>Ga0307377_10008983_pt1 | contig 10065 bp, 11 predicted proteins | sample TR3MG_FD_202535 | JGI IMG/M metagenome (GOLD analysis project Ga0307377, IMG submission 202535) | Soil microbial communities from Risofladan, Vaasa, Finland - TR-3 | ecosystem: Environmental > Terrestrial > Soil > Coastal area > Acid sulfate soil | place: Finland: Risofladan, Vaasa | collected... | reverse complement strand
CCATACGGGAGTTCTCCAATCGAGTCGACGCACACTCGCCCGTTGATCTCGGTTCGGGTGCGGCTCACGCAATGTACATCGCCACCGTAACCGAAACGTTCCATCAGCGACAGCGGCGCCCCGCCAATCGATTCGGGCAAGTCGGACGCCCCAACGACTGCGACTGATCGTGGGTGAAGCAGGCGGCGAATCGCGTCGCGAGAGACCCGGGGAAGACCTGGTGATGCCTCAGTCACGTTTGTAAGCGCCAAGACCTGGCTTGAAGGTTTTGTCGTCGAGGAACTGGCTCATTCCCTGTTCGCGCCCGTGTTCGGGATCGTTCGCAATGGACTGGTCGAGTTTGGCGTAGAGGTACTCCTCCGAGGTCTCCCACTGCATCGAACGCGCGCGCTTGAAGCCGGTCTTGGCGGCCTCGAGGACAGTTCGGTTCATCTTCGCCACGTGTTTCGCCAGTTCGGTCGTTCGCTCTCGGAGTTCCTCCCTCGGAACTGCCTCGTTGACGAGGCGCATCGCCGCAGCCTGTGCTCCCGTGAAAGTCTTCCCCGTCATGATGTAGTAGATCGCGTCTCGGGCGGGAATCATCTCCGCCAGCGAGCGCGACACCACGGACCCGGGCGGGATGCCCCAGTTGACCTCGGAAAGACCAAAGATGGCGTCGTCAGCGGCAATCGCGAGATCGCATGCGACGAGAGGCGTGAATGCGCCACCGAAGCACCAGCCATTCACCATCGCGATGGTGGGCTTGGCGAAGAACATGAGGCGACGGTACTGCCACTCGTTAGAAGCCCGGCGAGAGCGGATTCGCGCGATCGGCCCGCCGGCGTCGATCTCGCGAAAATACTCCTTCAAGTCCATTCCTGCGCAGAAAGACTCCCCCGCTCCAGTCAGAACGAGGACCTTGACGCTGTCGTCACACTCGATGACGTCGAGAACCTCGATCATCTCCTCGTTGAGTTTAGGATTCATCGCATTGCGCTTTTCGGGTCGATTCAAGGTCACCCACGCAATGCCGCTACCGTCAACCTCGGCGATAACAGTGCTCCACTCTCCGAGCGACAGATTCTTTTCCTTGTCTGACTTCGACGTCGACGCCATTTGATCTCCTCATTGTCCAAGTGGATCCACCACAATTCGCACTGCGAAGAAGCCCCCCGCGTGAGAAATGGATCGATATCTCATCCCTCGTCCACATCCATCAGCATTCAGTAACTATGCAAGGCTAGGATTGGAATGTATCAGGTAACCTGATGCATTGCAACCACCTCGAGGTCTTTCAGCCCATCGAAGACAACAACACCAGAGCGTTCACGTCGAGCCGCATGTCAGCGGTCGAAGCGTTCGGTGTCGATGGCCATGCGCCGTATACGGCGGCCTCTCTTGAGGCGGTGGACCTCTCTCGCCCCTCCGCCCTCACGGTGTCCAACAGCAGGGTCCCGCGTGACTGCGCAGTGACGGAAGCGTTCGGTTCTTCTCCATCGAACAGATTCGACGGCCTCTGCGGTGTCGCTTCTCGTCGATGGTCGTACGGAGCGGACTCACCCTCGAAGTGCTCTTTGACGACGCACCTTCTGGTCCTTGAAACGTCCCGCGAGGTCTGGAATCAGATCTGCCTGATCAAGGATCGGGAAGGACAGATCGAACTCACCGCCTCGATCGAACTCAATGATGGACACGTCGAGAGACTCTCGGAGGGGCGTGCTGCATCAAGTGGCTGCGCGCCAATGACACCCCCACGACCTCGCCAACAAAGTCAGATTCGCCGCAGAATCTCGTCGATTCTGCACTATTGTAACGTTTAGTTCATTAGGGGGTATCAATGTTTTTAGGATCAATCGAGGGTCCAGACCTCATCATCGTTATCGTTGTTGTCGCCGTTCTCGTCTTCGGTGGCTCCGCCATTCCCAAACTGGCCCGAAATCTGGGATCGGCCAAGACCGAGTTCGAAAAGGGTCTCAAGTCAACAAAGACCACCGAGGATCCGTCTTCTGAATCGACCGTGAAGAATGGCTCGGACACCACCAAGTAGTCTCGCGTCACTCACCATGTCGCCGATGTTCTCACCAGCGATGGGATTGCGTCCCGAGCCACCGAGACTCCGATCGTGATTAATCTCAGCCCCATCAAGATCATGGTCGTCATCACCGTGGTTCTCATTCTCCTCGGACCCGACAAGCTCCCGGAAGTGGCGCGCAAACTGGGCTCGAGTTGGCAGTCCATCAAGCAATTGCAGCATAAGATCGAAACCGAGGTTCGAGAAGCGATTCCCGACTTACCGAGTTCCGGTGACATCGTGAGGATCGTTCGCAACCCGGTACAACTCCTCGATCAGCTCGCCAACCGCACCGAGGGGAGCGAGGAACCCGAACGGTGGTCATCCGACGGTGATCGTGTCGACCCGTACGAAGTTGTTGATGACGCGGAGGGAACCCTCACCATTCCCACTCACGACCCTGCGACGTCGCCCGCGTCCAGCGCGTCTCGGGTCGAGCTACCATTCGACCCCTCACTGAACTAAGTACCGTGTCGAGGTTCAAGAACGCCGGTGAAGGCATGACATTTGCCGAACACTTGACCGAGATCCGCTACCGTTTCCTCGTCGTGGCGTTCTCGCTAGGAGTCTTGGGCGTATTGTCGTTCATCTTCTATCCCGAGATACTTCACTTTCTCCAGCGCCCCTACTGTCACGCATCCCCCAGGCGATGCAATTTCCTCGTGACCAACCCCCTGGACGGGCTCAGCCTGCGAGTGAAGATCGCGTTCTACGGCGGCATGTTCTTTTCACTCCCCGTGGCTCTGTGGCAATCCTGGCGCTTCATTACGCCAGGACTCAAGGCACGCGAGCGCAGGTACGCGGTCCCCTTCGTGACCGGATCCGTCGTCGTCTTCGCCGCCGGGGTGGCCGTGGCCTACTTCAGCTTCGCCCACGCCATCCAATTCCTGCAAGCGGTCGGGGGCAAGTCGCTGATCTCGTACTACAACCCGGTGCAATATCTGAGTTTGATTCTTCTCATGATGTTCGTCTTCGGACTGACCTTCGAGTTTCCCGTTGTCTTGATCGCACTCGAACTAGCCGGCGTCGTGACGCCACGTCAACTATTGCGGGCGTGGCGCTACGCCCTCATCGCGATCACCATCACGTCGGCGGTGATCACCCCCAGCGGCGACCCCTTGTCGATGATGGCCCTCGCCATCCCGCTGACGATCTTCTATTTCACGGCCATCGCCGTGGGCAAGCTCTGCAAGAGGTAGCTGACGTTCACCCTCACGGCGATGTCGACCATGACTCGGTCCTCCTCACGGCGCGTCTCAGAGTCCCGATTCGCCGGGTTCGACCCAATGACCCACCGGGAGCAACTCGGTGTGGAAGCGATCGCGGAACGCACCCCATAGTCCACGGGGTTGCCACAGTGCGATGGCGACGGCCAAAGCACCCACGATGATGAGGTACCAGGCACCTTGTTGCTGCAAAGACTGTTGAAGGACGAAGAAGATGATCGAGCCGATGATGGGGCCCTCGATGGTCCCCAGCCCACCGATCATGGACACGAAGAGCATCTCCGCCGCCCACTGGAGGTTGAACTCGTTCGACGGTTGAATGAAGGGCTGGCTAATCGCGAGCACCGCGCCGGCCGCGCCGCATCCCGCCGCCGCGATCACGAAAATCGACCGTCGAGCGGCCCTCACATTGACACCGGCACTTCGAGCCGCCACCTCATTATCGCGAATGGACGCCAGGACTAAACCGGTGCGACTGCGCAGCAAGACGTAGGTGCCCGTGACCACGATGAGGGCCACGAACCACGTTGCCAAATACGAGAAGTGAGCCGTCTCGGCGGGGCTCAGATTCTGTAGTCCCGGCATCGTGCGACCCGTGCCGCCGCCCAGAACGGCGATCGTCCCGATGATCAATAGTGCCGTGTCAGACACCACCCACGTCGCGATGGAGAAGTAGCCGCCACGAAGTCGAAAGAGAAGATAGGTGATGGGCACCGCTAACGCGGCGCACACCAGCGCCGCGAATGGGATCGCCACGAATGGGTTCATCCCCTTGATGGCGAGGTAGAGCGTCGCATACGCCCCCAGCCCTACGAAGGCCTGCTGCCCGATAGAAACCATTCCCGCGTAGCCCGCAAGGAGGTTCCACATCGTCGCCATAATGACCAGGATGAAGAAATTCGTCAACGTCGTCGCGAATTGCGCCGGCACTATCCAGGGGGCGACCGTCAGCAAACAAACCAACACGAGCGCGCCGATGATGGTGAACAGTGGCGAATGCGTGGAACGTCGAACCTTCACCCGGGCTCGTGGCGCTACGAAAAGTGGCTCAGTGCTCACGCGAGTGAACTCCTGCGTCCAAAGAGTCCCTGCGGCCGAACCGCCAGTACCGCCAGGAACAAGACATTGCCCGCGAGAATCTGATAGCTCAGGTTGATATGTGCGCCGAACTGCTGGGCAATGCCCAGCGCGATGCCGCCCACCAACGTCCCCCACAGGGAACCAATCCCTCCGATGACCACCACCTCGAAGGCGAACAGGAGATTCACTCCTCCCGATGTCGGAGCAAACTGGGTCATCATGCCGTAGGCGATGCCCGCCAGGGCAACCGTCGCGAAGGCGATCGCTGCCGCGATGCCAAAGACGTGGCGATAGTTGGCTCCACTGAGCTGCGCGGCCTCTTGATCATCGGCGACTGCGCGGATCAGCCGACCGATACCCGACTTGGAGAGGAACAACTGCAGGGCCAGCAGCACCAGTACGGCTGCGGCCAACACCGCTAACGAGACATACGAGATGTAGATGATCGAGGCCGGGTGCCACGATTCGCCGATGAGCGATCCAATGTTGATCGACTGTCCGTTCGCCGAGTACATCTCCAGCAGCAGGTTCTCGATGACCACCGATAGACCAAAGGTGACCAACAACGTCGTGAATGGATCTCGGTCGATGCTCTTCTGTATGAGCGTGCGCTGCACGACGTAACCCAACAGGGCGAAGATTGGTACGACGACGAGAAACGACCACAGTCCTGGAATATGCAACCGAGGAGACAAGAACACCGCCACGTATCCGGCCACCACCGCCATGTCACCGTGAGCCAGATTGATCACCTTCAGCACACCGAACATGAGTGAGAGTCCACACGCGAACAGCGCGTAGAAACCGCCGACGAGAGCTCCCTGGATGACGATATTAAGCCAGATCATTCCACCACCCCCGAGGTCACCGCCGGAGCATCGAGGCCGGCCCCAAAATACGCTCGATCGATTTCCTCACTGGTCAGCTCCGCCGGGGTTCCTGTCATCGACGTACGCCCCTCCAGTAGACAGTGCACGCGATCCGCGGCGCTGACTCCCTGTGATACGTCTTGTTCCACGATCAAGATGCTCACGCCCTGCGCAAGGATTTCGGGAACGAGGGCGTAGATCTTCTCGATGATGATCGGGGCGAGACCCAGCGACAATTCATCGAGCAACAAGACGCGAGGATTCGCCACCAACGCCCGGCCAATGGCCACGGCCTGTTGCTCGCCGCCCGAGAGTTGCCACACCGACTGCTTGCGGCGATTGGGCATCCAATCGAAGAGCTCGTAGATCCGTTGGATGTTGAAGGGTCCGGGGTTGGCGTGATAGGCCCCCACTTGGAGGTTCTCCTCGAGGGTCATCGAGGAGAACAACCGCCGGCCCTCGGGCACGAGTGAGATTCCCAACGCCACCCGACGGCTCACCGACAGGTCATTGATGTCCTTACCGTCGAGACGCACACAACCGGACGTTGGCCTATGAAGGCCGGCGATTGTCCGCAGCAACGTCGACTTGCCCGCACCGTTGGCCCCGATCACTGCGAGGACCTCTCCCTGGTGCTGCGTGAAGCTGACGTCATCGATCGCGCAGAGCTGGCCATGATGCACCGTCAAGGATTCGACTTCGAGCAACGCCGCGGTCACGACGCGACCTCATCGACCCGCTTGCCACCCAGGTACACGAAACGGACCGCCTCCGACGCGAGCACTTCTTTGGGTTCACCGTCCGCCACCACGACGCCACCAGAGAGGCAGATCAAGCGGTCCACCGTGGAGAGAAGGGCCCGTACCACGTGCTCGATCCACAAGACGGCGATGCCGTCAGCGCGAAGACTTCGGATGATCGACGTCAATTCGTTCACCTCGAGGTCCGTGAGACCTCCCGCGATCTCGTCGAGGAGCAAGAGCTTCGGTGAAGTCGACAGTGCCCGCGCGAGTTCCAATCGTTTGCGATGGAGCAACGTGAGCGACCCCGCTGGTCGATTCGCCATCGTCGCCAGTCCGGTGCGCTCGAGCGCGCCAAAGGCCACGTCATAGCTCTCGTGACCTCGGGCGTGGGCACCCTGCTGGGCGGCGAGCAGCGTATTCTCAAAGACCGTCATGTGTTCAAAGGGCCGTGGCACCTGATAGGTCCGCCCAACGCCCGCGCGCGCGCGCTTCGCCGGTGACATGCGGGTCAATTCCACTTCGGCGAAGGAGATGGCACCAGAATCGGGGGATATGTCCCCCGATATCATCGCGAACAGCGACGTCTTCCCCGCGCCGTTGGGACCCACGATGCCGACGGCGTCACCCTGCTCCAACTGGAAGGTGATCCCATCGGCAACGACGACTTGACCGAACCTCTTGGAGACACCTTCCAGTTGCAGCAGCGGCACGAACGAAACCCGTTAGCTATTGGTCGGCTCAAGAGTGCCGTTGAGCGGAATCGCCTTGTTCAATGAATTGTCGACGACCCACTGCGACCATGCGTACTTCCTATGTCCCACGAGATCCTTCGAACCGGGCTTCCACTGGACGCCCACGGGCTGAACCATCGCGATGCCTTTGGCCGGGCTCGCCAGCAGCGGGTTCGAGCTCTTGGAGTTGAAGTTCAGCGGTCCACACATCCCGTGATAGTTGACCGTCTGCAGCGCGTGCGCCACATCGAGCCGATTGTGGGGATTGTGCACCTTCTTCAATGCCTGGATGGCGATTTCGAAGAGGGAGTACGTCGAACCCATCGATTGCACCCACTGCCCGTGGCCGGCGGCTTGATAGGCCGCGGCGAAGGCGTTGGCCGTCTGCCCGGTCAGCGACGACTCGTAGGGTGAATAGGGCGTGAACCATGCGTCAGTCGCGATGTTGTTCGACAGCGCTCCCAACGCGTAGGCGTCGGTGGGGAAGAGCATGACCTTGGCCACGGTGGCCAACTTCGGGTTGTAGTTCTGCTGCGACGCCTGAGTCCAGAACGACTGGAAGTCGGGAGGTAGCGGACAGTTCACGAAGAGGTCGCACGCCGCGCCGCCCTTGCCTCCAGTCTTGAAGGTCTGGATCATGGACGAGTAGTTCGTCGTCAGGTCCGTGTACGCGCCGCCGTCCACGAAGGTGTATCCCCCCTTGGGGAACATCGCATTGACCGTAGGTGCGAAGGCCGCGCGAAAGGCGTTCCCGTCGGCATCGTTGGGGAACATCGCCGCGACGTTGTGGTTAGCCTTCGTCATGTGCGCGATCCGCTGCCACATCGGAACGAAGGTTCCCGCGAAGTGCGGCACACCGAAGAAGAACATCGAGTTGTACGTCGGGCCCTTACCGACGGCGGTTCCCTTGGCAGAGATCGACGCGCCGCTGAATCCACCCCACCACGCCTCCCACGGGACGACCGTGGCGAGGCAGGGAACCTTGTACTGCTCGCAGGTCGTCGCCACGGGGATCGTGGTCTCGGGAGCCGAACTCGTCAAGATGAGATCACAGCCCGAGTTGATCAACTCCTGGGTGACCTGCACCGCGACGTTGCCCAGAGACTGGGTATCCTTCTCGATGATCTGCAGACGGTACTTGGTCTTGCCGATCACGATGCCTTTGGCGAAGTAACTCGACTTTCGAATCTGCTGCAACACGAACGCGTCGGGTCCGGCGAAGTCCGCCAGTGCCCCCGTTCGGGGCGAGACGAAGCCGATCTTGATGGTGCCCGACTTAGTCGCCGCGTGCGCCGCGGACACGTCGGCCAATGACGCCAACGCTCCCGACGCCGCCATGACGGCCGCTGCCTGCAGGCCTAGTCGTCGGCCGAACTTGAAGCCACCCCAACCTGGAATACCTTCGTCACTCGCCGGATTGATTTCTTCACTCATGTATTGACCCCCCAATAACTGTTGCAAAGATTTTTAACACACTATTTCGTACATAAGCAATGATTCTTTCCACCAAAGTTGAATTGTCTTCTCTCGTCGTCCTTTACGGCTGCGACGGACTGGGCTCGCCCATGGACGCGAGGACGCGGCGAGCCGCGAGGCCACCGCGATCGATCTTGATGCTGACCTCAGTGACTTCGGGAACATTCTCGAACCTCGCCTGCAAGACGTTCAAGGCGTCGACGTCCTCTTGCACCACGGCCGTCTGCATCTTCTCCAAGAAGACGTCGACCTCCGCGTCGCCCACGCAGAAATCCCTCGCCAACGCCCAGAAGTCGTAGACGCGTCCGTCATTGGAAGGAGTGAGACCATAGAGGATCTTCATATGAAAGGCCTGGTCATCGGAACCGTCCGCGCGGGGGGGATCGTCGACGGCGGCGATGCGGGCGTTGAGCAGATAGAAACCCGGGGCAAAATACTCAATGTCTTGCCAGCGGTCGATCTTGCCGACGAGGCCGGTGGTGCGAGCGTAGAACGGTGGACACTCCACCGACGTCATATGCCGATAGACCCGTACCACGTGCGACGCTTCGTCCACCTCGACCTCAATTGGAGTCGTCGCCACCTCCGGCGTCCCAATCGAGCCGTTGTGCAGGTAGGTCTCGTGCGACAGATCGAGCAGATTGTCGACCAGGAGGCGAAAGGGCGCGTCAATTCTGGCGACACCCACGACCGATGACCAATTCTCGGTATCGACGAGCCATGGCGTTGAAGGCAACTTGGTGTAGTCGGCCTCTCCGTGGCCCATCCATATCCAGACCCACTTGCCCTGTTGGCGAATCGGGTAGCTTCGAACGTTCGCTCGACTGGGGATGTGATCCTGACCCGGGACGGCGACGCATGTGCCCGAACAGTCGAAAGTGAAGCCGTGATAGCCGCAGACCAGTTGTTCACCAACGACCCTGCCGAGAGAGAGCGGATAGCCCCGGTGCGGACACGAATCGGCGAGCGCCACGATCTCCCCCGACTCCGTCTTGTAGAGAGCGACATGCTCGCCCAGGATCTGTCGCGTGACGGGCCGCGACTCCAACTCCGTTGACAGTGCAGCGACATACCAGTATTCACGTAAGAACATGTTGACCCCCCAGCGAGAACTGAACCCGAGTTGAATAGCAGAATCTCGACGCAACTGGGACCAGTGCCCGCAAACTAGCAAATGTGTGCTAAGCAAGCAAGCAAGTTTGTACTAGGGGGTTAATATGTCTTTTCTCGACGACGCACCGTGGCGCTCCAACATCTTCACGGGTGAGTGGCGCCCTGGCGGAGCGGGCGACGCGCCAGTCATCGAACCAGCGACCGGTGAAGAACTAGCCCGATCAGGTAGGGCGAGCATTGGCAACGTGACTGAAGCTGGCGAAGTCGCAAAGTCGGCTCAGGTCGAGTGGGCCGCATTAGCGTTCACGCAACGTGCCGCCATCTTGCGACGTGCCGGCCAGATTTTCTTGGAGCACACCGAGGAGATCTCGGAATGGATCATGCGTGAATCCGGTGGCATCGGGCCCAAGGCCGGCCTGGAAATCCACGTCGCGTCCGAGGAGTGTTTCGAGGCTGCCGCATTGGCGTCGCACCCGACGGGTGAGATCCTGCGCAGTGAGATGCCGCGACTGAGCTTCTCTCGACGCGTCCCGGCGGGCGTAGTGGGAGTCATTGCGCCGTTCAATTTTCCACTGATCCTGTCGATTCGATCAGTGGCTCCCGCCCTGGCTCTGGGCAACGCCGTCATCCTCAAGCCCGACCCACGCACCGCGGTGTGCGGCGGCGTCGTGCTCGCCCGAGTCTTTCAAGAGGCCGGAGTCCCCGCGGGGGTCATGTCCATGCTGCCCGGCGGCGCCGACGTCGGTGAAGCCTTGGTGACCGATCCGCGAGTGCGCG
>Ga0307377_10008982_pt1 | contig 10065 bp, 11 predicted proteins | sample TR3MG_FD_202535 | JGI IMG/M metagenome (GOLD analysis project Ga0307377, IMG submission 202535) | Soil microbial communities from Risofladan, Vaasa, Finland - TR-3 | ecosystem: Environmental > Terrestrial > Soil > Coastal area > Acid sulfate soil | place: Finland: Risofladan, Vaasa | collected... | reverse complement strand
TTGTGTTTGTAAAAACTAGGACCGTGAGACATCAGTGGTTCTTTGTTTTCAGCAACTCGTTCTGGACCGTCTATGTCCCATTGGTATTGATGAACCATTTCATGTGCAAGGGTATCGATAAACCATTGTTTACAATACCATTTAGTACTTAGGATTATATTACAGTTTGATTTTGTTTTGAGTACTTTAGGTACATACGTGTCTGTCGAACACAATGCCCACCATTTTCTAGTACCAGTACCAAGAATCAGATTCGGCATCTTTAATTGATCGTTGAAGAAAACTGTGTTTAACACTCTCCAAGTATGTTTAACTTCTTTTATTGTTGGACGATACACGAATCGTTTTTGTTTAGTGATTGAGGGTAAATCTTCAGTAAGCCATTCTGCTAATAATTTCTGGGCTTGTTTCTTATTCATAACGCAGTCACCTCTATTAAGATAAAAGTATTTATTAATAAAAATATAGTGTCTGAATATTATTACATAAATACTGGTATATTTGATTAATCACGGAGAACGAAATGGAATATATTTTAATTGCTATAATTTTAGTTGCGGCTATTGCTTATGGTATCAGAGAAAACTTTTTTAAGAAATTGCCACCAGCAAAGTATGCGCCTAGCAATAAGCCATCTTCGCCAAAAGCACCTTCTTTGAAAATTGCTAAGAAGGCACCTGCAAAAGCAAAAACACCTGCAAAAGCAAAAACACCTGCAAAAGCAAAAACACCAACTAAAAAGAAAACAAATCTAAAGGTTGCAAAATAAATTAATATGGCGGAGATTGGATTTGATGTCATTAGTGACCTCAACTTAAAACCAAATGACAGTTTTAATTGGGAAGGAAAATCTACTAGCCTCTATTTAATATTATCTGGTAATATTAGTAGCGATCTACGCACAATCTCACAAACCTTATTTCACCTTGCTAAATTCTACCAAGGCATTTTCTATACTCCTGGAACTTTAGAGTATGCAGGAATTGAAAATGTTAATGCGAGAACAGCAGAATTATTAAATATCTGCCAGCAAATATCACAAGTAGCATTGCTACATCATAATTTAATTATTATTGATGGTGTTGCTGTAATAGGATCAAATTGCTGGGAAAACGCATCTACTCATAAAAAGAGTGAATCTATCTCTATTATGGATTTACAATTTACTCAACATCGTTTAGATGATATGGGTTATTTACATCAGTGTTTAACTAAAATACAACGACATCCAGATGTTAAGAAAATCATTATAGTAACAAACGCAGTTCCTAATATTAATTGTTATTTTGGTGAAAATCCAATACATTTGGGAGATTCTGATATACCTTTAGATACAGTATTAAATGCAGATACTGAAGGCAAAGTATCTCATTGGGTTTATGGATCCTACTCAAAAGTTGTTGAGGCTACTTTACTGCTACCTAGAACAAATGATCTTATTTGCGTGACAAATCCAAAACCAGATAAAGGTGTTTATTGGGCTAAACACATTACAGTTAAACTGTAGAGGCGTCTGCTTCGACTTTAATTTGTAAAGGATATCCTTTAGATCGTGCATCAAGTGTTACCTCAATACCTTTTTGTTCTGCTATTTCGTATGGCAAAACTGCTACAATAGCACTGCCATTGGCATGAATGTCTGTAGTAATTTGACTAGCAGTGTCTGGATTATAACTAAAAAACTCGCACAATGAATCTACTACAAATTCCATTGTAGTGACTTCATCATTAATATAAATAACCTTAAACAAGGGTGGCTCTTTCAGAGAAAGGTTAGGTTTAATTTGAGATTCAGTTGTTGATTCGAATTCGTGTGACATATTAATTACCTCTTAGTTAAAGAGTGCGTAGCGGTTAAACTACGCACAACATACTTCCTATGATACTATTTATCTGTAGAAATGTCAATCTTTCTGGGTTTTAACTCTTCAGGTAGTTGACGTTCTAAATTAACTCTTAATATGCCATTACGCATATCAGCACCTGTCACAATAACGTGATCAGCAAGTGTGAACGATCTACTGAACGATCTATTACTGATACCTTTGTGTAGGTACTCTAGTTCTTTTATCGTATCTTCGAACTTATTTTTATCAGTAGGTGCCTCTACTTTCTTTGTAGAGATTGTCAATTGATTTTGATCTAACTCAATGTCGAGTGCTTCTTTATCAATACCAGCAAGTGCTAGTTCGATACAAAAGTGATCATCATCGATCTTTATCACATTATAAGGGGGATAGTTATCCTTACCTGCTGATGATGATAGTCGATGTAAGTCCGCAAATATAGAATCGAAGCCGATTCCGAATTTGTGAATTGATGGAATGTCTAAGTGATTTAGACGGAAGGTTGGTATATTGCTTGTCATAGTATTTCTCCTTTAATAAAGCAAGATTAATTGTTTGGACCCTTTCGGCATCCGTGTGATAAGAAACCTATCTTTTCACACAACTATTTATCATATATAATGATAAATTAGATTTTTTCAAGTCTTTTTGGGTAAAGTTAGTATTTTCTACCGCGTTGTGGTTTTGGCATTGAATCAGCCGTTCTTTTCTGCTCACGTTTTTTCGCCATAGCTTTTTTGACTTTTCGTACCTGAGATGGCTTTTCATAGAATTCACGTTTTCTAATTTCATCCATTAAATTAGAGTTTTGAATTTTCTTTTTTAACTTACGCAGTGCTTGTTCAATGTTACCGTCAACTACATAAACAATGTTTCCAAAATTTGAATGATGTGCTGGTTTTTGTTTATTATATAATTGTCTAGGTTGTTTTTGATATGCCATTTATTTAATTAGTTTTTTAGGGTTAAGTACTAGTTCCTTATCTATATTTATCTGCTTTATACCTTTCTTTTTATATTTACTGATATTATACATATGTGGTAATAAAGTATGTTCTACTTCTGTTTGTAATCCTCTTGCTCCTGTTTTAAGTTTAATACAGTTTAATACTATTTCTTCAATTGCGTCTTCAGTAAATGATAGTTCTATATCGTCAATACTGAATAGATATGTATATTGACTAATAAAATTATTTTTAACTGATGTTAATACTTTTGCTAGTTCATCTTTTGATAATTGGTCAACACATATGATTGAAGAAAATCTACCGATAAATTCTGGAATTATACCAAACTTCATTAAATCATCAGGGCTAACATTCGAAAAATGAGCATCTCCAATTTCTTTTAATTCTGATCCAAATCCAAGTGAGGATCCTGTAGTTCTGGATTTAATAATATCTCCTAAACCACCAAACGCACCACCTGCAATAAAGAGTATGTTCTTGGTATTAATTTCAATAAGGGGTTCTTGCGGATGCTTACGTTTTCCGTTTTCAGCAACTCTACATGTTGTACCCTCGACTATCTTTAAGAGTGCTTGTTGTACGCCCTCTCCGCTCACGTCACGTGTTATAGAGGCGTTCTCACTCTTTCGTGCTACTTTGTCTATCTCATCGATAAAGATGATGCCATGTTCTGCTTTCTCTACGTCTCCATCGGCCTTTGCCAATAAAGCACCTAACATGCTTTCTACATCATCTCCAACATAACCTGCTTCAGTTAAGGAAGTAGCATCAGCAACAATAAACGGAACATCTAAGTATTTGGCAACTGATTTTGCTAGTAATGTTTTACCGCAACCAGTTGGACCTAATAAAAGTACATTAGATTTGTCTATTGTCAATCCAGATGGTGGCGGATTAAATATTCTTTTATAATGGTTTGTGATTGCAACTGCCAATACTATTTTGGCCTCGTTTTGTCCCACAACGTATTTGTCTAAATGTTCTACAATATTATATGCATCAATGGTTTTTTTCTTTGTAATTTTTAGATTATTTGCTTTAATTGTTTCTTCTGAAATTAAAGTTGAGCATAGTTCTACACATTCAGAACAAATGGCGGCTTGATCGCCCACGATGAGTTTAGTTACGATATCCTTGTCTGTACCACAAAAAGAACACGCATGGATTTTAGGAGATTTAGGAGTATCAGTCATTAAAATACTCTACAACTTGAAGTTGCGTGAAAAATAATTTTGTTTACTTGTGTCATACGTTCAATGTCTCGTTCAGTTAATTGAAATCTTAAAGTTTCTTCTACTACTTCTTGTTGTCTTATAATCCGTAATTTGTCATGCCAAATCCCTTTTGTAATCTCTGGACCTAGCAAATTCATACACTTATTTATGATAATTTCATTACGCAAATTAAGCATACTAACTTGCAACCATACTCCAGAAAGTAAAGATCGTTCAAAAAGTTCCCATCTTGTTCTGTCTGTAATTTGATACCAAGTTCCTACAATATCATAAGCCTGGGGTCGCCAATTGCGGCCGCACTCTTTAGCACCTCGTACAGTACCCCTACTCCAACAGAAAACTTTATAAGGGGTATAACAATCATAGTTATTAGTATCACACGTTATGTCCCTATCTAATGAATCAGCGAAAACAATTGATTGATCGCAAGGGTCAGGGTCATCTGAACCGAAGCAGTATCTTGCATATTGTGGTTCTGAAAAGATGCTGATGAGTTCTTTAAGTGAAGTTATAAATCCAGGATTCCATGACACCTTTATAGGAATCGTCATGTATGTTGATCTATGTTCATCTATTTTTATATCGTAACTTTCCCCTGAGATGTTGTATGCATTATCAGGGTATTTTGTGAAGAAGTTTTCTATTAACGCATCGCCATCAATTCTTTCATTTTGAAATGACTCAATTTGGTCTTGGTGTAATTCACCGTCAAATCGCATCGTGCTATTATTTTGCGTTAGTACGAATTCTTTGAGTTTTATAGAAGCAACTGTGATATCGAGTTTAACAAAGTGTAGATCACCTATAGGGTAATACTCTAAGATTTCATAATCGCTAATGAATCCTGCACTATAAGTTAGGATTTCTCTATATAGAAATTCACGGTTGTAAACAATACTTTCAGTATCGACAATTACTCCGACTTCTATGTCTATTGCCGTCTTAAAGGCTTCTTGCTTTGCTTCTTCTAATGTGAAACCTTCTCCAGTTACTACGATTGCGTATACTGGAGAAGATATGAGTAGGAGTAAGAGAAGGATGCTTCTCATGTTATAACTCCTTTTTAGTTAAAATAAGATGAGATATCGTTTTGAATTTGATCTGCTGTATTTTTATTCCAGATGCCAGTCACTTGAAGTAGTTGATCATCTACTTTGTTATAATTGAATGCTAATCCACGTATGATAGCCTGTGCTTGAGTTTTGATCAGTGTTTGCACTTCTCTTGCAGTTGAATGACTATTTGATGTCACTGCAAAGTTCATATTAGGATTAGGGTCTCGAGGAACACTTGGTCCGCTACTCGACATTCCAACAACTGCTGGTAGTCTTGGAGTATTTGCATTTTGTCCAGTTCCTTCGATTGGGTTCCTATAAGTATCGTCTTGCACTTCATCTGTTAGTCCAACAATCTTAGTAGTTGTTTCTGTTTCTGTCTCACCAGCAATGAATGTAGCAAGTTTTGCTCTTACTTCTTCTTCACCAATACGTTGAGCATTACTTGCTACAAAATTAGTTCCGCCACCAGTAGGAGCAGTCACAGTAATCTCAATAGATTTTAATTCTTTCTTTTCACAAGAAAATCCTAATGAAGGAAACCAATCTCTATCGATACATTCCCAATTAACTTTGATACCATCGTCTTCAAAGAATATTGAAAACTCTTGGTTGTTTATAGCAGTTCTTTGTGGAACTTCTACTAAATCAGCACCTCCAAACATAGAACAGCCTGTTGACACCAACAATACTAAACTTAAGGTTATTATATTTACATTTTTCATTTTTTCTCCTACTTTAATAAGTAATAATTCATTATACATCATTGTTCACTCTTATACAATTAAATTGGGTAAATATTCTATTCAAAGTCTGGTTCGTATGATTCATATTCACCTGTGTACCAATACTTTAATATCTTTTCTGCAGGTTTCCCTCTAATCGATTGTGAAACGTTTGGAAACCCTTCGATTGATTTTATGTAGCCATTAGAGTATTCATTTTGTGTATCATCATAAGGCATTATACTATCAGTTAGCCAATATGCACACGAAGAAGTGATACCACTTACATCGATGTAAGATTGATTAATTAACGCCCTAAATACCCCTTCATAATAAATGGCTTGAGTTGCAAAATTTATTTCTTTTTCATATTGCACACACTCATAATAAGTATCACCAATAAAACCTGGAGTACAAAATGCATCCTCAATCCAACCAGTAACTGGAAAATCTGTTGTACTTTGAGCAAATATATTAAAAACCCAAGGTACTGATTTATTAAAACTAGAATATTCTGGACAATAACCAGAATGCTGGCAATACCAATTATTATAAAAACTTTCTATATATTTTTCTATTCGTTGTTGAACAATATCAACAGATAGATTTTTATTTTCGTCCTCAGTTAATAAATCGATAGGAAAACTAAAAATTAAATGATCTACTTTGTCTATGATACGAGTATCGTTCCAGTATTGACTTTCTATCCAAATCTTACCAGTGTATACATTTTTTATTTTATCTATAATATCTGAGAGTCTTACTGTATAGTATTCTATCATTTCATAATATTCAGGACTATACCAATCAAATTCTTCATTGCGACCACGAAAATCTAACCACATCGCACTCCAATCAGCCGACAAGGCTTCTATTCCTAGTTCTTCTGCTAATTCAGCCTGCCATAATATATTTTCCTCATGGGCATCCATTATTTTTTCTAGTAATGCCATATTAACATTTACGTCTCCGCCATTGACAAAGTTTTCCCATAAATAAACATTGCGTTTATCCTCTTGAAGGAACTGCCAAACATAACGTACAGATAATCCAAACTCTTTTGCAGTATCAACTATATAAGTCAATTCATCATCATTGATGTGCTTAGTGCTATGATCTAATGTCCATTGTGGTGCATTTGCGTTATTCCAATAGCCAAAATTGTATATTACTACTTGCTCAACACCATGTTCTTTTAGACGGCGCAATGTAGTTCTATTCATCAATTTTACATACTGGTCTTCAGAACATGTAGATATCCATGACTCGTTTGTAAATTGTTTATAGTTATTATAAATCCAACGAATACCAAAATCTTTGAGTCCAATTTCTTTAATGGTGTTTCCAGGTAAAGAATTTTGAGGCATAGGTATATTAAAATTTCCCATGTAATCTTTATCAAATTCTGCGGTATGAGGATTAGTACAAGTACCTTCTTTATCGTTTTCAAGTACTTCTACTGTCACATTTTTTATAGCACTATTTGTTCCACTTGAACCAGCACATGTTAATTGGAAAGTTAAGTTTCCAAAGGAAGAAGTAACAATTTCTTGTGTACCATCTGTTTGTTTAGTTCCATTCCAATCACCAGTTGCTTGACAACCTACTGCATTTGTAGTGGACCAAGTTAAGTAAAAAGGATCGCCTTTAACAACTTCTGTTTTACTGGATTGAAATGTTAAAGTTGGCGAATAGACAGACCCATCGCTTGTGCCACCACTTCCTCCACTACCGATACTAGTACCAGCACTGATCAATGCGATCGGTATACTAGTATCACCACCACCTCCCCCACTACAGGCTACGAGGGTTGTAGTAATTAAGATAATAATTGAATTTTTCATAGTTTATTCTTGCGTAAAATATATGTATATTATAATACATAAGGCAGGAGAAGTCAAGAACTATTAATGGTATTTGGGTAAGTGAGTTACCCTTGATTAGTCAGGTATTCTTCGATTTGGTGACGTTCTGCATCAGAAAGTAAATCAACATCATATTCACCTGATTGTATTTGTGATACTAAATGTTTGATATATTCTTCATTATACAAATAACTATCAGATTGCTCTTTTTGGATTTGCATCCAAGTTCTACCATCAAATTTATAGATTCTGTTTGGGAGGGCATCTACTCTAACGAAGATATCACCTTTTGTGGCTACTTTTGGAAAAATAGTTCCAAACCCTGTACCAATTTGATGTCCAGAATCTGTTGTTAAAAAGAGTTCTGGGTGTAGTGATTTCAATGCATCTTTATGAATTGATCTACCTTGAGGATCTAGCATGTAATCGCTTTCTTCAATAACTTTTTCGACAGTGATACCTTCTGTCTCTATTTCTTTATCGATGATTTTAGGTTTTGTATCAAAATCTATTTCTAATTGTTCTTCTTCAATGACAGGAACCTCAACTTTTTCTTGTTCTACTAAGACTTTTTCTGCTATTTTTTGACTTTCTTCCCATAATGAAAGTGCTTCATATGCCTCATCAATAGTAGGTTGCACCGGAGCAAAAACTACTTCTTCTGACTTGTGGACAATCGGAGTTTCTTTAGGCGGTTCAGGCTTTTTTAATGTTGGTTCTCCATCTGGGAACTTTTCTTTTCTACGTTGTTCAAATGTATACTGACTTGCGATTAGCAATAGAACTGCTAGTGGGTCAAACACAAAGATAATGACCATGATTAACCAAGATACTGCTGTCTCTAATAGACTCGCATCAGCATCTTCAGTACCAGTAAAGAATTCAGCAATGTACCTAATAGGTCCAACCTCACTCTCAACCAATCTAACTGCTTGTTCAGACTCAAACTTCTCATCTTTGAGTCCATCGATTGTAGTATAGATACCATCAATTGTAAGGTTCCATTCATCTATCTGAGAAAGGTCATCGTCTTGTGATAAATTACTTTGTTCTCTTAAACGATTGATCTCTGCTGTAGCGGCATCAACTGTGTCTTGTGTCTGAGAACGATAGTCATTAATGTTGCTTTGTGCTTCTCTAACTGCGACTGAGGCTTCTCTACGTAACTCTGCTTCTCTATCTCTCGCAACTTCGTCTATGCGTTGTATCTCTGCGGCAATAGCATCACGTTCTGGTTTTTGGTCTAGTCTGACCCTTTCAGCCTCACCTCTGTTATCTGTTCTATTGATGAACCCAGTATCTTCTTGTCCACTATAACTTGCTACAAGGTCATCTAAGGATATGACTTTGTTTGTTTGTACTTCGATGTCTGCTGTACGAGAGGTTTCTAATGCTTGTAAGTCTCTATCTAATCTTTCATTGATAGCAGTAATCTGTGTTTGGTTGTAATCAATATCGGCTTGTACTGCGCCTCTAGCACCTGCAATAATCTCTTGTTGCTGTGTAATAGAACCAGATACATCAAATCCATCGCCTGATTGTAGACCATTAATACGATCTTCAAGTATTTTAATTCTGTTTTCTTCTCTAGCAATCTGTCCATCGACTCGTTGTACAGTAGCAATGGCTTCAGTAGCATTACCCGATGCTGTGTCATGTGCTTTAGATAAGAATCCAAAGATACCGATAGATGTGATGAGCATAAGGACTAATACGGCAATGCTTAGATATGTCTTTAACCACCAAGTGGCTATTCCCCAATACCTATGTAACCAAACTGCTGTGACAAGTTTACTAATTTCTAGTACGCCTCCCATAATAATAATTGGAATAACAGCCGCAGAAAAGATTGCGGCTAAACCTGAGACCGAATAAAAAATAGCAACACCACTAATAGTGAGTGCTGTAAATAAAGTTAGATAGGCTAAAAACATTCCGTAATTCGTTTCCTTTTCATTGTTGCTATAGTATTTAGTACGATTCATGCAGTATAAGAGTGATTATTCTTGTTTGCCGGACATCAACGGAAATAGATGGCCGTACGCTCCGAGAAAGTCATTATAAGACATTGTTAATCGTCTAGGGATACCAGGTCCCTGTTGAATCTCGTAGGTGATAAAAGGAGTGATTCCTTCTATGCCTGCTCCTTCTATTAGTCTGTCTCTGAGTTTGATCTCAAAGATCATAATAGAATCACCATCTGGAAAAGTGTGTTTAGCACCTACCAATCCATCTGGGATATTAGGCAGATTACTCATCCGCCCAATCCTTAAACGCTTCTTTAGCCTCGTTGACAGTTTTTACAAACTCTGGGTTTGTTGAGATAGGTTCTTTTTGTTCTATCACTTCTTGTGTATAGGTAACATCATA
>Ga0307377_10008981_pt1 | contig 10065 bp, 8 predicted proteins | sample TR3MG_FD_202535 | JGI IMG/M metagenome (GOLD analysis project Ga0307377, IMG submission 202535) | Soil microbial communities from Risofladan, Vaasa, Finland - TR-3 | ecosystem: Environmental > Terrestrial > Soil > Coastal area > Acid sulfate soil | place: Finland: Risofladan, Vaasa | collected... | reverse complement strand
TATTTGTGGCCTATCCCTGCCATCGAAATCTTAACCAACAAAAACCTTGTTCAAAATCCTAATTATTAATTAATTATGAATCCAAGATGAATGTAGTATTTTCTTAATTTAAGGTGCTACATTCATCATATTCTTTGCGTTTCCAAACAAAAATGATTTATATTATTTCGAGTGGTATCGAAATTATGTATCATAATTTCATTGAACAATCATTAATTACTTCTAAAAAAGCTATTCTAGATGAAATATATTAAAGAACAGGAAAAGCAAACGTTGGTCATAGCTGAACCGGATATATTAGTAGTTGGTTCAGGACCGTCGGGGATAGGAGCTGCAATTGCAGCAGCAAGATCAGGAGCAAAAACAATGATAATAGAAAGGTATGGATTTGTTGGTGGTAATCTGACAATCGCTATGGTTTCTCCAATGTTTACCTTTCACGATAAAAACGGAAGGCAGGTTATTCAAGGTATTGCAGGTGAATTTGCCGATCGTTTGATAAAACGAGGTTCATCACTTGGGCATGTTACTGATTTGACCTTTGATAATCCGGGAATGACTCCGTATGATCCTGAAGGAGCAAAAGTCCTCCTATTCGAAATGCTCGAGGAGGCAGGTGTAGAAATGCTTTTGCATACTTTGGTTGTTGATGTCCAGAAAGAAGACAGACTGGTGAAAGCAATAATTGTTGAAAGCAAATCGGGAAGACAAGCTATATGCCCTCAATATGTAATTGATTGTTCTGCCGACGCTGATGTTGTGGCGCGTGCCGGTGGCTCTTTTGTTAGAGGAAGGGAGTCTGATGGGATTATGCAACCGGTTACACTTTACTTTCGCATTGGAGGTGTTGAAAACGAAGTCTTGCGCCAATGGATGAAAGAAAATAGAACCCTATTGAAAGACAGCCCAACCGACAAGGAAATTGACAGCCAAAAGCTGATTGCCTTCCTTGGCATGAATGACCTGGTAAAAAAGGCCATGGAAACAGGTGAGTTAGACCCCAATGTTGCTCCGAGAATTTTAATGTACCAGTTGCCGATATCCGGTCAGTTTTCTGTAAACAGTACCCGTTTACAAGGGATTGACGGGACCAATGTCCGCGATCTGACCAGGGCAGAAATTACTTTAAGGAAGCAAGTCCAACAGCTGCATAAATTTCTGAAAAAATATGTTGGAGGATTTGAAAACTCAATAATCATAGATACAGGAGTTCAGGCAGGAATACGTGAAACAAGGCGCATCGTTGGCGAATATATTATGACAGAGGAAGACGTGCTAAATAGTACGGCTTTCCCTGATGGAATTAGTTGCGGTACTTTTGCCATTGATGTGCATCCACCTGAAGGAGGGCAGCAAATATTTACAGGTTCGGGCAAAGCTGTTTATGAGATTCCATATCGATGTACAATCCCAAAAGAGTTTGATAATGTGCTGGTTGCAGGTCGCTGTATTTCGGCTACTCACATTGCTGTTGGTTCAACCAGAGTAATGGCAACCTGTATGGGAATCGGGCAGGGTGTAGGTACCGCTGTGGCTATCGCATGCAAAAACAATAGTAATGTTAGGGACGTGGATGTGAAATATTTGAGAAAAACCCTAATCAAACAGGGACAGTATCTTCTGAATGAAAATCTTGACGAAAAAATTGATGAAAATTTGATTTTGAACCGAACTGACAGTGAAGGGGGAAGGGCATCTCATTTTAATCCATTCAAAAATAAAGATAAAGTATGAATATTTTTTTGCGAGGGGGAAAAAACATCAGGGAAAATATGAGATGGAAGATTGCTTTTTTACTGGCTCTTGCTTCAGCATTAAATTACATTGACCGCAATACTTTGGCTATATTGGCTGTCACTATACAGTCGGAATTGAATTGGACAGATGCAGATTATGCCAATATAACTGCAGTCTTCGTATTTAGCTATACAATCATGTATGTGATTAGTGGTCAGATTGTTGATAGGATAGGAACACGCAAAGGGTTTGCATATTCTGTCGGATCATGGTCGTTGGTCAGTATTTTACATGCCCTGACCCAAACTGTTGGCCAGTTTTCGATTGCACGGTTTTTTCTGGGAATAACCGAATCAGCCAATTTTCCGGCTGGCGTAAAATCAGTTACCGAATGGTTTCCTATAAAGGAAAGGGCATTGGCAATAGGTATTTTTAATGCTGGGGCAGCCATAGGAGCAGCTTTGGCAATTCCTATTGTTTCTTTTGTTGCCGTCTATTTTGGATGGAGAATGGCATTTGTAATAACTGGTTTCCTGGGTTTTATTTGGTTGATAGCCTGGTTAAAGTATTATTATATACCGGAAAAACATCCCCGAATTTCCGAAAATGAGAAAAAACTTATCTTGCAGGATGAGGACAAAAATTCTGAAAATACAACGATTAAAGCCAAAGTAAGTATCAGACAACTCTTAAGTAAGAAAGAAAGTTGGGGCTGTTTTTCTGCAAGGATTTTCATTGATCCGGTTACGTATTTCCTTTTATTTTGGTTGCCAAAATATTTACAGGATGTCCAGGGTTTTACTTTGTCAGAAATTGGAGCGGCTGCATGGTTGCCTTACCTTGCTTTAGGTACAGGGACAATTTTGGGAGGAGCATTACCAAAATACCTGATAGAAAAAAAAGGATGGAGTTTAAACAGAGCAAGGAAAACTGTGATGCTTAGTGCTTCACTGGCAATTCCGCTGTTTTGTTTTTCCTTGTTTGCAGAAATCAGTCCGGTAATTGCATTGCTATTATTATCAGCTATAATGCTTTCACATGGCCTTTGGTCTAATATTACCATACCTGCTGAGATTTACCCTAAAAGTGTCCAGGCAACATTAACAGGTATAGGTGGTACCTTCGGTGGATTGATGAGTGTGTTATCTCAAAAATTAATCGGGATCTCAGTTGGTAATCATTCGTATCTTCCTGTTTTTATTTACGTTGGTTCAGCCTATTTGCTGTCGTTTATGCTTGTACAGGTATTGGTGGGTAAATTAGGGATTATCCGAAAGATTTAATTTGAAAACAAACACAGAATTGAAAACGGTATAATACGAGTCTAAAAAAATTACTCAAATGAAACTTTTAAAAAGTAAAGACGATAGATTATGTGTTGAAAAATAAATAATTAAAAGAAATTAAATCAATAAAAACTTATAAATAATGAAAAAAATAATTCTTTTCTTAATAATGGTTTGCATTTTAAACATTTCATGTAAACAAACTCGCAAGGACTCAGAAAGCATTCAGATAACCCGAATTAGTATAAAATTAACTGGTCAATCTGCTAAGATAGATCCAATGATTTATGGGCAAATGTTGGAAGATTGTAATGATCATATCATTTATGGTGGAATTATAAATCAGGATGGAGGCGAACGCCCACATGTTACCGAGTTGCTAAAGCCTCTTCAGATACCAGTCGTTCGTTGGCCCGGAGGAACCTTTGTTCTTAAATATGATTGGCAAAATGGAATTGGGCCTGCTTCATCGAGACCGACAGTTGATGATCATATTTGGGGAGGAAAAGAAACCCACCTTTTCGGGACCGATGAATTTCTTGCTTGGTGTAATAAGGTTGGTACATCACCTTACATTAATCTGAATATGGGAGACGGAACTTTAGCCAAAGCTCTCAATTGGATTGAATACGTTAATGGTGGGAGGGAATCTGAATATGGGAGAAAACGTGAAGGAAACGGGCATCCAGAACCTTACCAAGTAAAGTATTGGGGTATTGGGAACGAAAACTATTATAATGAGGATCCTTCGACATTTGCTGATAGACTTTTCCTTTGGGCAGGGACAATACATTCGCAATATCCAGGAATACAGTTACTTACAGTGGGGCATACTTATGACTGGAATAAAATAGTCCTTGAAAAAAACGGAAATTTAATTGACTTTTTGACGCAACATTATTATGTGACATCAAGAGTAAGAAATGATGTATTGCAAAATCCTGAAAATTCGCTTTTTGCACCTTCAAAAATGGAAGCCCATCTTATTAAAGTCGGTGAACTGTTGAAAAACATAAATAGAGATCTTGGACGGCAAGGCAATCCTATTAGGATATCCGTAGATGAATGGAATAACCGGCATCAGGTTTTTAATGGTACTGATTACAAATTTACACGAAACGACTCAAGAAAACAGTTTGATGTAGCTATCGCTGCCGGAATGCTGAATGTTTTTATCAGGCAAAGTTCCACCGTTGGAATGGCGAATTATATTTTTCCTGTTAACGGACATGGATTGATTAAAACTGTTGGAGATAATGATGCCTTCCGTACTCCAATTTATTATGTTTTTGAACTCTATAGACAATTGATGGTGGGAAATAGAGCTGATATACAAATAGATGGACCAGGATTATCAGCTTCTGAAATAGATCTTTCTATAGTTGGTGATTTAAAAGAAATAAACCTTGGTAATCAAACTCTCAATTTTATAGATGGGGCTGCCGTGCTTACAACTGAAGGTTCAATAAATATTGCTTTAATTAATCGTTCGCCTGATAAATCGCAGGAAATAAAACTTTCTTTACCTAAAGATTATATTCCGGTGAAAAAATGGGAAATTTTCCATTCCGATATAAATGCAACCAACGGGGCTGACAAAAGGGAAGAAATCATGCCAAAAGTAACTAATATTCAAGACCAGGGTACATCTTTCGTAATTCCACCTTGTGGTTTGTTAATCGTCAATATTAACAACAGATAGAATTAATATTATATCATTAAATATAATAATAACAAATCAACTCATTGAAAAAGCATCACTATTTGTACAGCTTAGTTTATCGATTTAATTTACTTGTAATCTTTTATGTGGTTTTATCGGTATCGACCTTAGCCCAATCTCCAGGTCCCACAGAGGCACGTCTTTTAATGGGTGGTAACTATCCTGACCCTACCATTTTGAAACACGATGGGATTTATTACATGACTCATTCGAGTTTTAATTTTCGCCCGGGTTTGTTAATTTGGCAGTCCAAGGATTTAAAAATCTGGTCACCGTTGACCTATGCTCTAAAGAACTTTGATGGGAATGTATGGGCACCTGACCTAATAGAACATAAAGGCCGCTTTTATATCTACTTCCCCAGTGCGGTAAACGGTAAGTATGACAATTATGTGGTTACAGCAGAAAAGATAGAAGGTCCGTGGTCCGAAGCCCAATCATTGGGAGTTGGCCATATTGACCCTGGTCATGTTGTTGGCGATGATGGCAAGCGTTATGTTCATCTTTCCGGAGGTTATGTTTCTGAGCTTTCAAAAGATGGCCTTCGGGCAATTGGTAAACCGGAGAAAATTATGGAAGGTTGGCCCATTCCAGAAGATTGGGCAATTGAGTGTTTTTGTCTGGAATCTCCCAAACTAACCAAGCTGAATGACTGGTATTACTTAACAGCTGCACAGGGAGGTACCTTTGGGCCTGCCACCAGCCATATGCTCACAGCTTTTCGCTCCAAAACCCCGGTTGGCCCATGGGAAAGTTCACCATACAACCCGGTCATTCATACCTGGTCCAAGTCAGAAGACTGGTGGTCCAAAGGTCATGGTACGTTGGTGGAAGGTCCGAATCAACAATGGTTTTCTGTGCTTCATGGTATCCCTAATGGTTACCGTACCCTTGGACGTGCAACACTGATTAACCCATTGAGTGGGGCAATAATGATTGGTACTATGTACCTAAGAAATGGCCATCGGGATGGGAAAAGCCTTGTGTTGTTGATATGCCACAAAGTGATGAATTTGAAGGGGAAATACTGGGTATTCAATGGCAGTTTTATGAAAAGGATGATGTACAACGGATCAGGTTCAAGGATGGTTCGCTGGTTATGAAAGGAACTGGGGACGGTCCTGGTTTTTCTTATCCGTTGACAGTGATTCCACGGGACAAAGCTTATGAAATTGAATCTGAAATTGAAGTATCCGGAGATGCAAAAGCAGGGATTACGCTTTTTGTATCGAAAGAAGAATATATGGGGCTTTCGATAGATACGAAAGGGCACGTAAAACGGGAACAGGAGAATTTTAAACGTTATTATAAAACTGATGAGCCTGTTTTGGAAACGAATCGCATTGGTTTTAAAATAGTGAATAATGAGCAGGTTGTGAGTTTTTTTGTGAAAACAAAGAATGGGAAATGGACTTTGATCCAGCCAAGCATGGAAGTATCGCAGAATGGAATCATACGTCCGGCCCTTTTTGTCTATGGTGATGGAGAAGCAAAGTTCGAATATTTCCGTTATAAAATCAAGGAGGACTAATATGGAGACCTACCAATATGTTTTGACCGGCTTATTGTTTTTACCTGGAAACAGGGAAAGGTAATAATCGTAAATATGTAACCTCAGCTCTTGGTGACTGGCGAATGGTTTTTGACGGAAGATATAAGCTGATTGAAAATAAAAATGCCCCATTAGTTCTATATGATTTACAAAAAAATCCTTCAGAAAATAATAATATAGCTGAACAAAATCAGCGAATTGTTAAAAGTCTAAAGAAATTACTGCCTCCCTGGTTCGAAATAAAAATTAAAGAGAATATGAATTAATCTGTTCTGCAACCGTAAATAAAAACTCAATGATAAAATTGTTGTTGACTTACATTTTGAGGTGTTTTTTTGGTAATCCTGAGCCACCTGCATCTTTGGAAGAAGTTAAAGCGATGGAACAACCAAATGTTCTGTTTATTTGTGTTGATGATCTGCGTCCGGAACTTGGTTGTTACGGAGCCGACTATATTAAATCTCCGAACATCGACCGATTAGCTGCAGGAGGCTATGTCTTTAATAACCATTTTACACAGGTTCCTACCAGTGGTGCTTCGAGGTTCTGTCTGCTAACCGGAAGATTTCCACAAACAACAGGCTATCTGAGTAATGACGCTTGCCGTACCTACATCTCAGGTAAACCCGAATCAAACCAGCCTGAATCTTTCTTACATCATTTAAGGCGAAACGGTTATTACACGGTTGGCATTGGTAAGATAAGCCATTATGTAGATGGACTATTATATGGTTACAATGATCCTGTTGGTTCCGAATATGAGCTTCCCCATAGCTGGGACGAAATGTTATTTAATGCAGGCAAATGGGGTACTGGTTGGAATGCTTTTTTTGGTTATGCTGACGGCTCCAACAGGCAGAGCATGAATAAGCTAGTGAAACCTTACGAAATGGGTAATGTGGATGACACTGGTTATCCCGATGGATATACAGCTGAATTAGCTGTACAAAAGCTAGGTGAAATGTCTAAAATGAAAAAGCCCTTCTTTTTGGCAGTTGGTTTTTTTAAACCCCACCTTCCCTTTAATTCACCAAAGAAATATTGGGATCTTTACGATGAAAGTACATTACCGTTGTCGCCCAATCCATACATTCCAGCAAATGTTAATAGTGCAAGTTTACACAACAGCTCAGAATTTAACGGCTATATGTTGGGTGACGAAGAGGCAACCCTGAAGGGGCCTGTGTCGGACGCCTATGCAAGAAAACTCCGACATGCTTATTTTGCCTGTGTAAGCTATTCGGATGCACAAATAGGGAAAGTACTGAATGAACTTGAAAAACTAGGACTGGTTAACAACACCATAGTTGTCATTTGGGGTGACCATGGCTGGCATTTGGGCGACCAGCTTGTATGGGGTAAACATACAATTTTTGAGAGGGCTCTTAAAAGTGCATTAATCCTTAAAGTTCCCGGGCAAAAAGGAGGCTTGCATCTGGACCAGATTGTGAGCACAGTTGATATTTATCCTACCATTATGGATTTATGCGGAGTTAAGATGCCACATGAAACTGATGGCAAAAGTTTGATGCCAATACTAAACAATCCTGAAGCAGAATGGCAGAATGTAACTTATGGCTATTATCAAAATGGAATATCAATGCGTACTGAAAGATACCGGCTTACAAGATATTTCAGGAAACAGGAACCGGTAATCGAACTTTACGACCATCAAACTGATCCAAATGAAACAAATAATATTGCCTCAACTAATCCGGAAATAGTCACACATTTAATGCCACTCTGGGAGAAAGGTAATACAGGATTGTACGATAAATAGAATTACTTAAAATGTGAATAATTATTTTGTCATATTAATTGTCACAGTCGACTTTCATTTCGTCAACTTACGAAACCGGGACTCCGGCTGATCAGCGTCCCCATGGGCGGTCCGCCGGGCGGAGCTCTGCTTAGTACAAACATTATAAACTGAAGAAAGAAAAATTAAAAACTAACCAACAACACTTATAAATAACACAATATAAATAACACTACAACACATCAATAATACATCATAAACACCACAATAACACAATATAAATAACACTACAACACATCAATAATACATCATAAACACCACAATAACACACTAATAACCAGTATGAAACGAAATAGAAAATACTCTTTGAGACTGAAGCAAGGTAAGTGTACTGTTGTAATAATGAAATTGTAAAATAGTTATAAAGTAGATAACCGTGCCGGAACTTAATAAAGTCGATACTCCTATCTACCGGAGGGGCGAGCCCCCCCTTACCCCCTTTCCTCAGAGAGGCGCTGCCTCCCTCACCCACCGACCGGGGGCACCCCGTTACCCCGGCGAGTTCCACCCTGCACCCGGAGAGCTTCGCTCGACAAGCTGCAGCACATCTTTTCTTTTTTTACCTTTTTTCCATTTACCTGGATTATCTCCACATTTCTTAAACCCAGGACAAGCTTAGAAGCTCGCTGCGCTCGCTTCATTGAATATGTTATGTAAAGAATATTTCCTCGTTCCGTCGGCCCGCTCGTTCCTCGCACGGCCTCCGTCACTCCCCAGCTTCGCTCCCCCATAAATCCAAATCCCCACGCCGGGCGAGCTCGCTTCGCTCACCTTTATTGCGCCCGGCTCCCTAGCCACGCTGAAATCCATCCCAAGCTATGTTTACATAATAAGAGTTATAGTCACTCACTTCGTTCGTGCTTCGCCAAATCATGGGTGTTTCATAAGAAATAAGCAGCCACCCTTTAGAAAAAATTCATTTTCTGCAACTTATATATTCCTGGTTAACCGTTTTATAGCTTTTTCAGTATTCCCAAAACTTTTTCTTCATATATTTTTTGCCATTCCGGCGCTAATAAGCAATTTGTATCCGCATAAGCTTTACCCTTAAATTGTTCAGCCGTTGGTGCATAGTCAATATAACCATTGGAATAGCCGGAAATAAAAGTGAATTTATGGGAGGATGTCTTTCTAATATTGAGTCCTGTTTTCACAATTGGCATTTTGGAATGAGTTGCCTTTAGCCACTTTCCCAGTTTCAGGTTAAGTTTCTTTACCATTTCCGGGGTTTCATTTGCAAGATCAGTTTCCTCTGACAAGTCGTTTTTCAGATTGTATAGTTCAAAGGTTGTACCTTCATACCGCTTTATCAACTTCCAGTCTCCATCGCGGATGATACTGTAAGGAACAACATCAGATCCTCTGTAATGCGGAAAATGCCAATAGAGAGGAACTTCCCTGATTTTCTCTTCGCGTAAAGCCGGACTGATATCACGGCCATCAATTTTATTTTTGGGTAACGTAGTTTTGGTTAAAGCACATATGGTTGGCATAAGATCGATTGTTGATACAGGCAAATCGCAATTTGAACCTGCACTTATTTTTCCTTTCCAGCTAACGATCATGGGTACCCGAATGCCTCCTTCGTAGGGATATCCCTTACCTGAACGAAGGGGAGAATTGTCGGTAGAACCAATCAGGCCACCATTGTCGGACAAAAACATTATTACAGTATTATCAAGCAGATTATTTTCATCAAGGGTATGCATTAATACTCCGACAGTCTGATCCATACTTTCAATCATAGCCGCATATACAGGATTTTTCTGCTTATCAACCACCGCTTTTGATTCGTACTTATTAATCATCTCTTTCTTGGCCATCAGTGGAGTATGAACAGCATAAGTACACATGTTAATGAAGAATGGTTTATCCTTGTGCTGCTCAATTACTGTTTTCAATTCGGATGCAAGACGGTCAACCAGGTATTCACCTTCCTTTCGGGGCT
>Ga0307377_10008980_pt1 | contig 10066 bp, 2 predicted proteins | sample TR3MG_FD_202535 | JGI IMG/M metagenome (GOLD analysis project Ga0307377, IMG submission 202535) | Soil microbial communities from Risofladan, Vaasa, Finland - TR-3 | ecosystem: Environmental > Terrestrial > Soil > Coastal area > Acid sulfate soil | place: Finland: Risofladan, Vaasa | collected... | reverse complement strand
CCTGATGTTAAGACTATTGTACCAGTTCCTGCATTTGCACCTCCGGCTTGTATAGTATTTAATCTTAAATTATTACCAGAATATAAGTTCATATCTTTCGATGTTGAACTAATCATACTAATAGCACCTGCCTGTAATTGCCAATTACCAGTCTGTATTGCTTGGTTTGTAACTAATGAAATTTGAGAGCTATTACCAGCCTCTAATAATGTAGTACCTATACTGCCTGTTGTTATTGTCTTAAATACATTACCATCTCCGTTTGAACCACCTGAGCCAACATTAATTTCAAAGTTAGAATTCTGTCCAGCAAATAATGGTCCACTTGGTCCAACTCCTGATTGAAATAATATATCAGCACCTGCTCGGAAATACTGAGACCTTGATTCACTAATCAGCTCAATACCTCTCATTTGGAGTTGTGATAGTGGTGAAGTTGGATTCTTTGGTACATTAAGCATTAGTTTATCATCTATACCAATACTTATATTACTTAGCAAAGCCGGCAAAGTTTGTTCATACTTATCAAATATTCCTGTATCACCACCATGAAAAACAATACCTCTACTATTTGAATCTCTTTGGTGTATTAATAGCGAAGTTAAAGTAGATGGGTTTCCAACCACTATAGCTTGAGGAACAATATAAGCAGCTGTAAACGGTATACCTGTCAGTTGCGGCGTTTGTGAAGTAACACCACCGATCATTATAGAAGGGACTCCTTCATTTGTAGCATTTGCACCATCATTTAAACCTATTGGTCCATTATACAATATATTTGATTCATTAAAAATTGGAGCACCTGTTGATTCACTAAAGCCACCACCACTGCCCTTAGGACCCGCAGGTCCTTGTAAATCTACAGTAGTGATTACCCAAGTAGTTCCATTATATTCCCAAACTTGGCCATTAAATTGTAAATAATAATCCCCGCTCAACGGTGTAGCAGTAGGCGGAACTACATTAGGGGAATTACCTGGGTTACTTGTTGCAGCATCATCATACCAAGTACTACCTTTAGGTCCTCTTCCACCCGCAGGACCAGTTGGACCCTTTGGGCCAGTCGGGCCACTCGGACCTCCACCATTAAGCAGCAATTGGTCAAAGTTAAAATTAGTCTTATCGACAAACTGCGAAATAGTATCCGATGCTATTATTTCTTGTATAGTGATTGGCATTTCCTTTTCTTTATTTTTTAACTATAGTAACACTGAAACCAAACGATTCAGAGAAACCTGTTCTTTTATTATATATTAGCCTTAAATCAAATGGGTTTGTATTTATAGTTTTTGATGATACATTACTGTTAATAGTTAACCCGGCTTTAATTTTCTCTGCATTTGTTAATTCAGCAGTTGTATAATTTGATGGTACTCTTTCTCTACTTGCTAATGTATAAAATTCTACCTTATCTATTTTATAAAGCTTTAAAATATTTTCTCTAATATATTGATTAACATCATCATCCAATGTTTCTAAATCACCCCAACCATATAGCTTATTAACATACTTTTCAAATTGAGTTTTAATTGGAGTAAATAAATATTCCATCAATCTTTTTTGATTAAATAAGTAAAATTCAATTGTTGCAGTTGATGGGACTTTCTTGATAATGCTAGACTGTCTAACTCCTTCTGTCTTTATTAATCTTTTATTTAAAGTAACTGAAGGCGTATCATTATACATAAAAGTACCATTTATTAAATCTGGTTGTTGTATTGCGCCTTTTACAAATGGATCGGGTTCAAATGTTTCTAGAATAATAGTCTCCGGAACTTTTAAATATTTAGAACCAAAAAATGATTTTCTTTCAAACATTGATCGTGTACCTATGATATCCTCTATTTGAGATTTATCAATACTTTTTATAAAATAAGAAGGTTCCCAATTAGATGAAAATATATAAAAGTCTTTATAGTCAATACCTATCTCATTAATAAGAGGGTACAAACTAGGAAATGCGTTATCTTTAGATAGCTCTAATACTGTTGAAGGATCTTGCTCATTTATTTTATGATAAAAGAAATTTGGTATTTGCCCAAACTTAGCATCGGCACTATTAAACTGTGTATTTTTAAACTTACATAATTCTAATACTTTTAATTTATATGATTCATCATCAACACCACCAGTAATATCAAAATCTATATTCATATAAGGATCTCTAAAAGAAAGCAACGGTAATGCATACGGGGCATAATAACCAGCATGTCTAGCAATTGGTGTAATATTAGGTGTCTTTTTTAAAGATAAATCATATCCTACTACATCAGTTAAATTAAACGCAGTAGGTTTAGCTGGTGTTGGCAATACCCCAATATAAATAGATTTAAGAATGTCAGACTGTGCTCTAAGCTCTATACCAAAAGTCTGTGATAATGTACCATCAGCATTTCTAACTTGTGAACCGTCACTAGTAATAGTTTCATATATTACATTAGGATTACCTTGATTAACTGCATTAAAAATTTGACCAAAGCTAATTGAATTTAATCTATTTGTAAATTGAAGATATCCATTATTCTCAACTACATAAGATGCATTTGATAATTTAAACTGTGTTGGGTTAGGTGTAGGCAAAGTTATTTGACTACCGTTCTTTGTAAGTATGCTACATGTAAACTGCGTAGACGATATTACTTTCTGTATTCCACCAATTAAATAGTTATCACCATCAATTGTAAATTTTATATTACCATAAGAACCATCTTCTAATACTCTTAAGTCATTAAGAAATTCAGGTTGCTGACCATTTATATTTGGAACACCCTTGATTGTAAACAACCCTGTTGTGTTATTAAAATTAGAACCGTTAAATGTTATTGCGCCGCTAAGTGGATTATCAGTATAGTCATATTCACCGGCCGTATTTTGTTCGGGTGCACAAGCCGCATCTGTTACAAAAGAACTATTTAAAGAATATAAAGTTGTTCTATCTATTATAGAATCACCAGAATTATTTAAGCACTCATCAACATAGTCTACTGAAATTAACATAACAACAGTTTTCCACTTTTCATTTTTAATAAACTTAATTTGGCTTTCAGGTTTATTAGGTAAGTTAGGTACTAGCATTGCAGAAAAACGATAATCATTAAAATTACCATTTCTAACATATGATAATCCTCTTGCATTAAAGTCAGGTTTTTCTGTACCTATGGCTTTAGGTTTTGCAATAATTCTAACACCTCGCAAAAATGATTCTGCAAAATTCTTTTCATCACCACCACTAAATCTACCATATCTTAACTGTCTATCAATTTCAGTTATACCTCCAGTTGTAAATTTTTCTACAATAAAATAATCATCAAAATAATTCTTTGTAGTATCTTGAAATGTTCCTGGTACATACACTTGCCCAGTTGCTATATTTGGATTTATACTATCAGTCGGTGCAGTGTCAATATAACTCCATGAACTCTTAATAGCATCTTGTGTAAAGTATTGCGGAAATTCAGAAAGGTAATACCATTCATGGGTAAAGCCACTCGCATCTTGTACAATATCCCATTTTGATGGAGCAAAGTTATTTAAACCAAATGCTAAATTAACATCTAATCTATATGGGTGATTTCTTACATCTTTCCCATCATTAACCCATGCCCATTTATTAATATATGGGGCAATTCTTGATACACTAGCTAAAGAAGTTAAAAAGTTTTCCTCTAATCTAATATATTCACTGGCAATATATTCATCGTTAGGATTTTGTTCTTCGGCATCATTTAATAATCCAATAAGATTATAAAACCCACCATTAGAATAAAAATCTTTAATCTGTGGATTGAGCGCTATCCCTACTGGAACTGTAGTTCCTGGGGCAGTTTTGTTATACTCAGCATACTCATAAGACAATTCACCTTCTTGGCTATACATAGTACTGTAAAAATCAAAATCAAAGTCTCTTACTTCAAAAAATGAAAATCTACCAAAAGATGGTTTGTAATCTGAATATAGTGCAACTTGTCCAGATCTAGTAACCATTATTTGATTATCATTACAAGTTATTATTGCATACTTATTAATATTAGTGTAACCTATAATTCTATCAAAACCATCGTATATAGGTTCTTCTGTATATGGTACCCAATCGCCAATAGCAGTATAATCACCTGTTGTTTGTACAAAGTTACCTTTTATGAATCTATCTTGGTCTCCTAATTCAACTTTTAATAAACCATTAGTTACATCGTTTCCACCAACAAAGTTTTTTGCAGGAGTAGTAATAGTTGTCTTAGGATATGACTCTATTTGTATAAACTGCTCAGGATATGCAATATCCATTTTAAAATTTAATTGATTAAATCTACTACCACTAAATCTAGACTTAATATAAACAGTACTATCATTATAAGTAGCAGTAAAGAATCTAATGTTTTCATCTATACCTGTATTAATTGCAGATGTTAATGATTGTGCAACTTCTTGTATAGTTCCGTTAGGATTAAAAAATGTTTCAAATGATTTACCTGGTATTGGTGATAGTGTACTATTAGCAGTCAAAATACCTGTTAAATTAGTACCATCATATAAAGTTATCTGAGATCCTTCAACTACATTGTCTACTATTTTTAAATACATTTGAGCAAAACCTTCATGACTAATAATACTTGCATTTGCAAATGTATCAGGTTCTTTATATCCAGTAAATAAAGATATGTCTACTTTAGTATCAAATAATCTAATTTGATTTTCACCCCAAGTAGAACCTTTTTTAATTGTATGAAAATCATCTTCCTTATCCTTAACATAAAAAACAGACTCTAGTTCATCAACGCGAGTTGGTGTAGGTAAGCCCGTAACAGTTGTTGTTTTAGCTGGATCTAAAAATAGTAATATACCATTTTCATTAGTAATTTCAAATGGTGTGTTTAAATATTGTGAAACCTCAGTAATAGTTTTTATCTTTGGTAGTTGACTTTTTTCTGTATTTTTAAAAAATGCTTCACCTGATAAATCAAACTGTCCTTCTTCTACTTCATTAACATACATACCAAAATATCTGTTAATTGAATAGTCATCAGCAGTTGGATCATCAAATAAGAATTCTAAATTTAAAAGATTAGCTAAAAGTATTCCATTATTTTGAAACCCTTGTGTAAATAAATAATCATCTTGCATAATAGTAGAATCTTTAACTATCATATCATTATATGCAAAATTACCACTACTAGTGAAACCACCATACTTATAAGATATACCATTCCAAAGAATTGGCTCATCTTTTCTCCATGTCATGTTAAGAGGTACTTCCGGAAAGGTTTCTTGGTTTCTATAATTTCTAATATAAGATCCTAATAAGGTACCTTCGGTTAAATCAAAAGTTTTAATTGCAGTACAATTTTCTAAAACTTGTTTCGAAAAATTAACAGAGGTTTGCGCATTAACTGAATTTGCATTTTCAGTAATAGCATTTACATTATTTATAGCAGCAGGATTATTAAGTCTAAATATTACAAAAGCACTAGGCATTTGATCATTTAACCATAGAGGTGCAAGTGTTCCTAAGCTTTGCGAATATGATTCAGATGCAATAGATCTAGTACCTGCTGCATAAAACATTTCATATTGATTTTTATAATTTGAAAGTACAGCAGTATCCTCAAATTCTTGAAATATTTCATATGCAGCTTCTATTGGAAATTTACCACTATCAAAAAATCTAAAGACATCACGATCATAGGTACTAGTACCATCCACCTTAAACGCTTTAAATTTTTGAGAAGACAATCTAGTGTTAGCACTAAATGATTCTAAGTAAATATCCGTTCCATCAGATACTACTTTAACATTTCCTGTTAATTTAGGATTGGTCCTTATAATACTATATGATGCTTTGTCAAGCAGTTTTTCAGCCATTTATCTTTCACTTTTTTTATTTATTCACCAAAGATAAAGTTAAAATAAATTGAGATTAATAATTCCTATGACAAAGTCCCACCTCCATTATTAACATTAGGAAGGTTGCTTCTATTGCGACTTATTGCAGTTTGTGTTATAGACGGCTGTAGTGTTGCTACTACTTTTTCTAGATCACTTAAGCCTTTAGTAACTGTTGCTTTAGGGAAATTATCAATACTTAACCTGTCAGATCTATACTTAGCGGAAACTTGAATATCAAATTGTACTACATCAGAATTATTTGGAAATAAATCAAAACCTATTCTCTTTGCATAAGTAAGATTAACAGTAGATCCAGTAGAATCACCTGCAATATTTCCTAAACCACTCCCAGATATAACGCCAAAGTAATCAGTCATTCTATATTGAAATACTAATGGAACGCTTATTGCATTCTGCTGACCAAATTGAACATTCTCTGTTGATTGAATAGCATCACCATCTACTTGTATATTTTCATGATTATCCGAAGATATGAATAAGTAAGATCCACATGATTGTGTACCTAATGTATACTGATCAAATCCATCAAAAGATGTTTTTGCATTCCTATCATAACCACCTGTAATATAACCTGCACTAGTGATATCCCAAAGATTCTCTAAATTTGGAACTGTTAGCGATGGGCTAGGTTGTAATGTTTGAGCTTGGAATGGTGCATCAAAAGTAACTGGATTTAATGAAGTTGCTAGAGTTTGTAACTTAGTAACATTTTCATTTAAATATATTCCTTGTTGTTGCCCAAAAGTATCACTTGATTGTAATGGTGCAAATTTAGACTGTCTAAATAATACAGCAGCAGTTCCTATTCCACTATTAATATCAGGAGTACCTGGAACAGCAGGAATAGCAGAACCTGTTACACAGTTTATTCCAGCAGCTGGTATGGTTAATGGTAAAGTTAGAGTATCACCAGTTAATGCAACATATGCCTTTCTATATGCATTGTAAGATGATACCCACGGGTGAGCAATTGAAACCGAAACTACTTCATCCGTTGAAAAATAAGTAGATCTTGTTGTTGGTTCTCCTGTTGGTAAAAATCCACCTCCCCAAATAAATTCAGTAGTTGGATTAGCAACAATAGTAGAAGCCGTTGCATTATAAAAATTTTCTGTAGTATCTAAGTTAATAGCATATTCTGCCTCAGTTGGATTTATATAACTATAAAAAGTAGCATCATTTGATACGTCACTATATCTACTATAAATAAATTGATTTTTATTCTGTGTTGATTGATATGGTGGTAATGAAACCATTTGCCCGTATGAAGTTGCCGCTGTTACATTTGGGTTAGTTAATAAAATAGGTGTAAGATCATATTTTCTAATAACATTATAATCTACATCATCAGACCTATATGTTGCTCTTTGTGTTTTTTGATTAATTGCGCTATTATCTAACCATGAATATGTTGCCGGTAAAATTGTAGAACCAGATTGTATTGCAGTTACGTTACCTGGTGAATAAGATCCTGGATTTTCAGATTGATTTACCATTCTTGATCTACTCCCAGTAACCCTAGAAATTAATTGTAGCGTTGTTTGCGCAGTATTTGCTATATTAATAAAATATGTTTTGGTTATGATAGCACCTCTAGGATCATCTAAACCATCTACTTCTTGTGAATAAAAACCTGCAAAAATATTAGTAATTGCGTTCCTTCTTAAATTATAAGTATTACCAGTATCATCAACTAATGTAGTGTTTAATTCACCTACTGCATTATTTAGAATTTCAGCAAACAAATCTAATTGATTTTGCATTTCAGTTAACTTAGTAAATAAATCAATAGGAGTTTGATTCTCTGATAAAAATCCTGATGCTATTACTGGTGTTGAATGCGCGAAATATGTTTCATTAGCAATAAATGAACTACTTAAGTGAGTAGGGAGATTAATAGATTCTAAATTTTCATTTAATGCGACCAATGCTAAATCTTCTTGGTTCTGTGCTAACACAGACTCAATTGCACTATCAGAACTTAAATCAGCTGGGAACTCAACTCTTATGGGGGTACTCCACTCACTCTCTAATGGATTAGATGGCCAGCCTGCTTCTGATATAGATTTTACTTGTATTTCTACTTGTTCGCCTTTTCTAATAGGAATATCTAATTGATTGATATTAACTGAGTCAGCATTATCATCATCGATAGTAACCCATTCATATAAACCTGTTATTGAATTCTTTTCTCTAGGTCTTAATACACTGTCAACAATAATATAATTTGAAAATGCACCTTGGCTTGTACCACTACCATCAGTATATGCAAATTGATTCACTGGGTTGGCAGCACCATCTGCAGAAAGATATCTATAGCGATATTGAAATTTTATTATATCTTGTACACCTGTTGCAGGAGCTGACTTTTCTTGCGGCATTGCCCAGAATCCTCTTACTCTGTATTTAGGTGATATACTACTAACTGAGTTATCTTGTGCAGATGCAGTTATCTCAGTAACTACTGATGAATAAAGTTTTGCAGTAGATCCTCTCTCAGTAACAAGACCTTGTAATGCATTCTTATCAGCATCTCTTTCAACCTCAGTAGAATAATTTGTTGTTTGTATCCTTGTTCTACTTTGTGATATTGAAGTATCCAATTCAGTTAAAGTAGATTGAACAGTATTTTTTTGATTATTTAAATCTTTAAGTTGTACAATAGCATCTGAATTACTAACTTGCCCATTAATTAAAGACACTGTAAAATCATCTGATGACAATACTGGTGCATTAGGTATTAGTCCTTCTCTACTTGTAGGAATCTTATCTTGTGCAAATGATAATAAGTACCGCCCAAAATCAACAGCATTTTGTTGATAATAATCAGCTAAGTTTTGCTGGTTACCACTTGCATCTATTGTATTTAAATCATTAGTATAAAAACCACTACCTGGCGACCAATTGACAGCAGGTATTTTTGAATTAGGATCAATAGGTTTTATGAATGTTACGCATCTTTCATTAAAGCCCACTGTAACATCAACTTCTAATAAATCGTTTAAAGCAGATCCAACCTTTAATACATCAGCACCAATACTTATGGTCCTAGAACCTTCTTGTAATCGCACAGTCACTGAATTAGTGCTTGAGTCAATTTGTGTTACCGTGTATCTTGTATCAATTGGTGTAGATACAACTTCCAGGCTATCCCCAACTTTAAGTTGTACCGTGTCTGGAAAGTCTGCTTCCGAATCGGTGTAAAATATTTTATTAAGCTTATAAAGTTTTTGGGCAGTTGTTTGTTCAACACCGTTAACTGTTTCAGTTACACTTTCTTCCCCAATTCTTATTACACTAAAGTTACCAGAAAACCTCTTGTCTCTTGGTGGTAGATCTACAACCGCTTCATCTAATACATAAGATATATTTTTTTCAACTATTTGCTGTAGGAAAGTATTATAATTAATTTCTGAACTTCCATTATATTGATTTTCAAAAAAATTGATTTTGCTCTGGCTATTAGTGTCTAAAATATAACGCTGTACAATAGCCCTCTCAGTATCAATAGGAGCCTGTCCAGTAATATCAAATGAGATATACAGTAATGGATTAATCAACTCTTCAAAGAACCAGTTAGGCTTTATATTGAATTCATTAACAGAGTTCATTGCAGTTAAGTCAGCAGCCTCAGTAGGTAACTTTGCTAATACTAATTTTCTAAATGTACCATCTGGTAATCTTATTGAGCTGTTGGCATCATTAAAATTAGTTATAGTGTTAATATTTGTATTTAACCTATCAACTGAATTTTTAAGATAACCAAAGCTAGGTATTGTAAGCCTAGAATTAGTTCCATCATTATTTTGTATGTTAACAGTAACAGAATCTCTGCTTGAAGTAATCGCTTGATTAACTTTCTCAAAGCTCTCCAGCGAATTGTTAAAGAGTCTTAACAGTTCTGGAAGCAAAGTTTGTATTGAATTATTTTCAGCCATTATCTAGGTTTCAATTTTATTATTTATTTAACTATATCATATACGAATGTTAACACTCCTTGTTCTGTACAAATCAAATCAATGATTGGTATAGTACTTATATCCGCATTTGGTATAGTTGCTGCTAATTTTCCATAAGCTCCCGTGTTTAATCTATTTGGTGCATCTGTAAATATTCTTATATTTCTAGATCCTATTAGTAGAGCATTATTAGTTGTTAGCCT
>Ga0307377_10008977_pt1 | contig 10067 bp, 10 predicted proteins | sample TR3MG_FD_202535 | JGI IMG/M metagenome (GOLD analysis project Ga0307377, IMG submission 202535) | Soil microbial communities from Risofladan, Vaasa, Finland - TR-3 | ecosystem: Environmental > Terrestrial > Soil > Coastal area > Acid sulfate soil | place: Finland: Risofladan, Vaasa | collected... | reverse complement strand
CAACCTTATCAAAAATGCTAAGCAATTATTACAATTGTGCTTACATTTCAGAAGATGAAATAACAAAGGAGATCTTCCCCGATGTGTATAAAAATATTGAGGATTATCCAGACAAGCAAAAAATAGCTGAAAGCCAATTGTTAAAAAGAACAAAAGAAATTTTTGATAGCGGAAAATGTATTGTAATTGATCGGATTAATCTAGGAAACAAATTTATTGAGGAAATTAATAAAGCGTTTCACAAGCATTTAATATTAAAGGTCCTATGGCCACCCATGTTAACCGCTATTGAAAGAGATAAAAGAAGAGAGGGTTGGACCTCCGGCGAAATTGCAATCAAACAATTTTACAAAAAATATGAAGGACTAAAACCAATTATTGGCGAGAGAAATTACATTGATAATAGCCACCAAACACCGGAGGAGACCTTAAAAATATTTATTGAACCGCTCTTAGGGAAGCCGCTCTGTACCTATCCCCGCTGATCCAGCCCATCCGCCCAAAGCCGGCAATGAAGCGGACTTTTTCCACCCTCAGCCTGTAAAATTGGAAGTCTGGAAAAGTAATGTAGCGCCGGGCTTTCGGGTGATGTGCCAGGTATAGGTCGACCATGCTGTCTCTATCTTCCACCGGCGTCACCCGGCCGACGAGCGTAACCCGGGCCTGGGCCAAGGCATCAGCCTCCATGAACCCTGGCGCGATAAAGATGGATGCGCGCGGATCTGCGGCCAGGTATTGCTGGTGTTCGGCCAGCGTACTCAAGAACATGATTACGTCGCCCCCGGGCAAAGGCGCCAGGTCGACCAGCGAGCCAAAGGGCGCCCCCTCGTCCGGGATGAGCGTAGAGAGTACGCCGCGCCAGTTTGCGGCAACCAGCTCGCGAGCTTCTTCAGCCAGCGAGAGTCGACTCTCTGAATCGCCTGTTATTGTGTTTAAATCTTGTTGCATGGATCAAGTTCCTTGCCTTATGGACATCCCAGTTTCGATGCGCCAGGCGGCCTCTTCGTGAATTCGCCCTGTATACGCACGCTACCTCCCTATCGGCGGCCGCCAGATGGCCCCCGGCAATTTTAGCAGCACTGTTTCTGACCTGGCCACCCATCCCGTTTTTGGTAGCCAGGTCATACTAATCGTCGCCGGCTATGCGCCCAAAACGGCCACCACGACCACGTACAGCGCCAGACCATTAAACAGCAAATGTGCAATATAAGCCGGCCAATTATTCTTCGTCCGCTGGCTAATGAAGGCGACGAACAGGCAAACCGGCAGCAGGCCGACCAGGTCCCACCACTTGAAGGCGTGGAAGGCGGTCCAGAGCAGGCCGTGTACAACCCAGGTCCACTTACCATGGGTCAGTTCCTGCCGAGGTAAAATGATGCCGCGCCACCACAACTCTTCGCCGATCACATTAAAAAACAAGACCAGCAAAAAAAGAAAAACGATCTCCCAATGCCCTTGCACGCTCTCGCCCAACACTTGCTCTACGGAGGTGATTGTGCCGGCTGTCGGCTCTAGCCCCAGGCTACCCAGAGCATTAGCTAGCTGGGAAAAAAGCCCGTAAAAGATATTCAAGGCCAGAAAAGCCCCCAAGCCCAACATGACAGCCTTGAAGGTTAATCGAGGATAGCGAAAACGCTGGCTGAAAGCCGTCCAGGTCAACGGCCGTCCCTCCCAGTGATGGAACACGCCCAGTGCTAGGGCCAGCATCACCGCCATCGGGGCCACATGGGCGACCACAAAACTCTCCGCGGCCGCCAACCCCAACCCCACCAACCAGGGCATAAAAACATGATAACTAAAAACCATCAGCAGCGCCGGGGCCCCAAAGGCGATCAGCGATGCCCAAAGAGGCAGTGGCTTCAACGCTTCGAAAAAGTTGTCTTGTGATTTATTTACTTCTTGTTCCAGATAAGTTGTACTGGCCATGATCGTCTCTCCTATATTTTTATACGTATATGTCTGTATGTATAATGATCAAAAAAAACTGGCCGGCCTTTTTTACCTTGCCAACAGGCCCACCATAAAAACATCGGCGAATTCGGCCGCCTTTTCTTTGAGGGAGAAGGCCTGCCGGTCGCTCAACCACAGTGTAGCCACGCCGTTCTGATAGGCGATGAAGGCCCGGGCCACGGTCGTCGGATCCAGGTCAGCCCGCAGTTCACCCCTGATAATGCCCTGGGCCATGATCGACGCTGTGCTGTTGATCAATATTTCACTCTGCTCCAGGCGCTGGTTCCGGACCGCTTCTAAATCAGGGTCATTCCCGGCTCTGATCAGGGATAGCTCAAAAATCTGCCGCAAACGGCGATCCTTTTCCAGCAAAGCCAGCGAGTAAGACAGGATGCGTGTCATGATCTCCGGCAGCGAGCCGCCTTCACTGATAGCCGTCTCAACCGCCCCACTCTCCTGGGCTGAGGCCGCCTCCATCAAGCTTTTGTACAGTTCGGCTTTGCCGCCGAAGTGATGGTAGATTGCCCCGCGCGTGACCCCAGCCGCTTTGGCGATATCTTCCAGGCGCGTAGCCTGGTAACCCTGCCGGCTGAACAGTTCCAGCGCGGCATCAAGTAAGGTCTGTCTGGTCTGGGCCGCATCTTCCTTCGTTCGTCTCATTTCATACATACTATCGTGTATGTATGAAATTGTCAAGAGCGACTATTTTTTCATCGAGAAACATTTACCTTCCCCTGTCACGCTTGTGTCACGCGACCGATCTATGCTGTCAACACAGAACACAAATACAAGAAATCAGAAAGGTAGGAGAGAACAATTAACGGCAATTACCAGGTCAACAAATTCTACGTTCAGGAAAGAATGAATGCCCATCGGATAGCCGCCAGGCCCATCGCCAGGTGCGGCAGGCCGGGAGTGAAAGTGGCTATCGCAGCATCATCAACATCACCGTCGCCAATGCCGTACGGGTTTACCACTGTTCCGGCCGGTTGATGAATCAGGTGGCCCAGGGATTGGAACGATTGGGCAAAGCGAGTATATCGGACCACTACCCCCGATTTCATTCGAAATGCTTACATCATTGGATTTCAAGCAGAAGAATGTTCTTCCGCCAGAATCTGCTTACCAGCTTTTTGGCCAGTCCTAGCTTCTTGGACAGCTCTTCAGGGATCGCCTAGCACCCCTCAATCACCAAACGACCTCATAATTCCTATATGCAACCATTTGTTTAAATCAACGTACTACAAGTATCATACTGTCCATCACTGGCAATCGCTCACTTAACCCGAGGTGCAGACATGATCCTAGAAAATTACCTGCTCTCCTTCCCTGAAAGAGCCATCCGCTCGGCCGCCGCCCTCGTTGGCGGCACCAGCCTGCTGCTCACCGAAACCTTACTGCCCGATGTCGTCCGTTCCACTACCACCTACCGGGTCCTGGTCGGCGATCTACAAAAGACCCTCATCACCCGGGTGGCCCAGGTCCAAATGGCCGGAGATAGCCCAGAAAACGCCATCACCAACGGATATCTGCAGAAAAAACTCGTCGGTAGTTCCCTCGAGGCCATTGGCCTATTAACCGTGCGCTTTTCCCCAGTCTGGGCCCTGGCCATCATTGGCGACGCGGCCGGCGGCGGTCAGGTTTTTCTGAGCCGGCTGGTCCAAAACCTCAAAGCCAACGGCCTTATCGATCCTCAGAGTGAGCCCACAAGCCTGGAGGAATTATTAGCGGCCATTCAGAATGCCGCTCTTACCGGCGCTCGAACCATCGATACCCCACCCCTCACCAGCGCCGAACTCGAGACCGTGACTGACGAATTGGCTGCCAGCTATGGTGACATGAGCGGTAAAAGCCAGCAACTATTAGCTCGCATCACCCATATTGGCCGGCGGATGGAAGATGTCGCCCAGGATCAAGCCCTCTCCTATGAACAAGTAAGTGGCCTAATGACCGTCGATGCGGCAAACCTTTCCAGGAGCAGCCTGGGCGCCGGCCTGGCCCTCAGCCAGACCAGCGGCGAGCTCTTCGTCGAACATATCCTCAGCAGCTACGGCCGCACCCTGGACCGCATCAGCGAACAAGGGCCGGGCGCCTATTTAAGCGAAAGTTTGACCCCTTTCCTCGAAGCGGCGTTAAGTCACCTGGACCCGGCCAAAAGCACCTGGACCGAAAACACCTTCTTCCCGGCCTCTAAGGACCAACGATTGACCCTCACTGCTCCTGATGCTTAGTCGCTGAACCGAACCAGCCATCAAGAAGCCGGAGGCATCAATTTTTGCATCTCAATCATCGCTATACGAAGTTTCAGGAGCCACCTCTACCCTGTAACCCCCACTATAAACCCTGGCCCGATTGACATCTTTTCTGCAATAGTCTCTCACCCGATGACTACGCGCAATTCTTTGCCAGAGTCTTCCTGGAGGATATCCCACTTATAAAGCACTATTATCCGGCCGTGTAAACCAGGCTGCACTTGTGGCAGATTTCACAGACTATACTATCTATGGTTGCTCTCTTGTTGAGAGTTGGATGTTGTGTTGGCTGCACTGCGGAAGGAGTTTCATCATGGGGCGTCGATGGCTTAGGCTACTACTTTTGGTCCCGATAACGATCTTGTGCCTGGGTGCGATCGGACTTTTTCTCTTAAACCGTGACCCGGGACCGAAGAAGCCCCAACCGGTCCCCATGGGCGATTACAGCTATGTCAAGGGCCTCGCCGGGCAGCGAATTGAGCAACTCATGAAGCGCAATCATATCCCCGGTGCGGCCGTGGCCCTGATCGTCGATCAGGAGATCATCTGGCAGGAAGCCTTCGGCCTGGCAGACCGCGATCGGGAAATACCGGTCACTGAAGAGACCGTCTTCAAGCTATGGTCTCTGGCCAAGCCATTTACAGCCCTTGAGACCATGCGCCTGGTTGAAGAAGGCTTAGTTGACCTGGATGCCCCAATCGACCAGTACGTGCACGATTTAGCCCTCCTGAGCCGTTTTCCCGATGGCCAACCCATCACCATTCGCCAAATTCTGGCTCACCATTCCGGCCTGCCCCGCAACAAATGTATCTATGACAACGAATGGTATATGGGTGATGACGCCCTGAAACGGCTGGCTGATTCTCTAAAAGATTGTTTCCTGATTTCACCAATAGGCGCACGCTACAAGTACAGCAATGTCGGCATCGATACCTTGGGCTACATCATCCAGGAGAAAAGGCAGCAAATTTACCCGCCCTACATGGTTGAGCACTTATTAAGACCAACAGGCATGTCAACCAGCACTTTCTGGTCTACCGATCTTCCTGCAGGCAGCGAAACAGCCCTCGGTTACGAGTACAATCAGGGCGATTATTACCCGTACGAACAGGTTGATGTCGCCGCTATCCCCTCCGGTAATCTCTACGGCACCGTCGGCGACCTGGCCAACTTCGTTCGCTTCATCTTTCGCGAGGGAGAGGCTAACGGGAAGCAGCTTATCCGCCCCGAAACATTGGCCTTGATGTTTGAAGACCAATACAGCTCGCCGGCTGACCCCCAGCCCATGGGGCTTGGCTGGAAAATCGCTGATGTTTTAGCGCCGGAGAAAATGGTCTGGCACGATGGTGGCCCCTCCGAAGGGACCGGATCGTTGGTGGCCATGCTTCCAGAAAGGAAGTTGGGGGTGGTACTGCTGGCCAACTCCACCACTTTTGACGGCAGCCAGTCGGCTCCGCTGGCGGCCGAATTACTGGAAGCGATGCTGGAGACGGAATACGGCCTGGTAGCGGCCGAGGAGGGTTCACAAGACACTTTCCCCGTGGAGCTGGCTGCCCTAAAAGAATACCAGGGAAATTACGCCGCTTTTGAGGAAATCATGCAGGTTTCCCTGGCTGGGGACAAACTAGAAGGCCGCATCCAGGGTATGTCCTTTGACCTGGTGCCCGTTGCCGAGAATCGCTTCAAGATCAGCCACTGGCTGCTCAAGTTGGGCCTGGCAGACCTGTTGGATCTCCCCCTGGATCTTCGGGAACTGGAAATCGAGTTCCAGAAGGACGCTACGACCAATCAGGATGTTATGGTTATCAACCTGGCCGGCTTCGCCTATGAAATATGCCTCCGTCTTCCAGAACCGCCCGGGGGTTTAGCCGCCTGGGAAACATTGGTGGGAGAATACCAGCGCTACGCTCGCTTACCGTCAGGAGAGGCCGGTCAGGAAAAACTGGGCCTGGCCGAGATAACCATGGTCGATGGCCAGCTACACATGTCTGGCGCGATCGGGCCAATCCTGCCCATTGACGAGAACACCATCATTATCCTCAGCGGCACGTTCGCCCTTGAGACGATTAGCTTCGACGCCCAATCAGGATATCTGTACCACCAGGGTCATGTCTACAAGCCAATCTAGGCTTTGCCTGACTTTTATTGACGCTTCTCCGGTACGGGTCAAGCTGACCATTTGAGCATACTCAAACGTCAACAGGGCTGAAGGGCACCCACCGATATGAGTGCGGTTGAATTTCCCAGATATTCGGTTTAATATTGGGGGAACCCGGCCGATTTGGCTGCGGGTTTTCTGGAGTCACCTATGATCGGCGAATTGAACGTCACCAACCAAACTGAGATCCCTGATTTTGTCCCGGATAACGTCCAACTGGAAGAGTTCATCGATAATATGAACATGGCGCCGGGGGAGGCCGAATCCTTGCGCTCCATCACCCGTCTTCTGGTAGGCGGCGCCCTGGTTGGTTGGGATGAACTATTCGCTCACCTCCGGTCCTGGGAAGATGAGATCAACGCCAGCCGGTCCCAGGAGGCGGATGTCATTAATGCGCCGCCGCAAGATCCCGCCGCTGCTTTACGATACGCGATGATCGGCTTGCTTTTTGAGAGCCAGGATCGCCTGGTTAAGCGGAGCAAACAGGCCCTCAATCTATTCTGGCGGGCGACAGAAACGTTTTGGTCGCCGGTTATAAACCGGGCCGGGGCCACCCGCCAATTAGATCCCGCCCGGAGTCGCTACGATGAACTGGTACGCCGGGGTGAAACCCTCACCGGGCGCTGGGTAGACCGGGGCCAAAATGAGGAGGCCCGTAGCCGCCAACTGGCCCGCACGGCCGCCCAACAATCCTTCGACACTTCCATGGATAAGCTCGGCCAGGCTCCGGCCCTGGAACAACTCATTCGCGACCAGAGCGTCGGCCTGACCCAAACCGCCCTTGACGAAGCCCGCGCCCGCACCGTCAGTGGCGACATGGTCGCCGAGAACTTTGCCCGCTCCATCCTCAGGCGTGTACCACGTCGCCAGCTCAATGAACCGCTTCCTTCCGAAGGATCAGATTCAGAATCAGCCGATACCGGATAAAAAACTATGACAGAAAGCCTGAAAGGCTACTATGCCGGCTTTATCAGCCGCCTTCTTGCCTTCTCCGTCGACATTATCATCCTCGTTGTCGTTTTAATTTTTGGCGGCTGGCTGCTGAACACCGTGACCACCTTTTTCTCGCTGGGTATCATTGATTCCATTAGTCCTGTCCTCCAAGTTTTGATCAGCACGATCGTCGCCCTTCTTTTCTCGGCCGGTTATTACATCTTCTTCTGGACATTAGTAGGGCAGACCCCAGGAAAGCTCCTGCTGGGTTTGCGGGTCGTCTCCCGAAGCGGCCGGCCGATCACCTTCTGGCAGGCACTTCGTCGTTATGTGGGCTACTATCTATCGGCTCTTGCCCTCTATACCGGATTCCTATGGGTCTTAATTGACAACCGCCGCCAGGGTTGGCATGATAAGTTAGCTAACACCTTCGTCGTTTACGAATGGCAGGCACGCCCAGGCGCCTTTTTAGCCAATCGAATGAAAGAGCAGCAGGAACAGGACCTTTCTTCGAACGAATAATCTTCATCCAACGAATCTCTTGTATTATATCCACACCCTAAACAGAAAAACCCGGTACTTGGCGAACCCTTTACGAATCCACCCTGTACCGGGAAAAGGAGTTAATCTATGGAAACAATCAGCCGCGAAGATCTGCTAGCTAGGATAGATCGAGGCGATGATTTTAAACTGGTCATGACCCTGGCCGGCTAGGCTTGCCAAATGAGCCACATCCCAAGTTCACTGAATGTCAATAATATGGAACAGGCTTTGCAGATGCTCACGCCAGACGATGACATCGTTGTCTACTGTTCCGACGAATTTTGCCTGGCCTGCCGGGCTGCCTATCACTACCTGACCCAAAAAGGGTTTAAGAACGTCCGCCGTTACTCTGGGGGACTGGCTGACTGGCAGGCTGCGGGACTGCCACTGGAGGGAGAGGCTCATCGATAGCTTGCTCATCGGCAATGAACTCTTCCATCATCCGCCGGGCCACGTCATCGGTGAACTGCTGGGGCGGCGACTTCATAAAGTAAGCCGATGGCGCGGTCAACGGGCCACCGATACCGCGATCCAGGGCTAACTTGGCGCAACGCACCGCATCAATCATCACCCCGGCCGAATTAGGCGAATCCCATACTTCCAGCTTTAATTCCATTTGCAAGGGTACATCGCCAAAAGCCCGTCCTTCCATGCGTATATGGCACCACTTACGGTCCGTGAGCCAGGGCACATAGTCGCTTGGCCCGACATGGACGTTGTTCGCCCCTAAATCATAGGGCAGCTGGCTGGTAACCGCATTGGTTTTGGAGATCTTCTTGGACTCTAATCGCTCTCGCTCGAGCATATTATAGAAGTCCATGTTACCGCCAAAATTGAGTTGGTAAGTGCGGTCCAGGTGTACGCCGCGGTCCTTGAATAAATTCGTCAGGACCCGGTGGGTTATGGTCGCTCCTACCTGGCTTTTAATATCATCACCTACAATCGGCAGGCCTCTCTCCGCAAAACGCTGTCCCCAATACTCCGAGGAAGCGATGAAAACCGGGATGCCGTTCACAAAACCGCAACCGGCCTCAAAAATCTGTTCGACATACCACTTGGTCGCCATCTCAGAACCAACCGGCATGAAGTTAACCACCACATCCGTCTTGGTATCTTTCAAGATTTGCACGATATTGTCCGTTGGACCAGGAGCTGGTTCAACGACCGTCTTCAGATATTTGCCGATCCCATCATGGGTCATGCCCCGGTGAACCGGCACATTCATTTTCGGTACATCGGCGAATTTGATCGTATTGTTGGGTTCGGCCCAGATTGCCTCGCTCAAATCCTTACCGACCTTGGAAGCCACCACATCAAACGCGGCCGAAAACTCGATATCCCGTACATGATATCCACCCACGGTTGAATGCATCAGACCCGGGATTTCGGTGTCGTCCGGCGCATTCTTGTAGAACTCGACGCCCTGCACCATCGCCGCGGCGCAGTTCCCCACGCCGATCAAGGCCACCCGGACCTTTTTATTACTCTTTTTTGACATATTAAACTTTCTCCTAACTTCGATAATTTTTTCTAGATCCCAGGCGCTCAACGACCAAAATCTTTCACGTTCATATTATGACAGCCCCAATTACCTAAAGCGAATAGCAGGTTGGGTCTGTTGGATTCATTATCAATTTATTTTTACATTCGCCTCAGCGGCTGAGCATTATACCTCCACAACGCCGGCAAATAAAACCGGGCGATCTCTTCCGTATCTGGTCAATCGCCTGAGATCCCTAATTGATTGCTAACATTCCCGCCGGTATAGTTCAAGGGTGCCACTATCAGCTTGGGTATCAGCTCCTTACCCTAATCCAGCTTCACGAGCGCGCTCGGCCGCTTCGGCCCGGTCGGCTACCTGTAATTTGTTCAAGATATTGCTCACATGGTTGCGGGCGGTTTTGGGGCTAATCACCAATTCGGCCGCGATATCAGCGTTTTTGTAATCCTGGGCGATCAGGGCCAACACCTCCCGCTCACGCTCGGTCAATCCCGGAAAAGCCTCGTTCTTCACCTCCGGGCGCATGGTGTGAAAAAAGGTGATCATGCGCTCGGCGATTCCCGGACTAAATATGGCTTCGCCGCTGGCCACAGCGCGGATCGCCCGCAGCATTTCATCGTGCTTGGCCCCTTTAAGCACATAGCCGCGCGCGCCGGCCCGCATCGCAGCGAAGATGGACTGGTCGTCGTCAAACATCGTCAGCATCAAGATCCTAATTTGTCTATCGGTC
>Ga0307377_10008972_pt1 | contig 10070 bp, 17 predicted proteins | sample TR3MG_FD_202535 | JGI IMG/M metagenome (GOLD analysis project Ga0307377, IMG submission 202535) | Soil microbial communities from Risofladan, Vaasa, Finland - TR-3 | ecosystem: Environmental > Terrestrial > Soil > Coastal area > Acid sulfate soil | place: Finland: Risofladan, Vaasa | collected... | reverse complement strand
CAAACTTCAAGAGAGAATTCTGCTTATCAGTTAGATGAGGGGTAATCTTGTCTAGATCAAATTTTATATTATAAGGGAGACCAGAATAAGGGGTTTGTTCTTCGTATGGTATATTGTCTAGGTTGTCTACTCCTATCTCTTTATCATTCCGATACTTCTTAGAATATTTTTTTCTGTAATTCCTGATATTCTTAAAACAAAATTCAATTCGTTCTTCTTCAGGCAATTTCCTTTTTTCTATTTCTTCAAATAATTGCAGATAGATATCCTGCTTAACATCTTCTCGATATCGTGCCGGGATACTTTTGCAAACATAACTGATATACCAATCTATTTCCGAAATTAAATTATCATTCATTTTTTGTCGAGAGAATCTGAACAAAGTTTCCAGATGTTAAAACTATGCAAGGATCGTTTACTTCTTCAAATAGCTCTATTTTCACTCCCTCATCTTTTTCCGCATTCATCCCTATAACTCTAATTGCTTCTTTAAACATATGAGAATTGAGATTCCACTTAAAAGTCTTTTTGAACTTGGCATCTAGCGCGGATTTGAAATCAGAGTTTATCCCCTGGCATTCAAACTTGAGAGACTTACCATCTGACTCAAGAACTATGTCTTCTCCATTAACAATGGAGATTGAGGAAGCCAGACTCTTTAGTTGTTCAAATGGGACTTCTAAGCTGTCGATCATGGGCAAATCTAGGAAGGATCTAATTTGAGGGGCTTCCATGGTTCTATTAATATCAAAGATAAATGAGAAATTGTCCGAAAAGAATGTTATGAAATTATCATTTGAAGAAAAATAGCATACGCCACTTATTTGCTGAAGGAACTCAATAGTATTATAGTAAATGAAAAAATCCTCTTCAAAAGGATTCGATTTGCTAGCCACGACTCTAAAGGAGTTTCCCATGCAGCAAATGTCTTCTGTCAAGAAAAAGCCTTTTAAAGTTTCATAGCTACTAGTTGGATCACAATATGCTGCGATTTGCCTTGTTGCTTCTACGATCTTTTTTGGGTTTACTTCTCTTTCGTCTTTAAACTCTTGGTTTATTTCAGTTTGGCTATGTTCTATGTGTGCTATCTTAAACCTAGATCTTCCATACTTGACTATTAATAATTGCTTATTATCATCAATAGATAGAGAAAGCTCTTGTTCATTGCAGCCCGAAACAATCTTATAAAGAATGTCCAGATCTGCATAACAAGTTCCTTCTTTTTTAATTTTATCTGTAAAGACAGTTACTTCTCCTCTAGACATACTGCCTTGGATACTGAGCTTTAAGTATGCTAAAAAATCAGGCTCTGCTGGAACAAACTCCATGTACACAATCCTATCTTGGAATGATACACCATCAGTTGCTGACTTAAGCATCTTTAATGCTTTTTTAAGCTCAATCGAATTCATTGCATTGCTCCTGTTATCATTGTAAAAACGAAATCTTGAGTTAGATCGTCTTTATAGTTAAACCTTAAAAGTATAATCCCATGATTATATAAAAATGTGTCTTTTCTTCTGTCTCTTGATTTTTGTTCTTCTATTGTTTGCCCAAAGAAACTACTAGACTGGAAATGTTGTATCCCATCATACTCTATGCACAAACCTATAGATGGCAAATAGAAATCTATATACTGCATACTGAAGCCAGACTTGATTGGGTATTCATACTCCCAATCAAGTCCTAACTGTGTCAATATATACGCTAACTTTATTTCGCCCTTAGATTTGAATTTTTTTTTAGGTATTCATCTTGATAAAGCTCTTCTTCATCTTCAAAGTCCATATCTCTAAGAATTTGCTTTATTTTTTGTTTGCTTTTTTTCTTTCTGTGCGAGACTTTAGGTAATTTGCTAGTAATGCCATCCCTATCTTTTCCAGCCATTCTATACCTTTCTCTTCCCAAACTTTGCTTGCTTTTTCTTTCGCTTCTTGGAGCTTAGTCTTTACTTTCCCCCAAAGTTTCTTAAACAACTTAATCACCCTTCATAAATTTATTTTTCTTTCAAACATTGATAGACATCTGTTTCTTAGCTCTTCGTATTGAGCTAGATATGGTTCATAATCATGAGAAGACTGTTTATCAGCCTTTGCAACTATGATCGTTTCTAAGGTAAGTGGATGAGTAGCTTTGATAAACCTAAAGACAGCCTCTTCTGTCCAGTTGGGTTCTCGTTGGTATTGTGAGGCACGAAAATGAGAAGTCATGATTACTTTGACTTCTTTAGTAATATCTTTGTCTACTCCATACTTCTCCAAGAAAGCTCCTATATTTCTAACACCGATTAAATCATGTTTTTTGAAGTTGTCTTCATATGTAAATAGTTTTCCGAAATCATGGAAAAATGCCGCTAACAAAGTACTCTTGTATTGAGAGTATTTGTGGGCATGTTTTAAAACGCTTAAAGAATGATCGAATAAGGAATGATTTCTTCTCTTGTCCTGATAGATGGTATTCATCATTACAAGTTCTGGAAACTTCTTAAAAAATACTCTACCAAACTTAAGGTTTTTAATAAGTGTATGTGGGCTATCAGATATAAATATATCCAATAGCCCACCATCATATTTTAGGCAGGTTCTGTAAAATTCTGCATTCTGTATACAAGGCTCACTTAAATTGATTCGTCTGCTCCTTACTTCTTACATTATTGACGGTGCTTTCGCACCGTCTTAGATCTTAGCCTGAAGTCTTCTCTGCGAGAAGTTTCTCAAGGGCCGTAATCAACACCGCTCCTTCAGGGCCTCTCAGCGCCTCAAGTACGGCTACAATAGCCTTTGCTTCAGCGGGTTCTAGATTCCAAATGTGATCGAATGCTTTGTTTTCCTGTGAATTTTGCATCATAGAAATACGCTTGCTAACTTCGTTGTTATTTGCAATCCTGTCTTCAGCAAGTAGGTCAAGTCTAGCCATATGTTTTTGTCTTTGACTAACTTCCGCTAATAGTGCAATCTCTGTTAGGTCGTATGTTCTCTTCATATTTGCAGGAATCATCAGTGTCTGGAATCCAGCTACTTCTTCTCCCATGAAGTCTGTTGCTTGTTTGTCGCTAACAAATGATCTTGAAGTAACGCTGTCAGCCATTTTCTTTAGTAAGTCTGCTGTTTGAGCATCTACGGTTCCAGAGCTAGCTTTCTTAAGCATGTCGATTAATTCAGATGTACTAGTTCCAGTTGCTCCGCCAGCCTGCGATTGATCAGCAGCGGCTTCTCCTTTTGCTTTTGCCATGTTATTTTTTCACCCCCAATTGCTTTTTAAATATACTTTCCACTCTTTTCCCAAGGTTTTAACTAGCGTTTCATCTTCAACACCAACCAAGAAAAGCATGATTCTAATCATGATTTCTCCTTTTTGTATGTCGTTTAGATCTTTATTGCTAGCAACTTGAGAATATCCAATATTAAACATGATATTCATCATGTTGTGTAGTGCTATTTGTGAATCAATTCTTAATTTTCTGGAGATTATATTTTGTAATTCTATAAGTCCTTCCCAAGTTTCGTGGGAAATATCTGTTGACTTATAATAGTTTTTAATACTTTTTCTAACGGTCTTTTCTAAATGGGTTCCCTGTGCATTTTTGTAGAGTCTTTTTAAGGCTTTAATGGTTTCAATTTTATTTTTTTTTGCAAATTCAGACTTAATCAAAAACGGCACATATTCCACCCTCTTCCACTAATTAATACCTTTATTATCTATGTTTGTTCCAATATTTAAGTCCAATATACCCACCACGTACAAGACTCTGGAACCCAGACATACCAAGCGTCTTTGGTGGGAGTATGTTTTTGAAAAAAAGCCATAGCCACTCTCATGTCTTTAAACGGAATTGTTATTCTCCACGCTCTCTGTGAACCGTCATCTTCAAGAAGAGGATTGTTGGCCAAGTCTCCAGGGGTTAAGGCGTTCTTTCTGATAATGTCCTGTACATATTGCCCACGTTCCTCTGGATCAAATTTCTTCGGCACTTAAACCTCTTTACAGAATTAGATCAACTGCGCCAGGGCTCTATCGTGTCCCAGGACGGACATTAAGATCCACTTAGACTCTTGTAAAGTCTCCCAGCTTGCAATTGCTCTGCCAAGCTGCATTTTTAATTCCGAAAGAACTTCTAGTTCCGTAACTAAAGTTGTATTTTCTCCTCTGTAAATTATTTCAGTTTCATATGATTCGTTCTTCCTCGCCTCTGCCGCCATCTTGGGCGTCCTATTAAAAGCTAAAGCAGAGACAATCTTTACTCTAAGTTCCTGATTCTCAACCTTAATCTTCAGGTTGTTCTTCGTCTCTGATATTTTTTCCACGTCTCTTTCGAGTTCTAGAAGTTTTTCTTTTATTTCCTGAGCTTCCACTTTTGTTCTCCCTTATTAAAAGAATTAACTCACAATCTTCTTTTAAAATAGCCGCATTCTTTAGTAGCCAGTTACTGAAGTCCTCTGTAATTTCTAATTTTGGGCCATCATCATACCAAGGTAAATTTGCTACCTTACCCTCAAATACAAAGTTATTGTCTTTCAAAAAATCTTTATAGTCTTCAATTATGTTCAAAACTAAAATATTGCCCATATGGACAATCCTTTGAGCTTCCTCTTCCCTCATCTTGTCTTTTAAGTCCACGTTATGTCCCCACAAGATATGCGTTGCTATTCAAGGCCGATCCAACTGGTCTATTGTAAAAAATAAATTCATACCCAGAAGACGGAGCCGTAGAGTATCCTAACCGATAAGCCAACTGGGTATCCTTATTAACCTCCGACAGAGCAGAGATTAAGGGGTTAGGGTCTCCTCCTGTGTAATTGTATCCGGCTAAACTCCATTTGTTAATTCCTGTCCACATATCAAAGCCAGTCGCTGTACCATCTGTCTTGTAATATTGCATGTACAAATCACTACCGCTGAATCTAAAGTTGCCCTGGTTCGGTTCAATAAACGAATGTAGGTTTTCTACTGCAAATTCCACCTTGTTCATAAACTCTGCTGTAATTAAATCTTTCGGATGATTAAGGTGTCGTCCTGCTCCTGATCCCATGATTCCTTTGAAGCCATGTTGAAGCTGATCGTTACCAAATTTCCAGTCTTTCTTTGGATCAGCAGAAACTAAAAGTCCTAATTTGCTCGTATCGGCAACACTAAGGTTTAAACCGTAAAAATCGTTTGTATCGCCAGTAATAAGTCCAGTGCCACATATTGCTATACCGTCATTGTATAGTTTATATCTATAAACTCCAGAAATAACAACGTCCGTCAAGGGATCGTTAAACTTCTTAAATGAAGATTCTAAATACCACAATTCATTATGTCCACCAGAATCTAAGTGAAGCATTCCAGAATTAGTCAAATAAGTCACCGCCAAACCTCTATTCATCGTCCTGTCAATATTCGCAGTAAGGCCAACAAAATCAGTTCTTGTAGCCCCGCCTACTGCTCTTGCGTAATTTAAGACCGTTCTTACTCCAGAACCCTCTAGCTCTACTATCGTTCCTATATTAGAATACCAAGTGCTTTCGGGGAAATTTTCCCAGTAATAACCATTTATGAGATTATAGTCTCCAAAGTTACCTTTTGAGAAAAGTTGAAAGTCTTTTTTATTAATCGCTAGTAGTTCTTCGTTTAGTTCCGTCATGAACTTACGAACACCCACTTGCCAACTGCTAACTTTAACGGCTGCACCATCGGCAGCACCGTCTCTATTCAAGTCAACATCTCCAGCTAAACCGTCTGTATGATCGTCATGTAAATTATCTAAGAAAAATCCATCAATGTCATATCTAGCAGCTACGCCTGTTGTTAGATAGTTAACTAACCATTGTCTAAAAACTAGGTTGTCACTTCCTGCTGGATTATGATCGGTAAAATCTATCATGGCATATCCAGGGCCAATACTGTTCCCTGTAACAACTGATCCGCTAGAGGTAACTGCATACTGTCCTTCTGAATAGCAGCGGTGAGCCGTCCAGAAGTCTATGAGGTTATGAGGCTGGTTGGAAGGATAGGGATCTGAAGCAGTCCCATTAAAAGCTAATTTACCATCCGTTCCCGAAAGATTGACCCATCCGGCATCAATCCATAATAAAACCTTTTGGTTTCCATTTTTGCGTCGTAATTTATTTATTAAATTTGGTTGACTATTATAGGGAGAAAAAGCATCTGCTTTAATTGCTACTATATCAAAAAGTGCCAGACGATCAATCTCATCGTCGGTAAAACTACTCCCCGTAGTCAATGTAAAATATCTGTCCATTAAATCCACTCCTTAAACATAAGCATTCTACATGTAAAGGGGGGGATAAATTTCATTAAAATGCCCTAATTCTATAAAAAATTTGGAGACCCTGGATGGAATCGAACCATCGTAATTGGTTTTGCAGACCAACGCCTAGCCATTCGGCCACAAGGTCGTTCCATTCGGCCACAAAGTCATTCCTTCTTTGTACTAGAAAATGAGGCCAAAAATTTATCAACCTCTAGTCTGTCTTCTAAGAGAATACCCCATTCATCGGCCAAAATTCTGGCCATGTCTGGTAGCGTTAAAAAGGTATAATCATTAAAATCTGGAAGCGTTACATACGCCTTCCCAGCATCGTTCATGATTATCTTGCCGTTACGATGTAATATTTCCAAAGAAGATACTGGCATGTGTTCTAAAGAGATACAAGTTTCTAATAAGGAAAGTCCCAACCAATCTTCACACTTATGAAAAATAGCTGAGAAATTCCTATTCTTTGCCCAGAACGGACTTGAGAGAAGAGCGGCCCCTGAAATGCAGCAAGCATTGTCGTCTCTTGGGCCTCCAAAGAAAGTTCTATGTGATTTCCATCTGCCACAGGTAACTGCATATTCAAGCCACTTCTTGGTTGCGTCGTAGTTCATGAACCCTCCCCGTTAAGTATATATAACATAATCTGATAGTCAAGTCAAGCTCAAAATACGTTTTTCTTTATCCTTATATCTTTTTTTCTTGATTCCCATCTCACTATTAAAGAAACAACAAGAAACGCCAATAAAAACATAGTGACAGCACAAAAACCAATCATTGTTACCTCAGTCACTTTTCTTGTATTCCTTTTCTATTTTTTGTTTGTAGCGCTTCTTCATATACTTGAAGAATTCTATGAATACCCACCCAGCTAGAGTGGCTATGAACATAGCGAAGATATAGGTTGCCATCAATATCTTATCGGCTAAAAAGGGACCGACTGAACAAGAAAAAGCACCGACGCTTTGCCGGTGCTTTTTCCACGAAAGGAACGAAATCTATCCTCTAACATTAACTACCATAACACGTTACGGAGGCTTTGTCAAGCACAAAAAAAAAGAGAGGATGCTTCTTCCGGGAGCACCCTCTCTCTAGCCCAGACAGGGGAAGGGGAACCTTCCCAAGTCGATTAAAACTAGCATATCTCAGATAATATGTCAAGACAAAAAACGGGACTGCCGAAAGCTCGAACGGCAGTCCCGCTGTGGCAGGAAGGGCCAGTAACCTTTTGCCACGAGGAGAGCCCAATGCACTTCCTGGTTCCCATCTCAGTAGGCCAGACCAGTGAATCGGCGTACTATCTTTGTAACACGATTGGTCTATAAAGTCAAGTACTATTTCGTCTTTTCCTGGCAAGGGTAGTCAATTCAAACAAAAGTTGAGGTATGCTCTTATTCCCAAGAGTCTCACAAAGGTCTACCTTTGTTCGAATCCGGCTCTTAGAACCTTTATCCTGTACTTCTGCCTTATAGGAACCCGTTCCTCTTTTTGAAGTCCAATAGAAAGTTACAAACATCTTTCCATCTCCCCAAAAGTCAATTAATATGTCATAGTCTACATACCCAAAGACTTCAGACTTATCCCCTGTAGTCTTTGAAAGTCTAAATGGGGACCTTTCTACCATGGTCTGCCTAAACACTCCCTCAAACAATCCTCTACAGTCCACTCCTGAGCCAATCCTAGCATCTCTACGGGGTTAAAGCACCCTGGTTGGAGTAGATTGACGTAGGAGTACCCGACAGGCGTTTCCATGTCTAAAATCGTCCCTATGACACTTTGGGAATGATGTAGGTGAATATTAATCTGAAAGGCTTCATCTGGCAAGATAACGTCTAAAGAAAACGATTCTACCTTACCTGATTTTGCGTGGAATAGTTGGGTAACTGGTCTTCCATCGGTATAGTCAACGAAACATAGCAAATTAACATCTTCACAGTCACTTCCAACATATTCAAAATGCATTGTTTGTGTCGCAGATAATGGGGCTGATTGTGGCCCATTTATGGCCTCTTCACCAGCACAACCGAATACTAACATAAATATTGATAAAATTATTACTGTCTTCATTGCTACCTCCTAAAAACAACTATCGTCCGTATTCCTTAATTCTTTGACCTTTTTTTCGTAATAGCTTTCTTTACCGAGACGGAAAATCAAATCTTCGGCTCGCTCCGATGCCATATTTTCACTTGTTCCATATACCCCCATCACAACCCGGCTGTCTCCATCAATGATATAGGCTATCCAAGTTCCGTCTATTTCCTCATAAATATAAGGGTCAATCGCCATGATTTCAGGTAAACGATTTCTTTCCATAAGAACCTCTACGGAAAAGGAGTACCGTTCGATTGGTGCAAACGGCACTCCTGGGTTGCCCTCCCGCATCTGCGCTCAGTCACACTAACAAAGAATGGAGGTACTTTATTAGCTTGGGTTACTTATATCATATTTAGTCTTGTCTGTCAAGGTGTATTTTCTTTAAATGGTCCCATCCTTGGATTATTTTTAGCGTACATTTGGCACGTAAATTGTATCTCTTCTTACAGGACTTACAAAAGCCGGTTAAACAATCACAAACATAGTACCAGTCCAAAATTGAGGGACCTTTACAGTAAGGGCATGGGAAGTCTTCTCTAATAATCGGCATTGGGTTCCATAGCTGGTCCTACAGGATCTACTATGTTAGCGGTTTCAGGAGGTTCTAAATTGCGCCAAGTAAAGATCATAACGCCTTCTCTCATCTGATAAATGGTAGCTACTTGATCAATTCTATACCGCGCTTCCATCATGCGCTTATCTAACAACTTAAGCTCTTTATTTATTTCGTCTTTAGCAGCAGTAACATCTTCTTTCTTTGCGACTCCTAATTGGCTTAATGCTAATATTAATGCCGCCAAAGTTGCTGTAAAACGGCCCAACTCAAACATTGGCTTCTTATATTCATCTGGAATTTGCATTTTTGTCCTTTTTTTCTTTTAATTTTTTTATTCTTCTATTACAGTTCCTTAAATTGCTGCATCTTATCTTCCTACCATGGTGAATCCAACCTTCAAGGTTTAGATCATCTGTTGCGCCACATAAATAGCATTTATTCATCTATTTTCTCCCTTATAGTTCTTGCCATGCACCATATCTTTACGCCAATCTTTACTACAACGCTCACATATCATTGATCTTCTCCCGGATGGCAGCGGCCATTGAATCCTGCGCTTGTTCCCACACACTTATTCGTGCTTGCTGTCGATCAGTGTAGGGGAGCGTCCTTTCCTTCGCGGCTTCCTCCACCCCCTCGCGGAGTCCCTTAGCGTATGCTCCGACTGCAATTGATACTTGTTTTGGTTCCCAGCCTTCAGCTACAAGTTCTTTGCCCCACTCTCGCGCCTTTGCTTCCATGTCGGTCACGCCACTTTTCCTTTCCCCAAAAACCACTTCGTCGCCCTTGTTGGTGTAGCATCAGGCGATAGATAGCAGTAGAGAGGCCACCAATAACCGTAGCTACGGAACGGAAGCCTGAAGCAGAACCATCCCTTTCGGGTCCTGATGTTGACCGCCCAATGCATAGCGTTCTCTCCGTACACTGTGACGGGGCCAATGGTCAGGTGGCCGCCCAAGAAGTTCTCAGCGAACGAAAGGCTTGGATACTTTTTCTTGAATGGGGTCATCGCTCACTCTCCGGGATCATGGCCTCGATGGCCCAAGATGGAGGAGTCAATTCTCCGGGAACAGGGTTGCGCTTCCCGGCGCGTAGAGCCTCGGCAATCTTACAAGCCTTACAAGATCTACATGGTTCCCAATTCTCTCCATAGACATGAAC
>Ga0307377_10008971_pt1 | contig 10070 bp, 17 predicted proteins | sample TR3MG_FD_202535 | JGI IMG/M metagenome (GOLD analysis project Ga0307377, IMG submission 202535) | Soil microbial communities from Risofladan, Vaasa, Finland - TR-3 | ecosystem: Environmental > Terrestrial > Soil > Coastal area > Acid sulfate soil | place: Finland: Risofladan, Vaasa | collected... | reverse complement strand
CTGGACTGCGGGTTCGAGCCCCACGACGGTGCGGCACAGTCAACTTGGGACCGGCTGCTGGCTGCCCGCCGCCTGCGTCACGCGGCCGAGGCCGCCGAGCGCGCGGCGGTGCAGGCCACTGTCGAGCAGCTGCGGGCTGCGCTGCTGGCGGCGGGCACCGCACCGCGCAGCGGGTGGGACGGCTGGGAGGCCAAGGCGGCCAGCACGGTGCGCCGTGAGAAGGACCAGGCAGGGCGCGACGCGCTGGTGGCCAAGGTCGTGGCCGAGCTTGCGGCCAGGGCTGCGCCCGCCAGCGAGGCTCACCAGCAGCCCGCCGCAGCGGCTGCGCCCGCTGGCCCTCCCGCCGCGCCCGCGCCCAGCAGCGGCGCTCCCTGCCACTGCGAGACGTGCGGCGCGGTGGTGCCCTGGACCCGCCGCTGGTGCGACAGCTGCCTTGGCCGCCCCGCGCCAGCAGCGCCCCGCACCTGCGAAACGTGCGGCGCCGCCACGGCAGACCTCTACTGCCAGCCGTGCCTCGTGGCCAAGGCCGACGCGTTCGCAGCGCGCGCCGAGGCCGCGCTGGCCGCAGCTGCAACCAACCAATCAACCACGGGCAAGGCCATGTCGGCCGCGCCCACCACCACCCCCAGCCAGGGGGAGAAGCCTGGCAAGGAACTGACCATGACCAACACAACCAAGAACGGCAGCACCAAGGCCGACCTCACCGCAGCGATTGAGGCGGCTGGTGGCAATGCGCCCACCCGGGCCACCAAGGCCAGGCTCGCCGAGATCCTGGCCGAGATCCAGGCGCAAGCTGTGCCCGCCCCGGCAGCGCCAGCCCCGCTCGACACCAGCAGCTTGGTCAACCTCGAGGCCGACTTGGCCGCCAGGCTGGCCGAGGTCAACGCCACCATGCTGGCCAAGCTGGCCGCGCCAGACACCAGCGACGAGGCTGCGCGCGCTGCCACTGAAGAGGTGGTGGCCGAGCACCGGGCTGGCGTGATCGCGCCCGTGCCCACCCCGGCCGCGCTGGCCGCGCTGCTGAACCCGGCCAAGGTGGCCGAGCAGGCGGCGGCCGACGCGGCGGCCAAGCTGGCAGCCCCGGCCAAGGCCAAGGCCAGCCCGCGCACCGCCACCCGCAAGGTCGAGATCGACGCGCCGCTGGCGGTGTTCCTCGATCTCAGCGGGGTTGAGGTGCTGGCCGCCGAGCACGGCGCCGAGCCGATCGAGTTCGCGCTGCACCCGAGCGGGGCGATCACCAGGGGCGAGGTCAAGTGGAACAGCCCGAGCGGTGCGCTGCACCTGTTCGCCAAGGGCCTCGTCGCTGGCAGCCTCAGCTACAGCACCTTCTACCTGGTCGATCCCGAGACGGGCGAGAAGCTGCCGATCGACAGCCTGCGCCCCGAGGGCAAGCGCAAGGGCACCAGCTACCACCAGCCGGGCGCCCGCCGCGCGCGCACCAGCAGCGGTAGCGCCAGCCCCAAGAGCCTGCAGCTGCAGGTCGCGAACAAGGTGGTGCAGGTGCGCATGACGCGGGAGAAGCTGGCCAAGTATGAGGGGCAGCTGGCCGCACTGGAGGCCAGCCTGGCGGCTGCCACCGCCGAGAGCGGCGCAGCCCCGGCCGCCGCAGCTGCGCCCAGCAGCGAGGCTCACACGGCGCCAGCTGCGCTCGCCCCGGCCGAGCCCGCCCCGGCCAAGCCGCTCACGGCCGAGAGCCTGGTGGCAGCGGTGCGGCACCTGTGCGCGAGCGGCGACGGCGAGGCGGCGCTGGCACTGGTGGCCAACGCCAGCCCCGCCCTGCGCAAGAAGGCGGTGAGCGCGGTTGCGCCCAGCAGCTTCAAGGCGCGCGAGTTGCCCACCAAGAAGGCCGATCAGGTGAGCTTCGTGGTGGCCATGGCCAGCAGCGAGGCGGCGGCCTAGCAGGCTCGCCAGGGCGGTCGCAGCTGCGACCGCCCTGGCGCCCACCGGGCGCCGCCTCCTAACCGTGGTGACGCTCATAGCCGCGCCCTGCACGTCGCAGGGCGGGCGCCCACCGCCCTGGCCGGGGCAGAAACCGGCCGCCCACAGGAGTTTGAAATGAAGCAAGCAATGACACTGGCCACGCTGGCCGCAACGATCGCAGAGCAAGGTGCCACGCGCAGGGACTGGCGGGCAGCCGCAAGCGTGCTGAGCATGGCGCACGACGGCACCGCCCACCGGCTGCAGCTGGCGGGCAAGGACGAGGTGACCGACCTCGGGTTGCTCGACACTGCGCACAGCCAGATCGCCAACCGACTCAAGATCCCGAAGAAGTACTACGACCGCATGAGGGTTGAGCAGCCGCAGCTGCTGACCGAGAACGTCAACGGGTGGCTGCAGCACCCGAGCGAAGACCGCAAGTTCCTGGTGCGCAGCTTGGCGGGCAACGCGCGCGCGCTGCTCAGCAACCGCTACCGCCCGCTCGACAACCACGCCATGCTCGAGGCGATCTTGCCAACGCTCATGGTGGAAATGAACGAGGGTGTTCCCGAGGACCGGCAGCTGCGGGTTGAGTCGTGCAACGTGGACGAGTCAAGCCTGCACCTCAAGGTGGTCAGCCCTAAGATCGAGGGCGAGATCCGCAAGGGCGACGTGATCCAGTTCGGCGCGGTGTTCGGCAATAGCGAGATCGGGCTGCGCAGCCTGTTCGCCGAGCCGCTGCTCTACCGCCTGGTCTGCCTCAACGGCATGGTGCTCAAGGACCGGGGTATGCGCCGGTCGCACGTTGGCGGGAAGAACACCTTCGGAGAGCTTGACCTCACCGAGGAGTTCTACACCGACGAGACGAGGGCGGCCGACGACGCGGCGCTGTGGCTCAAGGTGCGCGACACGGTGCGGGGAATGTTCACGCAGCAGGCGTTCGACAAGCTGCTGGTGCACTGGCGGGAGACCACCCTGCAGGAGATCAACCACCGCGAGCCCGAGAAGGTGATCGAGGAGGTGACCAAGAAGTTCGACCTTGGCATGGGCGAGCAGCGCGGGGTGCTGCGGCACCTGCTCATGGGCGGCGACATGACCCGCTACGGGTTGAGCAACGCGATCACGGCGGCCAGCCAGGACGGCGACGTGACCTACCAGCGCGCCTCAGAGTTGGAGCGGATCGGCGGGCGCCTGGTCGAACTGCCCAAGGCAGCCTGGGACCGGATCGCGCAGGTTGAGCGGGCCACAAGCATGCTCGTGCCCGCCCTCAACTAGCAGCAAGCGAGTGGGGCGGCGTGAGGTTGCAGGCCAGTGCTGGCCTGGCCTTGCGCCGCCCTGCTGCGTTTGGTAAACCTACCAGGCGCACCAGGTAACCGGGTGCGCAGGAGACACAATGAACACAACACGACCAAGTAACACAAGCGAGTGCGAGCGGTGCGACGGCCTGGTGCCGCGCACCGTGGCGCACCACAGGTATGGAGGGCGCGTCTGCCTTCCCTGTCTGGCGCAGCTGGAGGCGCACCTGTGCCACGAGTGCGAGGACGAATCAGAAGAGATGGTGAACGCTGAGCACCTGTGCGTTGAGTGCGCACCGCCTGCGCCCGCTGCTGACGGGGACGTCAACCAGTTCATGGTTGGCGAGCAAGTCTGGTGGGACGACCCCGACTGCGGCGTCTCCAGCGGCGGCTACACGGTGGTCGAGATTCACCTTGAGCACGTCGTGATCTCGAACGCGGAGGGCTCGGTTGCTGAGGTCCCGTATCACGAGATTCGGGCTTTCAACGAACCTGAGGTTGCGCCACCCGTGGCGTGCACTGCGCCCGCCGCAGCTGCCCCGCCCGTGGCGAGCCCTGTGCCCGCCGCAGCTGCGCCGCCCGCTGAGGGTGGCTGGTGGCTTCACGTGGCGCAGGTGGTGGTGCAGCGCGGCCAGCTGCGCGAGCCGGTGCAGCCGGTGCACGCGCGCCGCGAGGTGCGCCTGCCGCTGAAATGGGGAGCGACGTACGGCGTGCCGCCAATTCACCAGGCGTGGATCGACGGGCGCTGGCACAGCTACGACGTGGCCACCTGTCAGGTCAGCGTGGTCGTGGTCAAGGACCAGGCCGCGCAGCTGCAGGCAACGCCCGACGCTTACCTCACAACCCCCAACACTCACGGGGCTGTGCAGGTCATTTACAAATCGGGACCGGTGGCGCAAGGGACTCACGACGAAATGCTCTCTCACCTCGTGCGGGCTTTCCCGAGCGTCCCGCCAACGGTTTACCGGGACGGGCGGTTCCACCCGTGCGCATTGGTGCCAGCACTGCAGGCAAGCGGCAAGCCAGACGTGGACCGCGTGCTGGCGTTGATCCCTGACCAGTTCACCGACAAGGAGTGGTAGCTATGAGCACGCCAGCTGAGAGCCTCGCCTTCGGCCCAGACAGGGCGCCAGCCTGCGCAGCTACCACCGTGCCGGGGACAGCAGTGCTGGCCTTCCAGCGTGTTGCCAGGGCGCACCAGGCAGAGGCCTACTGCCAGGGCTGCCAGGTCGCGCACGACGTGTTCGCCGTGCCGGGGTTCTTGGAGGAGGACGCCGAGGGCGAACTACAGGGTGCGCCTTGCCCTGGCTGCGGGGCCGACAGCCTGGTGCTGATCGACGCATTCACTGCTGGCGTGGTGGTGCAGGTGCACGCCGCGCTGAACGAAACCAACCGGGTCAAGCTCGAGGGCTTCGACGCGGTGCTTATTGCTGCGGCGTGCATGAAGCTCTCCGCGAAAGGGAAGTGACATGGCCAGGGAAGAAGACGGCGTTGACCGGGAGACCGAGAGGCTCGCCCGCGAGTGGGTCAACGGGAACAAGAAGCTGGTGCGCGAGCGGCTGTCAAACATGACGCCGCTGTTCGCAGCGGCGCAGGCGGTTCGGATCGTGCAGGCGCTGCCCGACGCGGGCTACCCGCACGGCGAAGCCATAGCCGACAGGTTCGCAGCTGGCCTTGAGGCCGGGCTATGAGCCAGACCAAGACCAGGGTGCGGATCGCACTCCTCCTGCTGGCCGCGCGAGGCCAGCGCACCGACGACGACGACGCAATCGAGTTGGCCGAGCAACGGCGCCTTGAGTATGCGCTGCTCCCCTTCACGCCCGAGGAGCAGCAGGCCGCCACGGTCGTCCTCGCTGCAGCTGCGCGCGGCGACGGGCCAGGGTTGAACGACGTGCTGCGCCTGTGCGGCCTGCGCGCCGAGCCAACTCGGTCGGTCATGACCTACCCCATGGGGCGCCGCGACGTGGTGAACCGGGCGGGCGACGTGCTGCTGGCGCGCGTCACTTGCTTCGAGGTCTGGCCGTGGCTTGCCGAGACCGGCCGCTGGCCGCTGCGAGGTGACGAGTGAGCAGGCCGCTTGAGGGCAGCCCGCCCCGCCTGGCGCTGGTGGCCAAGCTGCGCGCCGAGATAGCGGCTGGCAGCTACGACACGCCCGCCCGCCTGGCAGCCGTGGCCGCTGGCATGGCCGGGCTGCAGCCGCTTGCTATGGAGCAGCGCAGCCGCCCGCACCTGCTGGCCGAGCGCGACAGGTGCGAGCGCAGGGGAGAACTCGACCGCGTTCTTGAGATCGACGTTCACCTGGCAGCGCGGCAGTGAGCGCGCACAAGGCGAAGCTGAGCGCGCAGTCGTTCCTCATGGCCAGCTGCACTCGCTCGGGGGTGTTGCCGCAGGTGCCCGGTGAGGTGAGCAGCTTCGGCTACGCGATCAGCGAGACGGGCAAGCTGGCGCTCAGCGAGGTGGTCGGTGACTACGTTGGCGGCGTGACGCTGCCGCCTGGCGTGCTCGACGCGCTGCTGGCAGTGGTGGCGCGCGCGCTGATAGCGCGCGACGAGGAGAGCGACTACGAGTGCGCGCGGTGCGGCGACACGGGCGGCTGCTGGCCAGCGCGCTGCGCAGCAAACGAAACGACACAAGGCGAGGCCGAGCGCACCGCCAGTAAGGACCAAGCATGATTGACAAGGCACGGCCGCCGCGCCTCACCAGCACCAGCCGAAGGCAGCTGGTGGACGAGGCGCACCGCTTGGCGCGGATCGAATTCCCAGAGGTGCCACCGACGCGAGCGTGCCTGGTCGAAGCGGTGTCGTTGCAGTGCCTGGCCTACCGGCGCTGGGGAGTTGACTTCTCACTGCAGGCGGGGACGTGCTTCTGGCCACGGGTCAACGACAACCACCGCTTGGCGAAGGACGAGTCGAGCCACTACGGCTACGAGTGGCGTGGCGTTTCGCACGCTGAGACCGCGCTGGCTGTGCTGACCGGCAAGCTGCCAGAGCTTCACGTTTGGCTCGCGCTGGTTGAGGAGGAGGTGATCGTTGACAGCACGACGCGCACGTTCGTGGATCGTGCGCGCGCAGCTGGCGTGTCATGGCCGGGTGCCAGGCCGCCCTCGTTGCTCTGGGGCCAGGCCACCGCGCTTCACACGCGCTACGGCGGGCGCCGCCACGCGCCCCGGTACATGTCGAGCAGCGGTGCGTGCGACGTGGCGATCACCGTCGCGGAGAGGATCGTCTACCCCAAGCTGTGCGCAGCCACCGGCCTGACTTACATGGGACATGGCGAGCTAGGGTGGGGCGCCAGGTGAGGCGCAGCACCACCGACACCAGCAGGGCACAGCTGGCGGCCAGCCTGGCCAGCGCCGACCCCGAGGATCGGGTGGAGGGCTACGGCGCATTCGTCCGTCGAGACCCGCGAGCGGTGGCGTGCACCAGGGTCTTCGCTGCGCTCGGTGACCTGGCCGCTGTGGAGGTCTGCATTCAGCTGGGCGTGAGCTACGTGGCGGTGCCGCTCAGCGAGGACATGGCAGTCGGCGAGTGCGCTACCTGCTGGCGTGAGTTCGCTCTCGGCCTTGAGCTAGACGACAAGCCGAACCGCGAGAGCAAGCCTCGCAAGGTGGCCGGTGCGCGGATCGCGCAGGCACTGGCTGACTACGCGCTAGGAGGCTGGCTGATCAGACACCGAGACTTCTGCGAGAAGTCGTGCATGACATGCGTCAAGGTCGAGAACCAAGTCGCAGCCGGGCGCGCGTGGCTGCTGCTGCATGACAAGCCGTATGAACCGGGCTGGCGAAAGCGGGTTCGTATAGCGACCGATCTCCTGAGCATGAGCCTGGCTGGGCACAGCCTCGGCCAGGTGGGCGGCTGGCCTGCACTCATGCAGGTGGTGATAGCCGACAACGCGGCACTAGGGGATCACCTGCCGTTCGTTGCCGCTGCGTGCGGCGAGGCCAGCACGATTGAGTTCGGGCTAGAGAAAAGGATCCGGTTCAACGGGAGAAGGATCGTTGCCTTCTCCGTTCGCGACAAGGCAATACAAATCACCCAGCACCTGCTGAGCTAGCAGGAGGAGAGACCATGACCAAGAGATTTGACACAGGCAAGTCGTCGCCAGGCGACGACGTAGAATACGTGGCAATGCCCGCGTTGAAGGTTGAGTCGCTGACGCCAGGAGAGGTAGCTGCGGCCTGCATTGCGGCCTACGAGGCGCGCATGCTGAACCACACGTGCGTTGCGCGCGGGCTGTCGCCGACAATCCCGATCAGCGTAGCGTCGAACATGCTGCGCGAGATCGCCAACCGGCTCGACCAGTACACCCCGGAGACGCCGCTGCAGGAGATCTTCACGGCCTACTGCAAGGCGGCTGGCCTGGGGCTGAACCTGCTCGTCGAGGTCGGCAAGCACGGGGACTTCATGCCAGCGAATCACGGTTAGCTCGTGGCTAAGAAGAAGAAGCTGCGCGCGCAGGTGGCTCGCCTGCGCGTGCTGGTGGGGGCGCAGCTGCTACACGCACAGGTTGAGCGGCTGGTGCGCGAGGCGCTGGTGCGCGAGGTGGCCATGCGCCGCGAAGACGAGGTCGTGCTGGTCGCTGAAGTCGAGAGGCTGCGCGCACAGCTTGAGGTGATCGAGAACCTAGCCGAGCAAGAGTCGTCCGCAGTGGACGACGCGCAGGTTGGGAAGGGCAAGCTGTGAGCGCGCTCAAGGTGCCCGCTCAGGGCTGTCCCACCTGTCCGTATCTCCGCGCCACCCCGCCCGGTATCTGGGACGCAAGCGAATACGAGAAGCTGGCCGAGTATGACGAGCAGCCCGGCCAGCTGCCGGTGCTGGCCGCGTTCCACTGCCACCAAGAAAACGCCACAGGGCAGGCCACTGTCTGCCGTGGCTGGCTCTCGGTGCACCGTGGCGCGGTAGCTGTGCGCCTGGCCTGTGCTCGCGGCGCACTGCAGGCGTCTCAGGTGCAGGCGCTGCCCGAGGAGCCGCAGTACTACGCCACCGGGGCAGAGGCTGCGGCTGCTGGCCTGGCAGGGGTTGAGTATCCAGGGGACGACGCGCGCAAGAAGATCGCCGGTCTAGTCAGACGGGGGGTGGCGAGGTGAGCGCATGGCGAATCCCCGAGCGGTATCGGATACAGCCGCACGGCTACGAGAGCGAGCCCGGGCAGAGCTACGGCTACTTCTGCATGCCAGGGCTGTGCGGTCGCAAGCTCTACGTGATCGCCAGCGACGGCGAGCTGAAGCAGAACGGCGCGCCGTTCGACGTGCGGTGGGAGCACGTGTCGGTGCACGCGCGCGAGGGCAAGAAAGATCGCACCCCGACCTGGCTCGAAATGGCTCTGGTCAAGGACCTGTTCTGGGAACCGACAGCGTGCGTGGTGCAGTACCACCCGCCCGCCAGCGCCTACGTGAACGTGCACGACCACACGCTGCACCTGTGGCGTCCTTGGGGTGGTGCATTCCCGCGCCCGCCCATGGCCTGCGTATGAGCCGCCGCTACAAGCCAGCCCAGCCACCGGCTATGGACACGATCGTCTGCCCGCTGTGCAAGATCACGCACTCGGCAGCAGGCACCAACGACTGGAGTGTTGCCGAGCGCAACCTCCACAACGAACGAGTCGCCGACGCCGCTGCCCACCTGTCTGGGCGCGGCTGGCCTTTGCATTCACCATGGAGAAGCGCGATAGCGCAGGAGACCGACCAATGACCGAACCGAACACGACCAAGGCCAAGCCGAAGGCCAAGCCGAAGAAGCGCACCACGTTCGACGTGGCCGACGTGACCGAGCTACAGCTGCGCGGGTTTCATTGGGACTCGTTCAAGACACTAGAGGAAGCCATGGCGCACGTAGGCCGCGAGCTAGCCGCCGACGCCGACAGGTTCGAGATCCGCTTGCCCACCGGGGAGACCGGGCAGATCGACTTCCGCTACTGCTTCGACGACGAGGACGACGCATGAACGGCCTGCCGCCCGAGGCTGTGGCCGCCAGGGAGAAGGCGTTCAAGGAGACACCCGACGGCGAAGGCGGGCGCTGCAGCTGGTGCGGCGCAGACCACCGCTTCGGAGAGAGTTGGTGGCCTGCGCAGGAGTTCGCGGATCACAAGGCCGCAGTCGCGGCAGCCCGAGAGCGACCCTACTCGGACCTAGCCTCTGAGCTTGACGAGGTCAACGGCGCGGCTGACTCGCTCTACCTTGAGGTCGAGCAGTTGACTGACGAGGTGGCCAGACTCGGCCGCCTGCTGTGCGAGTGCACCCTGAGCACGGTGGTCGCACCCGGCGTGCTGCAGATCCTGCACCACGCACCCGACTGCCCGGTGCGGCAGCCCGCACCCGACTGCCCGGTGCGGCAGCCGTGGTGAGCGGGCTCAAGGACAAGGACTGCCGCTGGTGCGGCAAGCGGTTCGCGCCCAGCAACGGCCGCCATGCGAACTGCAGCAGGCGGTGCACGGTGCTGAAGGCCGAGGCCAACCGGGTGGTCAAGGAGCGCGAACGGCGCCACGAGCTAGGCCGCCTGCGTAAGTTCGAAGGCCGCTGCCTTGAGATCGTGGCCAGCTTTGTCGGTCCCTGCCAGGTCGCCCTGCTGGCCGTGCTGGACGAGTTAGGGGACGACCGCCCTGCGTCGTGCCAGATCGACGAGCGGTGCGGCCGCAAGTTCGGACACCCCGGGGACTGCAAGTGACTGCGCCCTACCACGCATTCACCAGCGCGCGCTATATCCGCTGCAGCCTGTGCGCCAGCGTGTTCACTGTGCTATCGCTGTATCAGTCAGGGTGCGCGCACCCTACCTGTCCAGCCTGCGGCGCTCGCACCCCGGTCAGGGTCGAGGTCAGCTACCTGTTCGTCTCACCGCCCGTGGCTGGTGCGGTCGGCCCACC
>Ga0307377_10008969_pt1 | contig 10071 bp, 8 predicted proteins | sample TR3MG_FD_202535 | JGI IMG/M metagenome (GOLD analysis project Ga0307377, IMG submission 202535) | Soil microbial communities from Risofladan, Vaasa, Finland - TR-3 | ecosystem: Environmental > Terrestrial > Soil > Coastal area > Acid sulfate soil | place: Finland: Risofladan, Vaasa | collected... | reverse complement strand
CTAACTGAGAATAACAGAACTCGAGTTCGTTTATCCCTCCAATATGGGAAATAATCCGAAGTACTTCGTTTATCCACGACTCTGAACGAACAAAACTTTCGCTCATTTTTCATCCAAACCAAATATGGATGCAATATATAGCGTCAAAAAATCTTCTTGCTCCGCGCTTTATCGCCCATTGCCTCCTCTATCCGCAACAATTGATTGTATTTACTTGTTCGCTCGCTTCGTGCAGGCGCGCCGGTTTTTATCAGCTCCGCATTTATGGCCACTGAGAAGTCAGCGATAAGCGAATCTTCAGTCTCTCCTGACCGATGGCTGACTACCTTCTTATAGCCGTTTTGATTCGCCAACCGAATTGTATCCAGCGTTTCCGAGATGCTGCCGATTTGATTCAACTTCAGCAGAACTGCATTTGCCGCTCCGTGCTTTATCCCTTCCTCTAACCGCTTAACATTTGTCACAAAGAGGTCATCGCCTACGATAATCTGCTGCGGTATCTTAGCGGTGAGTTCCGCGAATAACTCAAAAGATTCCTCCTCAAACGGGTCCTCTATTAGTGCTATCGGATACGTTTTTACAAGGTCTTGATAAAACTCAACGAGTTCAGAGCCCTCTTTCCATGCGCCGTCGATCCGGTACTTCTGTGTCTTCGAATCGAAGAAAGATGAAGCCGCAGCATCCATGCCCAAGCGTATCTCAGCCTCAGAATAGCCAGCCGCAGTTATCGCTTCTGTTATCGCATCGAGTGCCTGAGTCGTCATACGCATGGGCGGTGCATAGCCACCTTCATCACCTACGTTCGTGGCGATCTTACCGTATTTCGCAGCTAACACTGTTTTGAGTGTATGATAAGTCTCAACACCTGCTCGTAAACTATCGCTGAATCGGTCAAAGCCCAGGGGCAAGATGAGAAACTCTTGTATGCTCAGTTCGCTACCCGCATGCTGCCCGCCGTTTATCACGTTCATCATCGGTACGGGAAGCTCATACGAGAGCTTCATCCCGGCGACGTCCTCACAGATATATTCAAAGAGCGGTTTGTCTAACGAATCCGCAGCGGCTTTACACACTGCCATTGACGTCCCGACAATAGCATTTGCACCTAAATTCGACTTGTTTTCCGTTCCATCCAGTTCTATCAACTGCGTATCTATCTCTCGTTGTTCGAGAGCATTCATTCCAATGAGTGCTTTTTTAATCACGGTATTCACAGCTTCAACCGCTTTGAGAACTCCCTTGCCCTTATATCGTATCTTCTTACTATCTCGTTTCTCCCATGCCTCTTTACTCCCGGTTGATGCTCCAGAAGGCACGCTAGCCCTACCAAACCCGTTCGCTGTACTCACGTCCACTTCTACGGTAGGATTACCACGAGAATCCAAAATTTCCCGACCTTTTACTTCTCTTATCTCGATTACTGTCATGGGTATGACACCTTGCGCTATTTATTATACTTCTCCTCCAATTACCTTATCTTTTGCCATTTTGCATTATCAGAAAAAAGTACACACGATACAACGTATCACGAACCGTTCTCTGACCTAATAGACGATAATAATAGCCGGTAGTTCATTTCTTTTTCTACCGATTATTTAACTTATATTTTAGCAATGATATATTTCTGGTATAATCTCTGAAGTGGTAAAGAGGGAGAACGGTAGATGAAATTAAAGGAGAATGAAGCGGAAAAAAAGAAAAGAGTGATTGTAACAGATAGTCTCTCGGAAGTGGGTATAAAGAAGCTGCGGGAGTTTGCAGAAGTTGATATTGAATTAGACTTAAGCAAGGAGGATTTAAAGGAGCGCATTGCAGACTACGATGCGATAGTCATACGAAGTGGCACGAAAGTGACGAAGGAGATAATAGAAGCCGGGAGCACCGGCAGATTAAAAGTGATAGGCAGGGCGGGTGTCGGCGTGGATAATATAGCTGTGGAAACAGCGACGGAAAAAGGGATACTGGTGGTGAACTCACCAGAGGCAAATACTATATCTGCGGCGGAGCACACTATTGCAATGCTGCTCAGCCTATCGAGGAAGATACCGGCTGCGAATGTGTCGCTAAAATCCGGGAAGTGGGATCGAAAAAAGCACATGGGTGTGGAAGTAAATGGCAAGGTATTAGGCATAATAGGCCTGGGCAGAGTGGGTAGTGAAGTTGCGAAGAGAGTAAAAGGGCTTGGAATGAAAGTCGTTGCCTACGACCCCTTTATAACAGTAGAGAAGGCAAAAGAGCTTGGCATTACCCTTGCAAGTTTAAATGAGACCATTCAGGTTGCAGATTTTGTCACGCTCCATACACCTCTGACAAAGGACACCCGTCACCTGATCGGTGCAAACGAGTTCGCGTTGATGAAGGGTGGGGTTCGTGTAATAAATTGCGCGCGAGGTGGAATAATAGATGAGCATGCGCTGAAAGAAGCGATAGAGAGTGGAAAAGTAGCAGGAGCAGCTCTGGATGTCTTCGAGCAGGAGCCACCAGAGGAACGTGATTTGCTGGAACTGGAAGAAGTGATTGTTACGCCCCATCTGGGCGCATCCACCACCGAAGCGCAGAAGGCTGCTGCTCTGGGTATTGCAGATGAGGTGATAGATGCGTTACAGAACAAACCGGTAAGGAATACCGTGAACATGATCTACGTCGAAGAGGAGATAATGGACACCATAAAGCCTTATTTAGAATTAGGCGAGAAACTTGGGCTGCTCGCTGCGCAGCTCATACCCAAAACAGGTAGAATTGAACAATTCAACGTCTCTTACGAAGGAGAATTAGGATTGGCAGATGCAGGCATAGGGAAGAACACGCGAATAATTACGCGGGCGATCCTGAAGAGTTCCCTCTCATTGTTCACCGATGGTGTGAATTATGTGAATGCCGAGGCAATAGCAAAGAAGTTCGGGATAAAAATTACGGAAAGCAAGACGGAAGAGATTGAAGATTTCAGTTCCTTGATTAGTATTACCACGATTACAAGGATAGAGGGCGAAGAGAAAAAGAAGACGGTTGCGGGCACACTCTTCGGAAAAGACGATCCACGAATAGTGAAGATAAATGGGTACAGGGTGGATGCATCTCCTTCTGGCTGCATGCTTATCTGCTCCTTCCTCGATAAACCGCGAGTGATCGGTCCTGTGTGCACGATCTTAGGCGACAGGAGCATAAACATAGCGGGGATGCAGGTGGGCAGAGAGAAGGTCGGGGGAGAGGCGGTCATGGTGATCAACGTGGACAGTATGGTTAGTGAGGGCTGTATAGAAGAGATAAAGCACGTGGAAAACATATTTGACGTGATGCTCGTGAAGCTGTAAACACAACACTTTTTCTTTTTTGAACGGCTTCGCCGTTCCATTGCGTTCAGCAATGTGAAAAAATATTTATCAAAGCGTTCTTTTTAAAAGAAGGGTTTGAGGAGATGAAGAAGAGAGGAAGGATGAAATTCGAGCGATATGGATGGCGGACAAAGAAGAAGCTGAGCAAAAGCTGGAGAAGACCTCGTGGGCACGACAATAAGATGCGGGAGAATATAGCGGCGAAAGGTGCGAGAGTGAAAGTGGGCTATCGGAGAAAGAAGGAAGAACGTGGATTACATCCTTCGGGAGTGCGAGAAGTGCTTGTTTTCAACACGAAGGACCTTGCTAAAGCGGAGGTTGCAGGAGATGAAGGAATGGCAGTGCGAATTGCGTCCACTGTTGGAAGGAGAAAAAGGGGCGATATAGTAGAGGAAGCTGCAAAGCTTGGTATAAGAGTGCTCAATCCTGTGCGAATCCCCTTGGAATAAATAGGCGGATTTACAATTCAAAAAGTCACCGACCCCGTTTTCGAAAAACGGGGCATCCAGAGGATGCTCGAAGGCTTGGATTTCTATTGGTTTACTTGATCCATTATTAAAAACAGGGCGCTGGATATGAAATAAAAAAGAAGTCACAATCTAAATCTCGTAATAACCATTAAAAACGAAAAAGAAGAAATTTATCTCGGTGAAGTTTCAAAAAGGAGCAAGGAGAAAAGAAATTGAATTTTCTTTGGGAAAGAAAACATAAGTTAAATATTTTAAAAGTAACGTAATTCTTTTAGTATTATGATGGTAAAGACAGAAGAGAAGACGGCTGAGGAATTGCTGCTTGTCGGGGAAGAATGCCTTGCGGAAGGGAAATTTGAAGAGGCAATAGAAGTTTACAGGGAGATCATAAAGAAAGAGCCAACGCTTCCTACAACGGCTAAGGCTTGTAATGATTGTGGCGTCGCGTACGCAAGCTTAGAGCAATACGAAATGGCAATTGGGTTCTTTAATGCCGCACTGAATCTCAAGAAGTATTTCATGGACGAAGGCATATCCACTTACTACAATCTTGGGCAGGTTTATCGAACTACGGGGGACGACGAGAAAGCAGAGCAGTGCTTCAAGCGTGCGGAGACGCTACAGCAAGAGCATAAACTCCGTGATGAAGAGGGACGACGTGTATTATCCTCTGTCTTTGATGAGGGTTAAACCTTGAATGGCCACTGGGAGTTGAGCTGAGCATGCTTGCTTGAACCCTTGCTCCAGTTGTTGATATTTTGGAATTTTGATTACGCCTTTACATGGCTTGCGGGGTGGTAGGGGCAGATTCCCACAGTTTAGGGTTTGGTGCTCAGGATTTAGGATTTCTCACTCCTTATTGAGCATATACGTATTCCTTAACTTTATCAGCAGTGCCTACAGCACCAAAAGCTTTAAAGAACATCATAGCTTCCGCATAAGCTTTGGCTTCAAGTGCTTCTTTCGTCTCTTCTGAGACATTGTATATCCTATCCTTGAATTCCTTTATTGCGAACTTACTGTACGTACCAAAAATTTCGTCATTTTTCGTTATCCCTTTCTTTGCTGCCTCATCTCTGTACTCGCTCAAAGTCCAATTCCATATGTCGTCATATAACTCAGGTTCAAAGATCTCAAATACTTCCCATGCCAGATTCTGCCAGAACGTACCAACGTTGCCTTTGAGAATCAAACCTTTAGGGAATTTTGTGCTTATAAATTTGAGCGGCGTGCCAGTAATGCCATGCTGTGCAACTCGTACTTTAAAAAGATCAATCGCTTTGGCTATCTCTACTGTTCGTTCTATATTTATCGAAACCTGCTCAATGAGATTTCCGTGCTCATCATATATATTTCCGTGCGTTGACCCATTGGCAATGGCTAAAACGTTTGGGAATACATCCCTCTTGTGCAGCTCTTTAATAAAAGTGGTTGCCTCTGCAACCGTGGTAAGGACTAATCCGTCCTTATCCTTCTTCCCTATCTCGCCAACTTCTACTTCTAATCCAAACTCTCTTTCAGCCATCAGCTCTTTAATAAAGTTGGCAAGCTCCGTGGTTACATCAATATTCCTCTGAAGCTGGCCTAAAACGGTTGGTTCGTTCAGATCGAAGAGGAAAGAAGCGTCTATTGCAAAAGAGGTATATCCTGCCGCTATTTGTGCCTCAATCAAGCTCTTTACTTCCTTCATCTCGTCTTCCGTACCCTTCTTCACCGTTATGTGGTCTGCATGTAAAGCCCACTCAGCAAAACCCACGTCCTTGGCAATGCTTCGAACGGCATTTGAGAAATCCAACGGTGTTAAGCCGGTATACCCGCCCTTTAAATTGCTCTCTGACTTTGCGAGTTCGAAGATAACTGCTGCTCTCAAATTCTTAGCCGCTCTAACTATCCCCCTTACAATGCCAGGAACGATCCTTGTATTTGCAGCCATTATAATCCCTTCTGTACCTGTACTGTACAACGCCTCGAACATCTTATTTCCCGGAATCGGTTCAAATTTCCTATCTTCTACCATGTCTTGCACCCCCATTATTTAATATTTTATTTTCGTTAAAGTATCCTCTCCAACTTCTCGATAAGATCCTTGTTTCCAATATATGTTGGAACTCTCTGAGTTATATCCTCTGGCTCGACTTCCAGTATCGAACACGTACCATTGGTTGAAGCCCCTCCTGCTTGTTCTGCTATAAAAGACATTGTATTGCTCTCAACCAATAGTCTTAACTTCCCATTTGGTTTGGTGGTTAGTGCAGGATATGCAAAGATCCCACCATAGTGAAGTATTTGATTGAAGTCTCCAACAAAAGACCCTCCGTATCTTAACTTGTACCCCGCCAGTTCTAACTCCTCAATGTATTTCCTAAACGATGGTAGCCAGTCCTTCCGCAGCCCGCCAATACCGTATAATTTACCTGGTTCTGGAAGCGTCATGTTTTCTCCTCTTAGCATGAATCCTTCTTTTGTGTGTAAGAATTCGTGAACACCGTTCTGTGCCGTATAAACCAACGTTGTTACTGGACCATACAGCATATACATTGCAGCTATTTGGCGCTTTCCTTGTGTTGGCAAATCCTCTTTGTATATTCCAACTATTGTTCCAATCAGGTTGTTGCTCTCAATATTTGATGAACCATCTAATGGGTCCAAAGTGACATTGAATATTCCAGTATCATTGAGTTTTACCAGATCAGGCTGCTCTTCTGATACCACTGCTTTAACCAGCTCAGACTTTCTTAATTCGTCAATTATGAACTGATCTGCCCATTTATCCGCAACCAGTTGAAGCTCACCAAAAACATTCTTCGTGTCCGCCTTACCCCGCCGGTATGTGAGTTCGCCACTTATCGTGGCTGCGAGATCGCTTATTTTGAGAATCAAAGAGGCTAATTCGCTGTCAATCCCACCTAAATGTTCTTTTATGGCTTTTGTCATATAATATCATTAGATTATTTTATGTTATTTATAATTAAAATATCTATGCTTTATAAAATGGCTGCCCCTAAATATGAAAAAGTATCATCCAGTGAGGATTGCCCTCAAGCGTTGCGATTCCTCAACTTTTAGAGAATGCTTCCCGCTTTTTGGGATCTTCCTCATCTTTAAACAGAATATCGAGTTCTCATAAGAAAAAAATGGAAATAGAAGACACTTACTGCGAGGCATTTGATGGGTTAGTTGCACGAGTATGCGTGACCGCGCGTGACGAGCAGAGATTGAAGCAAGCGGCTTACAATGCCACTGCACTGCCCTGCACGGTCTTTGGTGAGTCAGAAGGTGGGATAGAGCAGTGGCTGCCAGAGGAGAAAACGCCAGACGGCAGAAAAGGAGCAGTGATTCAACTATGGGTTAATTACAATGAGGGCGCTCCAGAAAAATTGGAATACGAAATATCGAAACGAATACGGCAGGGAATACTGGTCGTGCCCACGACATCTGTTTTCAATGCGCTTGATTCGCCAGAGAAGATTGATACTATGGAGAGGATAGGGCATTGCGGCGACGGCTACGAGACCATTGAGCAACGGTTTGGACGGGGAGTCGTTGTGGTGCCGATAATGATGGGCGAATTCCTCGTGGAACATTATTTAGGCTATAAAAAGGGCGTGATGGGTGGAAACGTATGGCTTTTGTGTGAAAGCATAGCAGCGGCATTAGAAGCTGGTGAAAAGGCACTCGCCGCAATAGACGACGTAGAAGGTGCGATCACTCCTTTTGATATCTGCTCTGCGGGCTCTAAACCGGAAACGAACTATCCTGAGATCGGACCGACAACGAACCATTGGTATTGCCCGACCTTAACACGGCAAATAAACGATTCGAAGGTTCCGGACGGTGTAAAGTGCATTCCAGAGATCGTTATCAATGGTATTTCGCTCGATTCGGTAAGAGAAGCGATGAAAGCAGCAATAGAGAGCGTGAGAGAGGTCAAAGGACTGGTGAAGATCTCAGCAGGGAATTACGGCGGTAAATTAGGGCGGTATAAGATTTATTTGCGGGAGTTGGTGGATTGAGTTAACACTCCTGAGTATCCATAACAAATAAACATTTTTATCTGAGGATGCAATTTAAAAGAAGTAGGAGAATCATCATTCTTCGCTTTAATTAGGAACTCCGAGAGGTAAACGTGAAATGAAGAGCTATAAGATTGCGGTTATGCGTGGCGACGGGATCGGGCCGGAGATAATAGAAGAAGGGCTGAAGGTGCTCGATGCGGTCTCCGAGCGCGAGAATTTTGAACTCGACTGGGTTGAATTTCCGCATGGTGCAGAGCATTACCTGGAGACCGGCGAGTTGCTGAACGAGGACACGTTAAAGGATTTAGAGCGGTACGCGGCGATCTACTTCGGTTGCATCGGCGATCCGCGCCTGGAACCCGGCGTCCTGGAGCAAGGGATACTGCTCGCGCTCAGGTTCTATTTTGATCAATACGTAAATCTGAGGCCGGTGAAGCTGTTGGAAGGTGTTCGCACACCGCTGGCGGGCAAAGGACCCGCAGATATCGATATAACCGTGGTGCGTGAGAACACCGAGGATTTCTATATCGGCATTGGCGGCCGTGCAAAAGGCAGCAGCAGCGGCTGCGGCAAAACGAACGACGTGTTGGAAATCGTTCGAACGCTTTATCAGGTCAAGTTCGATCTGGACATCGAGACCGATTCGGACGAGCTCGCGTACCAGATAGGCGTGGTGACGAAAGAGGGCTGCGAGCGTGTGATGCGATATGCCTTTGAGCTTGCGCGTGCGAACGGTAAGACGAAGGTGACGAGCGTGGACAAGGCGAATGTCCTGACGCACTGCTACGGGTTCTGGCGCGAGGTGTTCACCGACGTGGCGAAGAACTATCCTGAGATGGAGACCGAATTCAATTTCGTCGATGCAATCACCATGTGGTTCGTTAAGAATCCTGAATGGTATCAGGTCGTCGTGACGCCGAACATGTTTGGCGATATTATTACGGACCTTGGTGCGATGATACAAGGCGGACTGGGTCTTGCACCGGGCGGGAACATCAATCCAGAGGGCGTGTCCATGTTCGAGCCGATTCACGGCTCCGCACCGAAATACAAGGGTAAAAACGTTTCGAACCCGATCGCAACGATCTGGGCTGGTGCAATGCTTTTAGAGAATGTGGGCGAAACGCGTGCGTCGGAACGCGTTATAAACGCAATTGAAGCGGTTTTGAGAGCAGGAAAAGTGAGAACCTATGACCTTGGCGGCAGCTCGAAGACGAGCGAGGTCGGTGACGCGATTGTTGCTATGATCAAGAGTGAGAGCTGAGATACCTATCTAAATAAACCAGATTGGTATATTTTCAAATGGTGAGTAGAGTAAGTCCTCCCGAAAGGATGATGCCATGTTGACATGGGTGGGAGCGAGTAGGGAAGGGTTCACCAATTCTTTTTATTCTTTACTGCTCCCACACATTAGACTTCTTCATCGTATGGAAAGTTATTTGTGCTTCTATTTCCATCAGCAAGAATACATGTATGAAGGTTGATAACGAATACAGCGTCCACAGAAGCGGTTTGAAGATCCTGCACAGATTGTTGAGGTTGGAAATGAAGATTTAGAGATGATGAAAATAGATTTATACGTTACGTATAATAGAAACGCGCACTTATCACGCGTAAATCTGACAGAGTATATAGGATAGTTAGATGAGTGCATCAATTCAAAGAAAAAGGAGGAGCGGTAAGTAAATCTATACCGTGATTAACCCTCCATTCCCCTCTATTCTTCTTTGACGATTACCGCTTTTGAGAACTCAACTTCTAAATTTGCCCTATATTTATTCTTGACGAACGGCATGTTCACCGTATCAACTTCTTCAGTTAGCTCAGTAAAGTAATCGAGAAATTTATCTAAATCGTTAGGTGAGTTTATATCAAATCGTAAATTAATGCTGAAACGTTTTCCATCTCCACAAAAGGATTTTAGAATGTGTATCGGACCATCATAATCTTCTATGTGCACTGAGGGATTAGCCATTTTAATCTTCATCACTTTACCGTTATTACCGCTGTCTCCCTCAACAATACTGCCAGGCAATTCTTCAAATTTCGTAAAGCAACTAAGCTCTCCCTTCCTGTCATCCATGGAACGGCATACATAGTCCGCATCCAGGATAGCAGCACCCCCACTGTCGAGCTTTATCGCCTCTTGCGACATCCTAACCGCTGTCGAGGTGTTCTCGTTACTGGCTATCGGTTTAGCCCCCCCTTCCCCTATCGCTTTCATCCCCCCGTCACCATCTCGCCTTATCGCTC
>Ga0307377_10008967_pt1 | contig 10072 bp, 8 predicted proteins | sample TR3MG_FD_202535 | JGI IMG/M metagenome (GOLD analysis project Ga0307377, IMG submission 202535) | Soil microbial communities from Risofladan, Vaasa, Finland - TR-3 | ecosystem: Environmental > Terrestrial > Soil > Coastal area > Acid sulfate soil | place: Finland: Risofladan, Vaasa | collected... | reverse complement strand
TGGACACAGGCGGTTGGAGAACAATCGTAGGCAACACTTCTTATGGTGTTGACTCATCTTGGGTTTGGAACAGGATTTCGGTTATCGAAGCTGCCGACTCTGTCGCTTATGACCTTCGTTATAACCTCGAAGCTGTATTCACTGGAACAAAGGCAAAAACTGGAACAGCGGAGAACATCGGAAGCTTTATTAAGTCTCGCATGGAAATCTATCTCAAGAACGACTGGATTGTCGGCGACGATTTAAACGAGGGTCTTGGATATAAAAATTTGAGGATCAATCTTTCTGGTGCGACTGCGGAGATCAATATATCGATCACTCCGGTCCAAGGGATCGATTGGATTCTCCCAACAATTTATCTAGCTGACATTCGTCAGTCGGCATAAGGGGAGGTTTTAAGCAATGGCAGGAAACGATCAACAATCAAGGGTGATGACGGGAGCCAGAGCTATATTCTCGGTCGATGGGAATAAAGTCGCGTATGCCTCCAACGTGTCGTTTAACGAAAACATTCAGCTCGAACCTGTAAATGTGCTTGATCATTTAGAGGTCTTGGAGCATGCAGAGGTCGGCTACACTGTTGACTTTCAATGCACCAACTTTCGCATTCCATTCTCTTCTGTGAAGAAGCTTGGGATCATGTCGAAGTTTTCACAAATTCTCACACAAGGGGAATTAGCCGTAGACCTTATCGATCGAAATTCGGGTGCGGTTATTTTACTTATGACAGGCGTTAAGCTACAGGCAAGACAGTCACAAATGGATGCTCGGGGCATCATGACTGAGACCTGGAGTTTCGTCGGTCGCAAAGCAGAGGATGAAGAGGGCGCATAAAAAAAACTTGGGGGGTGAAATGCCCCCTTTCACTAAATATGAAGGATAAAAAATGAGTGTTAAGATGCCTGAGATGACCACAACTTTTGAAATTGAAGTTCGTGGTAACGAAACTAAAAGTCTATTTGTCGGCAAATTCAAATACGTCAGACCCACCCTGGGAGCGAGAACAAGAATCGCATCTACTATCGCTCGACTCAACGGTGACGTTGAAAACCTAAACAACTTTGAAATAGATCAGCTCAATAGGTCGCTTGCCTATTTAAGGCACACGATTGTTGAGTCTCCAGAGTGGTGGCAAAACTCACTTTACGGCATGGAGCTTTACGATTCAAACGTGGTCGATGCGGTTTATAACAAGTGTATTGATTTCGAAGAAGAGTGGAAATTAAAAGTCCACAGTGAAAACGTAAACGATGTCATGGAGTCCAAAGCCGATGCAATTGAGGGATTTGACAGAAAGACTGAGGGGTAAGCTCAAATCCAACGATAATCTCCATTTTATTGCTATTGAGAATATTAAAGACGAAGCCTTATTACTGCGAAAGTGGTGGCACAAAAAGTATAGAATTCCTCCAAAGCCACTCGACGAATACACCTACGAAGAACTCTTTATTGAACAGCTAGAAGATTACTACCTCGGAGATGCATCAAGGGTTGAGGCTTTCCTCAGTTCGGTGGGTCAGGGGAAAGACGAGTGGGACGGTGAAGCTCCGCCAGAGGTGGAGCAGACACTTGAAAAACGAAGAGAGAACAGCAAAGGGCGGATCGACAAGTATAAGACTGAAGACGAAGAGATTTCTGAAGAAGAATTTAACAAAATGATGGATAATGTTGGTTATAACCTCCCCGAAAGCAAAAAGACAGTCGATCAAGGTTCGGCTATGAGTGATGAGTTTGAGGAGACGTTTCTGTGACCCAAGCAAAACTTGAATTAAATCTGGATGTCAAAACCTTTACGAAAAGAACTCAAGAAGCAAAAACTTCACTTGAGGCTCTTGGAAAGGTTGACGTCGGCAGAGAGTTTGGCAGACGATTTAAGAAAGCGATCAGAGACGATGTAAAGAGTTCGATCAATGAGCTTAAGACTCATCAGGATGTTTTAAAAAGACAACTTTTGGATATGTCAAAAGCTTCAAAAGATGTCTGGGACACAAAGAGAATCAGCGACACTGTCAAACAGCTCGAAAAAGTTTCGGCAGAATTAAAAGTCCAAAAAAGACTTTCTCAATCTATGGGAATGGGGGGCGGCGGCGGAGCTATTCAAGGGGGTGCTGGTGGCGGTAGGGTTGGCGGAGGAATGCCCATGCAAGCGGCGAGAACACTCGCTATGCTTGGGATATCAGTGGGTGTGATGGCTTCGCTGACAAGGTCGGCTGGGCTTTCCAGAGGACGTTTAGGTGTCACAGGGATCGCTGGTGGGTCCGCTTCAGACAGCTCTTCTCTTGGTTATACATTCTCAGAGAGACTTCAGTCTGGACAAATGTTTGGCCGATCGGCTGGTCGAGACCTTTCTTCTGGACAGATTGATCGAAGAATAGACACCGGGGAGATGCTTCAAAGGGGTTTTGGAATCTCAATGGAGGAGTCTTCTAGGGCTATGGGTGCGGCTCGCCGTGCTGGTGTTAAGAATGACCGTGGCTTTGTGTCTGAGTCGGTTGGTGTTGCAATGAATGCCGGTCTTTCAGGTTCGGCAATCCCTGAATACTTGGCGGCGATGTCTGGTTATCTTGAGTCGATGTCTAAGGGTGTCGATGTTGATGAAAAATCCCTTCAAGGGTTCGCTGGACACATGGCGAGGCTTCCATTTTTTAGAACCAATCCTGAACGTATTTTTGACATGATCAGAGGGATCGGTGGGGTTCTTCAGAAAAACGACAAAGTTTCAAATTTGATATCTTACGAGTCGATTTCAAATGCGGCTGGAACAGAAGTTTCCCCTGCGGCTATTGAGCTGAGAAAGAGTATGGGTCTCTTCGGCAATGTAGACACAGGTGACATGGAGCAGTTTAGAAATGTGAAGGGGTACAAAGACCTTATAACTGCGATGGGAGTTTCGGGGAAAGATCTTACAAATTCCATAATCAACAATGTGATCGATAAAGCTCCTGACAATGCAGCATATCAAGCTGTTGCTCTTCAAAAGATTTTTGATCTTGAGGGGGGGACTACTAAAAATCTTTTAAATGAGATCACACGTCAGACCACAAATCCTGATGGAAGTCGAAACGGCAAAAGAGTTGATTTGGCTGGGACAGCGGTTGGAAAAGCGATTGAGGCTCAGATCAAAAAACAAGCCGAAGGAAAGATGGACAAGGACGGTGCGCCACTTAAGATTTTAAAAAGTCTCGACACTGTCGCAAACACCATGTCCGAATTTGTAACTGGTGGAGTGGGAAAACTTGTTGATGGAATGGACGAGTTTTCTAAGGCAACCGGCCTATTTCATTCAGATATTGAGAAGATCGGTATTTTAGTAGCTGCGGGAGTGGCTGGCAGAGGATTGATGGGCGGGGGAGCTGGCGGATTTGGCGGAAAGTCTGGCGTTGGACCGGGTGTCGCGATTGGAGCTGGCGGACTTATCGGAGGGGCTCTTTCAGCGGTTGCGGCTGCGGCGATCGGATATGAGATCGGAAAAGGTATTAACAAGGCTCTTGACGAGTGGACGGACGGAAGCTTTTCGAGAACTCTTCAAAGCATGTTTGATTGGGTTGGCAATGCATTTATGCCCGATAAACATGAGCAATATCAAAAGCAAGTAGAACCCTATATGCAGGATTGGATTAAGGAAAAGGGTTCGGCAATCAATATTGACGAGGGGAGAAGGCTCGGAACTGCAAGGAAAAATCTTAAAAAATGGAGACATCCTGGCTCTTTCTTTAGCGGTGAAGAGCAAGACATTTCAGCAAAAGATGTCTTTGAGATGAAAAGGCTGATGGATTCCGGTGAAGACTATGATCAGCTTGTCCATGATCCAGAGGGCTATTGGAGTCGTCAAGACCTTACAGAGGGCGGAGAGGTCCATAGGGCGGGTGGAGGTCGGATCGGAAGATCAGACGCCGCTAAGAAGATTTCTAGTCACTTCGGTGGGGGTGTGACCTTAGACTGGATGATGGCGAAAGCAAAGAAGGCTTTCGGGAAAGAGACAGCTTCAGAAAGGTTTACAAAACAATTTAAAAAGAGAAAAGGAAAGAAGGGGTATGCCAGTGGGGGTCCGGTTGGATCGGACACGGTTGCGGGGTGGCTCACTCCTAACGAATACGTTGTCAATGCAGCTTCGGCTCAAAAGAATCTGGGTGCGTTGGTTTATGCCAACTCAGGGGGTCTAATCGCCCCTGTAACGTCTTCAAGTGACATTGGGGGGACCATGATGCCCCCAATCAACTTTGCGTCCCTAGAGTCCGCTTTGGGACAGACAACGGCGGCTCTTTATCATTTGGCTTCTCAACTAGTTCAAAGCGGTGGGTCTAATGTGACGTTAAGAAACCACCCTCGGGGACAATCGGTAGCATGGGGTTAAGAAGTGCTGGACGAATTAGCAAAACTCACAATCGGACAAGACCCTGTTTTTGGTCCCGAAAAACCGACTGAAAGACGTTTTAGTCGAGATATTAAAAACACGACTTCTTCTGCTTCACTTGAATATTTCCACTATGATTCCCAGAACTTCGGCCTTCCGAACAGCATTAGAAAAAACATTGTTGACGATGCAAAGGTCTTTTCGGTCACGCAAGAGATGGTTGTCGATGAGATTTTAAGTGTTCGTGTTCAGAAATCTCTTCGGGGGTCTGCGGGGTCTTTTTCGGTAGAATTGGCACCAACAACCAGTTGGAGAAATAAGATATCTGTCGGTGATTGGTGTATCATCCGCCTGTTCAACACCCCATCGAAAGAGTACGATTCTAAAAAAGATATCGTCATGGTTGGCAATGTAGATAGAGTCCACAGAACCAAGCAACGTGATGAAAATACTGATAAAATCATTGTTCGCTATACGATCGAAGGTCGAGACTTCGGAAAGGTGTTCGAGGACACCACAATCTGGTTCAATCCGTATTCTGTCGAAAACGTCCTGATTCGCAACGTCTACGGGATGCTTAAAGAAAATGGTCTAATTTTAAAAGGTTCTCCAGATGAGCTTTTGAAGTCAGTTTTAAATGTCTTCATTGGGAATGGTCAGCTAGAAAGACCGGCTTTCGATGGTAAAAAATCTCTTCCGCCGATGGAGCAGTGGTTTTTGCCTGAAGAGCTTTTCACAAAGTTCACCCCTGCGGTTGTCTCGACTGGTGCGGGTGCAAAGACTATAAACGAAGTTCTCTTTCGGCACATTCCAGACGGACTTGCCGGTTATAAAAACTACAATGCATTCGGTGAGAATGAGACGCTTTGGTCTCAAGTCCAAAAGTCGAGCAATGAAATTATTAACGATGTTTTTTTGGATTTAGACGCCGACAAAAACATGGCCATTTTTCTTCAGCCAAGACCAGTGAGTTCGTTTTTTGAAGACCCAAAGGGTTTTCTCGGTGATCATCACACCACCCTTGTCAATATGGAAAACAGAGTTGAGGTCAAAGGGCATGAGGTTAAGTATTCCAATCTAGGCCGAGATGATCAGGCACGGTTTAATTTTTTCTGGCTTAATCCAAGAACACTTCTCTTTGACTCTCAACTTGAGACCACGGCATTTATTGACGCTCAAAAGGGGAAATGGGGAAATCCCATGACTCAAGTCGAGTCGATTAAGCGTTATGGTTTGCGTCAAGACAATCGAATTCTTGAGTTTGTTTACACGGATGAAGACGGCTCTCTCAACTTAAACAACGCCCTATTCGAATCGATAATGTCTGTTCTCTACGACATTAATGTCTACAACCATCTCTATGAGACGGGAACCATTACTATTGCGGGACGCAATGATATTCGACTTGGAACTCCGGTTGTAGTTGAAAGCGAGTACGACGAGAAGAATGACAAGATATATTACATTGAGGGGTATTCCCACGAATGGACATTTCCGTCTCAATGGGAGACCGAAATATCGGTAACGTGTGGCCAGTGGTTGGATGAGGGTTATCCGTTCATTGATGTCTCAAGTGATGATTACGGTCGCGAAGACACAGACTACCTTGCAGACAGTAGTAAAACTAAAATCGATCGTTCAGGCAGAGAGAAGTGATGGTTTATTATACCGAAAACGGTGGGGTTGTTCCCAACCACGTCAAGAGAAGGGGCGAGCAAGCTGGGGACAGTAGTTCATACAGCATGTTCGGCCTTTACTACGGGACCATTATTAAAGCCGTCTACCCCGAAGACTCCGATAATAAAAGTGGTCGAATGGAGTACGTTGTTGCGATCGATGGTCGCAGATTCTACGGGGTCCAAGAGCTTGTTCATGCCGGTAGCATTTTTAATAATCACTTTCGCCTTAGAAAAGAAGCTGACGTTGTTGAACCGGCTGATATCGGTGAGGTTGGAGACGCAGCCTTTGTCTCGGAAGCAAAGAAAAACGGTGAGCGAGTATGGATTTTATTCGCTAGGGGTCATGGCGACTACCCGGTAATTATCGGCTCAATCAGACACCCACTTCTCGAAGAGAAAAACGACGAGGTGAGCAAACCCTCCGCTTCAGACAATATTGTCGAGCGGTATGAGAATGTGGGATTTGAATTTGTTCTTGGAAAAGATGGCTCCTACACAATTAAAAATATTGGAGAAAAAGAACACAAGTCGGGGATGCCAATCTGGACAAAGAATGAAGACGGGGTTGGATCAACTCTTAAGTGTGACAAAGACGGGAAATGGAGTGTATCGCACAAGGACACCACTGTCGAGATTGACGGTGTCGGTGGCAATGTACTTTTAAAAGTCGAGGACACCAGCATTGAGATCAAAGACAAAAGCATAGTGGTCAAAGAGGACGGGGGTTCGGCCTTAAATCTGGTCAATGGAAAGGTGTCTTTAACAGGCAATAGTGATGTAACAGGCAATAGTGATGAGCTTTTGACGTTGTTCGAAGAGGCGTTGGCACAGATGTCTTTGGTCTATCAGGCGTGCGCTGGGATCATTGTAAACACGGCGGTGGGTCCATCTTCTGTTCCGACCAATGCCTCCGCATTCACTACCGCAAAAGACGCAATAGACGACATTAAAACCCGCTTGGGTGAGATAAAATTATGACCGTTGACTCCCTACAAGTCTATACCAACACTTTAGAGGCATTGCCAAAGGTGGAAGTGTGGGCTGCAAACTTTGCGAAATGGGTGGCTGATAGGACCATTGACGCAGAGTTGGAGGAGTCGGCTGAAGCGGATTTTACTTTTGAATACGGCCAGTCTTCATTGAAGACTGAACTTGAGCTTCTTGGGATCAATCCGAGTCTGTCAGATGCGATATCGGACTTTTCCGATGCTTGGGAGACGGGTCTTAATGCCTCTGTTTTGACCACATTGACGGCAGTAGGTTTTGGATCGATAACAAAAACAGAATTCGATTTGGCGACAGTGACAGCGGGGAAAGCGAAGATTCAAGAACTTGAGAATTCTCCGCCGACTCCAACTTCAGAATCGAAGTTTCCTGAAAAATTTAGAGATGCTACCCTTGGCTTAACAGTCACAATCACAGGGACAACACCGGGCGGAGATCCGAAGGTACTTGCAGGGGTAGCGGTTATTTAAAAGTATTGCGTCACGCAACACTTTGGGAGATAGGGATGGGTTTTCAAAGTACATTCGATGACTTAGTTGGCTCCTTAAGCAATATCGGAGGGGTGTTTGGAGTTGGCTCACACCCATATCCAAGTGATTTCGAAGAGACGAACACCACCGTCCAAGAGAACGACGGGAGCTGGAAAAAAAGTAGAGGCTATGGTTTTCGAGTTTGCACGGCAAGCAACACGGGTGAAGCTGCGTCAAGTGAAGAGCACGGAGCATGGAAAGATTTTATTCTTCAAATCAATCCGCAAAACTTGAGTCAAGATGAGATATTCGCGATCGAAGTGACCCCTACCTTTTCGGGTGTCATGGTGGAACACCAAGGTACAACTTTAAAAGATATCGTCATTTCTGGAACAACAGGTATTTCCCCGAACAGGCGAGCGGGTGGGGCATTTCCACAGACCGGAGCCCCTGCGTTTGGAGACGGTCGTTCGGGGTATTATGAATTCCAAGAGCTTCGATCTTACTTTCGGGCATATGTCGAAAAGAAAAGAAAAAACACGAAAGGCGATCTTCGTCTGGTATTCATGAACTACAAAGACGCTGAATACCTGTTCGTTGAGCCTCAAAAATTCACAATGGCTCGAAATGCCTCTAAGCCTTTTATGTACGACTATAGTATTTCTCTCAAAGCGATCGGTGTCGTTAAAGACGAATTGCTTAAGAAAAATGCACTAGACTATGTCGATAAAGCTTTTGAAATTGGGACCGAAGCAATCGACGCTGCAACGTCTTTTATCGTCGGTGGCATTAGCTGGGCAGAGACAGTGAACAGGGAACTTAAAAGAGAAGTCCTTTCTCCCCTTTACGCTTATGCCGATTACCGTGAGACTTGGAAGCGAACAGAGAACAGGCGAGCGAAATTAGGGAAAGCTCAGATTATTTCAAGAGAAGAGCTTAAAACTCTCTTTGAGAATATCATAAAAACAAACGACAATGCAGCCGACGCCGCAGGTGTTGACACAACTCTTTACAATGAGATGAAAGGGAGAACCAACACCTCTTCTCGTGCGGCGAGTGTTTTAATCACGTCCGATAAGTTTGAGGTGATGAATGGGTTAAAGAAGGCTGCGGCTGCGGTGAGGGCTGCAATAGTCCGCGCTCAAGCTGATGCGGTGAAGAATGACAACAGTGGTGCCGACACCTACGATCTTTCTCAAAAGATATATGCGAACGCGGCGAAAACTGCTTTAGCCGCTTCTAAAAAGCGCCAATTCATTCAGCTTGAAAAAGACCTCGCCTTTGCTCGAAGGGTTGGAGACAAGTCTGAGATAGAAAAGGTCGAGACAAAAATAAAAGATCTAAATTACGATGAATCGGAAACAGACCGACTTCTTTCCGACCTTCCGGCCGGTAGTGACAAGGTTGTCATTACCGGGGGGATGTCTATTCAAAGATTTGCAGAAAAGTACGGAGCTGATTGGAAGCAGATTGTGATCAGAAATAATCTGAAGCACCCCTATATCAATCCTACCCCACTTGAGACCGGAGAAGAGAGAGAAGAGGGGGTTTTATATGTCGGCGATGAGATTTTAATCCCACGGTCAAAGGCGGCGATTGAGACCGGAGTGTTTATAACTCAAAAACAAAAGAACTTGTTTGGGACAGATATTAAACTTGATGAAAATAACGATATTGCTTTAGATCCGGCAACCAATGACGTGAAGACGGTTGAAGGTGTGGAGAATTTAGCACAGGCGATTATCACTAGAATACTAATGCAAAGGGGCGCTCTTCTTCTTCATCCAAACCTCGGAACTGATTTGGAAATTGGAGAAAAGTCTATTAACACAAGCGATGTTTCTTACCAGATTAGAAAAACTCTTGAGACTGACGATAGGATTGATTCCATAATTTACGTTGGTGTGACTCAAGAGTCTTCAGCGGTTTCGATTAATATGGTTGTCAGACTTAAGGGATCGGATCTTCCGGTCAGAGTTCCAATAACTTTTGCGGCGTAGGGAAAGACAATGGGTATATTTACACCAAGAGTGACACAAGAAATCATGAGAGACATGACGATTGTCTTTCTTGATTCTACTAATTTGAACGATCTAAATTATGGATCAATTTGGTCCATCATAATGGAAGCTGCGGCTCTCGAAGACGATGAGCAATACTTTCAAATGATAGAGATCGTCAAAGGCTATTCGATTGATTCGGCTATTGGGGCTGACCTTAACAACCGAGCTTTTGAATACGGTCTGGAAAGAAGAAATTCATCCTATGCCAGTACGTATGTCACCCTTGGCGACAGTGCGATTGTAAAAGTCTCAACTAGCGTCTATTCGGGGCTAGAAGGTGCCGCCTCTGGGACTCGAGAGATCAATGGTGATAGTGCTGAGAACTTTCCAGTCTTGGGAAGTATTATTATCGGTCGGGGAACTCCAAACGAAGAGTTTGTTGCTTACACGTCAATAACCACTCAAACAAACTATGTGACTTTTAATCTTGGTTCAGAACTTGCCTATGATCATGGAACTGACGAGACCATCATTCTTTCTCAGGGTAGCGATAGACTGTTC
>Ga0307377_10008966_pt1 | contig 10073 bp, 10 predicted proteins | sample TR3MG_FD_202535 | JGI IMG/M metagenome (GOLD analysis project Ga0307377, IMG submission 202535) | Soil microbial communities from Risofladan, Vaasa, Finland - TR-3 | ecosystem: Environmental > Terrestrial > Soil > Coastal area > Acid sulfate soil | place: Finland: Risofladan, Vaasa | collected... | reverse complement strand
GCATGACGATACTTATACTGCAATCAATATTACTCTTGCCAGGAAAATTATTCAAATGTTGAATGGAACAATATGGATTGAATGTAATGGTCGCACAGGAACTGGAATCTATTTTTCTATTCCTGCCAGGATGTTAATAAAAAAAGATAAAAAAATCACTAAATATGCTAATTCGTTGATCTCAATCTGATAGAAGTAATTCTTATTAATGTCAATGTCTGATTTTAGTACGCATGGGTAAAAATGGCTGTTTCACCAATAGACAGCCATTTTTTTTATTTATTTTGTCCAATTATCGTAACCTCTGTCCTTCTGTTAAGTTTTCTCCCTTCAACAGTCACATTATCTCCTACAGGAAAATTATTTCCATACCCTTTATACATAACTCTTTCAGAAGCAATCCCATTACTAAGCAGGTAATTAACAACCGATAATGCTCTCTTCTCGGATAAAACAAGATTATATTCATCTGACCCGGTTGAATCCGTATAGCCCCCTATTTCAATAGTTACTTCTCTATTAATGGATAGCAGATTTACCAGATTATTTAATTCCGATATTGATTCCTTCTTCAACTGCCATGAGTCAATCTCATAAAATACATTTGAAAGCTGCATCTTTTCACCAACTTTAATTGGATTAAGACTTATTCTTTTGACATAAGGTTCAATAACGGGGTGCTCTCCTTCAAACATAAAACTTTCGGAATAAAAAAGATACCCGGGTTTGGTCACATTAATCCCATAATTAAACCCTGAAGGCAAACAAACCAAAAAATTCCCATATTCGTCAGTCGTTTTTTTTAACGTCACCTTTCCTGTTGTCAAATTTATTAATTCATAATCTGCTTTTAATAGTTGCCCGGTCTCTTTGTCAAATACTTTGCCTTTTAGATAGGAGACAGGAGATGGTCTTATTGATTCATAGAGTTTAAACGAAAAAATATCTTTTCCGTTTGACTTATCCCTTATTGATGAAAAGAATGCTCTTTGGCCACTTGATTCAATTACAAGTCCCATTTCATCGTTATATGAATTAATAGGATAACCTATGTTTAATGGTTCAGACCATATACTGTCATTACTTAACCTGCTCATATAAATATCATACCCTCCCATTCCTGCCCTCCCATTTGATGAAAAATATAGAGTTTTGCCATCAAAATGGATAAATGGAGACATTTCATCCCCGGCTGTATTTATTGTACTTCCCAAATTAACAGGGTCAGTCCACATATTCTTCTCATCCAATCTTGAGAACCATATGTCCTTTCCTCCATAGCCACCTTGACGGTTACTTGAAAAGAAAAGCATATCTCCTTCAGCATTAATCGAAGGTTGGGATTCCCATGAGAAACTATTAACAGGAGCTCTCAGGTTTGAGGGTTCTGACCATTTTCCATTTTTATAAGCTGAAAAGTAAAGATCACAACTACCTAAGCCACCTGGCCTATCGCAAGCTGTGAAAAACATATAACTTCCATCAGATGAAATGGATTGAGCTCCTTCGTTTAGGGGTGTATTAATTGGAGAACCTGCATTAAATGCTTTTTCCCAATAATTATTTGAGAAATGACTGATATAAAAATCTTCATGAATTTGTTTGAGTGGTTTAGGTCTTTCACTATAAACAGGCTGACGTGTAAACATCATTGTCTGACCATCTGCTGTGATTGACGGCCAATACTCATCATCTTTTGAATTTATTGATGGACCTACATTTTCAGGATTGAACGGCACAGGGTTCTGCATTGCCTCCAGAGCAAATTCACAGTTTTTTACATTTTTTAAAGCTATTATTTTATTCATTTCTAACATTCCATTCTGAGCCAGATAGACATTATAGTGAATAAGTGCATTAAAGTAATCACCTGACATCAACTCAGCTGTAGCTAAGTTGAAAAAGATTGGTTTATAAAAGAGCGAATCCAGACTAACTGCAGTCTTATAATTAATAGCTGCCTCTGAATATCGTTTTTGTTTTGACATTAATTCTCCTAACATCATATAAGCTTCGTAGAACCTGCTATCTGTAGCGATGGCTTGCTTTAAATTAATTTCAGCCTGCTTGAAATTAAAATAATCATCTGCTGAAACTCCCTCATTATATAGTTTTAAAGCTTTATTGGAAGAGGTATGAAAATTCTGGGAAAAGCATGTATTAGTAACCGTACATGATATAATAACTAATAATATATTAATTAAGTACTTCATAAATGCTTTAAGGTATATTCATATATTTATGTATCTGCAGTGAGATTCTCCAGAAAGAGTTTCTCTTTATATATTCAACAATCTCCGGAATTATTGTTTTGAACATACTCCATTCCGGCTGTAAAAATAATTTGCATTTCTTATTAACCATATTTCGATATTTTTCTGCCCATTCAAAATCACTCTTATCCTGAATAATAACTTTCAACTCATCGGCAATTTCACATAATTCATTAACTGGCGGCATATTTCTTTTTGGTGACAGGCAGATCCAATCCCATTGACCACTTAAGGTATATGCCCCGGACGTTTCCATAAATGTAGAAATATTTCTTTTTTTCAATTCTGAACATAGATAATCAAGGTTCCATATTAGAGGTTCACCTCCGGTAACAACTACAGAATCTGTGCCAGACTTAATAACCCTGTCGATTATTACATCAGTTTCAACCATTGGATGTAATTCTGGATTCCAGGAAAAACGGGAGTCGCACCAATTGCAACCTATGTCGCATCCTCCTAACCTGATGAAATAGGCGGCTTTTCCTGTATGATATCCCTCTCCCTGTAATGAAAAAAAATCTTCAACTATCGGGAGCTTGTTTCCATCCTGTTTAAGGCTTTTACCCATATTCATTTTATATTACCTGATCATTTTTAATATCCAAAAAGTAGATCATATTCACGGGAAACAGCTTTTTTAATTAAATGTTCTGGAATAACTTTCCAGTTATTAAGTGGCATCGGATTGACTGTTCCTTTTGTTTCAATAGATTTCAGAATATAATATCTCAGATCTCTGTTGGTTGATGCTATTAACCTGGACCGTAGTTCAATTTCATCAATTCCAGCACCTTTTGTTAAATGTCCGCCTCCACCGTTTCCACGATAGGAATTAACAGCAATTTTGTATTTTTTATTGCTATAGAATTTGCTGCCATTACTAAAGCCATTGATCGTTATTTTTGCTCCATCCGGTTTGCTGACATCAACAGTATAATCAATGCCGGCAGCTGAATCAAAATTGTAAGGTTGATTTAAAAGCCAGACTCTTCCATTAATGAGCAAAGCTTTACCATCTTTACCCAATCGCAGCTTAAGTAAATTGTCATCTGGACTTTTCATTGTATTATACCATTCAGAATATGAATACTCAAGATATCTCTTCACTTCTTCTCCAGATAAAATCATTGTGTAGAGCATATTTTCAAACCTGTAAAGTTTGAACATATCACCGACCGTTATGGGACCCTCAGAAATCTGGACATCAAATGACAATGGAGCAGCAAATGAAATGTCCGCACCGGTTAATTCTAATTGAATTGAATGAATCATGTCTATAAAAGCTGATGGTCCAAAATAAGAATCTCTTGAGGAGATGGTTGATGATGAATAGCCTATAACCCTGTTTACATATCGATCAACTATTTCATGCTGGGTATTAAAATTCACCAAAAATTCCGGATCAGGTTTATAAAGATCAACATTAACAATCTGTCCCGTAATTACCTTTCTTCTTTTCCCTTTTATTCTCTCAGATGAAAAAATAATATCAGCCTGGGCTATCTTTTCAGCTCTGCTACCACCATCAAGTATCAACACTGTATCTCCTATTGAATTAACAAATTGTTCATTGGCTACCTTGTGATCGTGTCCATTAAAAATTATATCAAAACCAGGAACATTGTAAGCAACTGCGGCAGAGCCATTTTCGCTCAGACTAACACTCTCTTTATAGGCATTTATTGAACTGTCCCATCCTGAATGGAACAAACCAACCACCAGGTCAGGTTTTTCATTTAAGATAACTGGCATCCATTTTTTTGTAGTTTCAAGCATATCTCTGAATTCAATACCCTTATAAAGTTCAGGAGGTAGCCAGTTTGGGATAGCTGGAGTCACCAGTCCAAATACAGCAATTTTAATTCCCTTTTTTTCGATAATATGATATGGTTTAAAATATGGTAATCCAGAGTTGATATCAACAGCATTGGCAGCTAGCAATGGAAAGTTATACGCTTTTGCTAACCTGTCATATACAGCATGTCCAGCCTCGACATCATGGTTTCCGACTGTTCCGCAATCATATTCCATATAGTTCATTACTTCAGTTAACAAATGTGGAGATATCGTGTCTATAAAATTGTAATAGTACACTTCGGGTTGACCTTGCAGATTATCGCCATTATCAAGGAGAAAGACAGCATTCTTTTCATTTCTGACTTGTTTGATATAGGTTAGAGAGGATGCAAGTGAAGCATCTAATTCTTTGTTTTCTATATAATCATATGGAAGAATAACTCCATGAACATCTGTCGTTTCAAGAATACTGATGCTTATATTACCGGTTTCTGAGCAGGAAACCAGTATTAATAATATAATAATAGTTAAAGTCAGCAGCCTAAAGCTTCTATTGTTCATATCATATATTTATTTTATTCATTTCCAATATTTTAGCATTTAATCTTGCCATTTATAAATTCATAAGTTCATTATAAGGATCAAACTTATAAAAGAATAACCATTTTTGCTTAATAATTTTTATGTTATTGATCATTTAAGGCAGTTAACTATATTTGCTTAAATTCTTTAATAATGGTAACAACAGGTTTGGAGTCTGTTTCAAAAAAATTTCCTTCAGCATTAAAAGGAAAAAGAATTGGAATTCTTTGTCATGCTCCAAGTATTACAAAAGTTTTTAAACATATAACTGAAATAATTCATATTCGTAATGATTGTAGCCTGTCTGCAATTTTTGGCCCTCAACACGGTATTTCCGGACAAACTCAGGATAATATGATTGAATGGCAAAATCAGAGGCATCCAGTCTATAATATTCCTCTGTATAGCCTTTATGGTAAGAATCGAAAGCCAACAGATGATATGCTTGAGAAAATAGATGTGTTGATAATAGATTTGCAGGATGTTGGAGCCAGGCTTTACACATATATTTGGACGGTTAAGTTGTGTATTGAAGCTTGCGCTGAGAAGGGGATTCCCGTATGGCTACTTGACAGGCCCAATCCAATTGGCAGGATTTCGTTTGATGGGCCCGTTTTGAAAGAAGAGTATTTCACATTTGTAGGGGGAGCCTCAATACCGATGTGCCACAGAATGACAATGGGTGAAATGGTATTGTGGCTAAAAGAGAAGTATTATCCTGGGAGTGATCTTAATATTGTATGGATGGAAAACTGGAAAAGGTCCTTATTATATAGTAATACAGGGCTTCCCTGGGTAATACCATCTCCAAACATGCCTACTATTCAGACTGCAGTTGTCTATCCTGGAACTGTTCTATTTGAAGCACTTAATATTTCTGAAGGCAGAGGCACCACAATTCCTTTTGAATTGTTTGGTGCTCCTTTTATTGATTCAGAGAAATTAAAAAAGAATCTGGATAATCGCAAAATTAAGGGATGTGCATTCAGGCCTCATAGTTACATACCTACCTTTCATAAGTTTAGTGGTGAGATTTGTAATGGATTACAAATTCATGTTACTGATATAAATATCTTTAAACCTGTATTATGTGCATTAGAAATAATAGATGCAATTATTGATACTTCGCCACCGGATTCACTTAAATTCAATCTGCCTCCATATGAATATGAATACAATCTGATGCCTTTCGATATATTGTCAGGAGATTCCTGCATGAGGGAATCCTTATTAAAAAGGAACGATATTAATATAGAAAAAGAGAAATGGGAGCAGGAAATTGAAGAGTTTAAAAAAGAATTCAAACATTTTGCATATTACCCTGAATAAAAGAGTGATAAAAGATCTTTGATTTTAGCTTTTTTCAGGTAGATAAGCTGACAATTTTTCGATCAGATCTTTAGCCAATATAGGTTTCACCAAATAGTCATTGAATCCGGAATCTATAATTTTTTTCTTGTCATCATACAGACCATAAGCAGTTTGTGCAATAATTACAATATTTTTGCGGAATTCTCTGATTTCCAATGCTGATGTATAACCGTCTTTAACAGGGAGTTGAATATCCATCAAGATTATTTCAATATCAGCATTAGTTAAACTTATATCAACTGCTTCTTGTCCATTAATTGCGTTATATAAAATAGCACCTGACTTTTCAAGTATCTTATTAAGATAAAATCTGCTTGATATATCATCCTCAACTATAAGAATTTTCCGCCCTTTAAGAATATTATTTTCCATTGTAAAAATATTTATTCGAAGAGTCCATTATCTCTTAATAACAGTAATATAGCAGAATGAGGCAAAACAACATATTTTTCATTATTGAATTCAATTTCAATTGCGCTACTTAACAGATATACTGCTTGATCACCCTCCTTAGGCTGTAGGGGAACATATTTAGGCTCATCAGACCTGTTTTTCCATGGCTCATCATTATCATTTACGGCAGGTATTGGGTATCCAGGACCAACCTTTACAACATAGCCAATCTGAACCTTTTCATTTTCACTCACCCCCGGAGGAAGAAGCAAACCACTTTTTGTCTTTGATTGAGGAGTTTTTGGTTTAATAAGAATCCTGTCTCCTATTACAATAAGCTTTTTTAAATCCTTTTCATCAAATAGTACACCCATAACAATCTCTATTATGAACAAAAGTATTAATTTTTACGAAAATCACTAAACAGGAAAATAGAATTACTTAATATTGTAGCTGAACATCATTTAAAATTGAGATTTAGCAGTAACGATGGAATCTGATAATTATAAAACTATTAAAACATCTTCAAAAGGTATATATAAAGAAAAAGGAAGCCGTTTCATCTCATTTGCATTTCCAGTATCCGAACAGGAAGAAATTAAAGCAATTATTGACAGACTTCGAAAGGAAAACCATACAGCAAGACATCATTGCTACGCTTATGTTCTTGGACAGGAGAGGAAAATCTGGAGGGTATATGATGATGGTGAACCATCAGCTACTGCTGGCAGGCCTATACTTGGACAAATCAATGCCATTGGATTAACAAATATTTTAATAGTTGTAAGCAGATATTTTGGAGGAACTCTCTTAGGTGTTAGTGGATTGATAAATGCTTACCGGGCGGCAAGTGCATCTGCTATTCAGAATGCTGAAATTATTGAGTGTACTGTTCAGGATTATTATGAAATTACCTATCCATATAAATTAATGAATGATGTAATGAAGATTCTTAAGGAAGAAGGCATCAATCAGTCGAACCAATCACTTGATCTTGAATGTAGTATAAGAATAAATTTTAAAACCTCATTACGTGAAAGAATACTTAACAGACTTACTCGTCTTGATGGCCTAAAATATAAATATATTGACAATCGGTAATTTGGAAATATATATAATATTTCATTGTGACAATTAGTAAAAATGGTTGTAGCTTTACCTTTATTATTCTATTTTTTATACCTTTAATAAAATTTTGAAAATATATGCCGACAGACAGACGAACTTTTCTGAAATGTACAACCAGTGCTGCTTTATTAGCTGCAGTTGTACCTGCATCATGGACTTTGATTTCCTGCAAACAAAAACCAAAAAAAATGAATGAAAATACCTTAAAAGTGGTGGCTATTGCCGAAACTTCTTCTGACCTGGCTGAGAAACTAAAATCAATATGCCTTGGTCTGATTGAACCAACACGAAAAGAGGATGGCTGCATAAGCTATGAACTTTACCAGGACAAAGACAATCCTGGTAAATTTGTTTTTATAGAAGAATGGCAAAGCAAAGAACATCTGGATATTCATTTGAAAACTCCGCATCTCGTATCCGGTGGTGAAGCAATGAGCCAAATTACTACTAAAGATCTGGTGGTTTTGATGTTAGATAAGATCGCCTGATTTTACCACCCTCATAAGATTTAATGTGTTAAATTAATGAAAAACAGAAGCTTAGTATCAATAGATGATTTATCAACAGAGGAGATCCTCAAGATACTTGATCAGGCTGAAAAATTCGAAAAGCAACCTACTCAAAAACTATTGGAAGGAAAGGTTATTGCAACACTTTTTTTTGAACCTTCGACACGTACAAGATTAAGTTTCGAAAGTGCTATTAACCGCTTAGGAGGGAGAATTGTTGGATTTTCAGATTCTTCTAATTCGAGTGTCTCAAAAGGGGAAACTCTTAATGATACAATCAGAACAATCAACAATTATTGCGATCTTATAGTAATGAGACATCCTGTTGAAGGAAGCGCAAGGTTTGCCAGCGAAATTGCCACAGTACCTGTAATAAATGCAGGTGATGGAGCAAATCAACATCCCTCTCAGACTTTGTTGGATTTATATTCGATACGCAAAACCCAGGGAACCCTCGACAATCTGAATATTTTTATGGTTGGCGATCTTAAATATGGAAGGACAGTACATTCACTGATGATGGCAATGTCTAGGTGGAATGCCACTTTCAATTTTATTTCACCAGACGAGCTTAAGATGCCTGATGAATATAAATTTTACCTTGAAAACCTTGGCTTGAAATACTATGAGCATAATGATTTTACTGACATAGTCTCAAGAGCTGATATTATCTACATGACAAGAGTGCAAAAGGAAAGGTTTTCAGACCCAATAGAATATGAAAAGGTAAAGAATGTCTATGTTCTCAAAAATTCTATGCTTAAGAACACGAAACCAAATATGCGAATATTGCATCCTCTGCCAAGGGTTAATGAGATACATCAGGATGTGGATAAAAATCAGAAGGCTTATTATTTTGATCAGGCTCTGAATGGAGTGTTTGCTCGTCAGGCTATTTTGTGTTTATTATTGGGAATAAAATAAGAAATGTCAGAGCAATGAAGGAAACTAAACAAATGAGCGTTAGCGCTATTCAGGATGGAACAGTTATTGATCATATTCCTGCCAGAAATCTATTCAAAGTAATTCAGATTCTTGGCCTTGATCGAATAGATAACCAAATTACATTCGGGACAAACCTTGAAAGCAAAAAGCTGGGTAGAAAAGCTATTATTAAAATCTCTGAAGTATTTTTCGAAAATGAGGATATTAACAGGATAGCTCTTGTGGCACCAGAAGCTAAACTCAATATCATAAAAGAGTATGAGGTTATTGAAAAGAAATTGGTTGAAGTACCAGACAATATAGTTGGAATAGCAAAATGCATGAATCCAATGTGCATAACAAATTTTGAATCTGTTACAACCCGTTTCCGTGTGGTTTCTAAGAAGAATGTAGCTCTTAAATGTCATTATTGTGAAAAAATTACCACTCAGGAAAATCTTGAAATTATTTAATTTAGCGTTTCCTGATTTAATTATTGCATACAATCATCCGGCGGATTTTACTCAATACCTAATCTAAAGCTTTTATTTGCGGGTTCCCCCACCCTGGTCTTTGGTGTAAAAGTGTCTTTGTGACCTGGCCAATGATATAATTGAATTCTCTTTTTATCTTATTCGGTCATAAGATTTAACCAGTTGATCATCTTTTCTGATTCCACGATATGCCAAACTGTAAAAGATGAGTATCAGGAAAGGCAAAACTATTTTCCATCCCGGAACCAGTTCTGTATTGTACTTAACGCATATCGAATAAGAGTAGAAGGCAATAATAGAAATAAATGCTGCGGACAGAATAATTCCGGTAATTGCCAATATAATTTGAATCTTCCTATTCTTATATATTATTATTGTTATTAATGATAAGATTGGAATAATAATGATAAAAAGTGAAAGAGGTAAGAGCTTCTCAATTAATACATTTCCTTGCCCACCTGCATTTGAAATAATTCCACTGAATGTAACTTTTATAATTGAACCTGATTGGTTAATAAATGTTAAGTAACTACCCTTCAGGAATAAAAAAGACAGGATGATTGTCAATGACAAATATAAGGACTGTAAACGTTGAATCA
>Ga0307377_10008965_pt1 | contig 10073 bp, 14 predicted proteins | sample TR3MG_FD_202535 | JGI IMG/M metagenome (GOLD analysis project Ga0307377, IMG submission 202535) | Soil microbial communities from Risofladan, Vaasa, Finland - TR-3 | ecosystem: Environmental > Terrestrial > Soil > Coastal area > Acid sulfate soil | place: Finland: Risofladan, Vaasa | collected... | reverse complement strand
TGATTGTCGTAATCGTATTGCCTAACTGAACAGCCGTATTACCAATCGTAATGGGCGTATTAAAGTTAGCATCTAGCTGCGATAACGGGATAGAAGTCGTTGCATTAGCAAACGCATAAGGTACAGTCATTTAAAACCTCACTCTCAATTCGTGTTCATATTCAAAACCGTTGACCACAAATCCAGCGGAGTTGGAAGTCACCGTCATTCCAAGATATTTACCCCACTGTTGCGCGTCTGTTTTATACAAGTTATAACCCTGACCGCCAACCCAAGTAATCGTCGTACTAGAATTATTTACCCAGGGTATTGTGTTGCCAAAATTATTGATCCAACCAACAAAATTGCCAAGCACATAAACAGGACTAGCATTACTTTCGCTATCTACCGTTACATTCAACAATGCAGATGCTGAAACAGTTGCTTCAATACCAATCTTTAACGCTTGCTTTGTGCGAATAGGATCACCCATTGCTTGCAAGGGAGATTGAATAATGCTGTCAATTGGTGAGGATGAATCATTGTAAAGATGATAAAGCCCCGTACCATTTGTTCCAAACATTTTGATCTTGCCATCTGACGGGATAGACATGACCAACTTTAAATCTGTGCGCTGGTTTGTAAAAAACCATTTGCGCTCAAAGAAAACAGCTTGAATGTACCGATAAGTACCGCTATCGTTGTAGCGGATATTAAAACCCGCACACAAAATATTATTCAGCAACACCTGACCAGCAGTAACAATTGCCGTTGTGAAATCAATGTCAGGGAATACGCCATCTAGCGCGTCAGACAACTTAGACGTTGTGGAACCCACCAGCGCATACACACCGTATTCGTTCATAAAAAGTACGGAACGGAAGTACGGAAAAATAGCGTAAGGCAGTCGCGTTCCTACAGACGCAGAAACGTTGGTATTGGTAAAAATGGTAACGCCAGTATTTGTGACGCGAACATCAGAAAATACGTTGATACTGTCTTCACCAAAAATGTACAAAAAGTTATTTGCTGACAATAATTGCACAATATTGCTATGCAACGTGTTGTCAGTCAGAGTAAGTGAGCCAGCAGAAACACTTGTAAAATCATTGTAAGTGCCAGCAGCAGTGTATGAAACAGTCCTTCCTTGAGCCACCCAGGTTCTGCCGCTAAACGTTTGAATGCCAACAAGCGGATCAGCATTGATAACTGCCCTTGCAGTAGCATTGCTACCTCCCCCGCCTGTAATCGTTACCGTAATGTTGGAAGCATTGGTGTAGCCACTTCCAGCATTGGTCATGATGACATTGATTAGCTGACCGCCAGAAAGAATAGCCTGACCTGCTGCATTTGCTCCACCGCCGCCAGCAATAGTGACTACGGTATTTGCAACGTTGGTATAACCCGTACCGCCATTAGTCACTATGACAGAGACAGTGCCAGTAGCAAACGTTACAAGGCTGCATACAGCATTGGCATTAGCGCCACCACCACCTGTAATCGTAATTGTTGGGGGTGATGTGTAGCCGCTACCGCCCTCAGTCAATATGATGGAACTTACCGCATTAGCCGTAATAATGGCTTCTGCTTCAGCCTGGATACCGCCAGTTTGATTAGGCGAAGAAATAGTTACGGCTGGCGTACTGGTAAATCCAGAACCACCATTAACAATTCCTATTGATCCTACCGCGCCAATAGCTACAATATTAGTGCCATCCCAAGAAAAAATGCCTTTGTCCTTATCGCTGATAAGAACGCGCTCACTTTTCCATTGTGTAGTGTTGATTCCAGAATTAGAAAATGTGCCAGCAATAGCCACATTGGATGTGGTATTAGAAATAATATCTACTGCTTCACAACTTCCATCTTCTTGAAACGCCAAAGCATAATCATTATTGATGATGTTGGCTGCATATAAGCCTGTTGCAACATTGGCAAAGCTAACGGCGGTATTACTGCTGTAGGGCGTTATTTTAAGATTGGCATAACCAATAGGCATGGCATTTTCTAGCCACGCAAATTCGTTTTCATCAATCGCAGTACGGTTTGCCTTCGTGTTTACGCCACGAAATTGTTTGACAACCTGGTACGACTTTTTCTGTTCAGCCGCAGCCATGATTAAAACGGAGTGCTGTAAGGATCAGGTATCCGGCGCGTCATTACCGTTGCCAAAACAGCCTGAACTTGTTTGACATATTCCTGCTTGTAAATCTCAGCCTCTCCATAACTTTGTTCTTTAAACTTGGCTTTGTATGCCGCATAAAAAGCAACAGGGTTTGTGTAAGGATCAATAATTTCATCTACGGTTGCCGCATTAACTAATGGCGTAGGCAGAATCACCGAATCAATCTCAACGGTATAAACCTGATCTGGCACAGGAGAGAGATAAATTTTTGATTGACCAAAAATAGAGAACGCAACAGGCCGACCAATGTAGTTTTGCCAGTAACGCAACTGCGCGTTAAATTGTGTCCAAGGCAAATATTGCAGAGGAACACGGCTGTTTCCCCAGTAAAGATTGATATTAACTATATCCAGCGTCAGCAAGCCTTGTGGCAACGCAACATAGTTCATATTCTCTACATTGCCAACATAAGTCAGCATGGCAGTTCCGCTAGCAAACGGTGTGCTAGGAGGATAAAGGCCACCATACGCAGGATAACTAGGCGCGTCAGTACCAGTTGTGCCAGCCGTAGTTACTTGGTAAATGAAGATGTTGGAAAAAAGATAGGTTCCAAGCGTGACTGCGGTATCAGCAGTCCAAGGCACAGGTTGCACAGCAGAAGCTACTGGTGCAAGCGGTGTTTGAGTAATTTGGATAGTGCGGAGGCAACCAGTATCACGGACAACACGTTCCCTAGCCGAATTGATGTAATCGGTTAGTTCAGAGTCGGAATAAAAATTTCCGTTCGCATCATGCAAAAGTCTTCTGACTTCCGTGATGTAACTGGACAACGTTGCCATTTAATTCCCATATTTAAGCGGCTTTTTGGACGGTTCTCCCCACCCGACCTTCCGGCACGGGCGGGGGTACTAGGTCAATCGCCGGGGATAAGGAGCGATCTTGTTTAGACTTTTCTTCGCTAACGATAAACTTTTTAAGATACGCCAAACCTTCCGGCATATCATTTAACGTCTTTGCGAATCCAAGTCTTGCTACCACCGGCTCCTTGTTTTCAGAGCCATAACCGAATATGTGACGAGCGACTTCTACAGGTATCTCCACAGTTTCGTTCACAGGGAACTTGTACTGTTTAAACGCATATTCATCGACAAGAACCTTATCGGTCTTGTTAGTCACATAGACAGTTGTCATAGAGTTACAACGTCACCAAAGACAGTAATATCGCAAGTGCCACCGCTAACCGCTGTGTTCACCTTAACGTACAGTGAACCAGCAGAGTAAACTGCCGTAGCTGCACCAGTTGCCAGAGTAACATCCTGGTAAGTAGATGTGCTAGTGACAGAAGACAAAAGAGTTGCATTGCTAACAGCATTGGACGCATTACCATCGTTAGAGGTAAGGATCGTCACGTTGCCAGTAGCAATGCTCTGATTTGCGTTAGCGACCACAATCCTGCGAACAATGTACGAGGAGCCGCCCACAACAGGGATTTGGGCAACGGCATTGCCAGTAGCAGCGACAGAAACGCCGACTGCTTTGCCAAGACCAAAGTTACCAAAGCTATTGGGGTACAGCGCACCTACATGGTTTGCATTCATGTTGGCTCCTTATGCGTAAGTCTCAGACACCGCCTCACCACCGTTCACTTGGAACAGAGTGATTGTCGGAGTACCGGACAGCACATTAGCGCGAATGTTGACACCATCAGCCACAAAATAACCACCAGTGTTATTTGCAACAACAACAGCCCAAGAAGCGTTGCTGATGTTGCCACTGGTATCAGTGTTGAGTTCGATAGTGACGTTTGCTGTTGGGGTAATGTAATAGTCACCGGCAGGAACCGTGACCGTTGCAGTACCAGCAGCATACGCTTGGAAAAACGCACCAGGCGAATCGGTAGGTGCGCCAGCTACGAGGATTTTGTTTGACATGACTAGTTCTCCCTTACAGAGTCAAAGAGTTGTAGCCCGTCACCTTCGTCATCGACTTAGGCTTGGTGTTCACCAGTTCTGCAATCATCAGAACAGCGCCCACATAACCAATCTGCCAGTTAGGTAGAGTCGATTCAAAGCCCGTAAACACAAACGAACCTTGCTCATGGATATAGAGCGACAGGTAGTTAGTGTTCAGGAAGTACACAGTACCTTCTGGGCAATATGGATCAGGATAAATAGGAACACCAGCAACCATCAGTGCGCGGAAAGCAGCTTGTGCGCCGTTGGCATCACTGTCAAAGCCGGAGCCAGGAGTGATGACATACTGCTCTTGACCAACATAGTCTTGAGCCAACAGAGTCCAAGTACCAAAACCGCAAACACCGAATGACGGAACTTCAGCGCCATTCTTCACAGTGCCGGAAATGTATTGCAGGATGTTCTGACGGGTCGGATTAACCGAACCGGCTGCATACTGCTTGGATTTCCACCAAGTGTAGGTCGAACGATCAATGTTGCCGTAAGTGCCAGAATCCGACACAGCGGCAGGAAGACCGATAAACTGCTGGTTATTGCTTGTGTTGTTGTACAGCGAGGTTGCCATCGCATCCATCATCACGTTGGTCGCATCGTTCATGCGAGCTTCGATCAGAGGGATAACGGCTGCATCCTGCTGAACTGCACCTTCCATACCCAGGAAGGGTACTGGAGCAATCATCAGCTTCAGGTTGAACTCAGCGTTATAAGCGCCTTGCTGGACAGACGGTTGAGCGAACGAGCCGCTGTAGTCTGACCATTGAGCGTTCACAAACTGCGAACCCTGAACAGGAACGGTTACAGAGGAAACACCGCCAGAGGCTTGCTGACTGTTAGCAATCAGCGCTGCCATCAACGGGGTCGAGTTATAAAGTTGTACGACCAGTTTCGGGATAAATGCCCTACGGGTAACGTAGGTCAACTCAGTAAACTGAGTGGAACCCGAAGCCGGAAGAATGCCGCCACCAATAGGCATAATCTATCTCCGATCTAAAAATATCCCCTACTTGCTCACAATCCTATTGGTTTTGGATTGCGACGCAATTCATTCAATGCAGCAGCAGCTTCATTTCTAGCACCCTGAACTGGGTTCTTCCAGAACTGGTCAAGGTTGAAACCCTTGATTGCAGACGGGTTGTAGCCAGTAGGTGTTGGTGTAGCTGCCTGTTTCATAAACGACCAGTATTCAGCCGCTGCCTCATGGTTAGTAATGCCTTTTTCCAACATTACTTTCTCCACTTGTTCAATATCCTCATATCTTTCAATCAGACCTTTAGCCTTGAGCTTTGAACGGCGGCGGTTGAGTTCTTCAATCGCATCCTTTTCGCGCATCTGATTACGCAAAGATTCAAGTTCTCCGCGCATTTGTGATGTTGCTGCATTTGTTGCATCTTCGATTTCCAGTTCTGGAATCGGCATATCCGGCTTAACTTTCTTTGTCAGACGCAGAAAGTCTTTGCGGGTATTTGGATTCTCAGCCAGTTGTCGAGACAATGCTGCAAGTTCATCACGCGCTTCTAGTGTCAGGTCTTCAAGTGACATGGTTATCCCCTATTCGTAAAACAAAAAAAGCGCACCTTAAATGATGCGCTTGCCGCCTGGTTTCTCAACCATCATCTTGTTCTTAGCACCCGCTTTAGCAGCGTTTGTAAGACCACCCATAGTTGCGAAACGAGGTGTGTTGACTATCTGCCCGTTCTGCTGATTGTTGTCAGTAGGATTGCGGGGTGCGGCTGCGCCGCGAGGCTTAAAAAGTTCCATCGTGGATTCCTCAAAAAATTACATCATGCCAGGAACCGCTGGCGCGGCTGCCATCGCCTTGCCCTCTGGCGATTGACCACCAGCTTGCGGAAGCGATTGTAACATTTGCAAAATCTCCGATTGTTTGAGTTCTTCAGTGCTGTCTTTACGCTCTCCAACAACGGACATAAGAGATTTCATCGCAGCCAGTACCTTGCGCCCTTCGGCAGAATCAGCGCCAATGCCAGGCAGTGAACGCTTCATCAAATCAACAGCCAAACTAATATTGACCATTGCCCCTTCTTTGGAACCCATAGCTGGCTCTGGGGTGGACATGGGTGAAGACATAGGCGGCGTATCAGCGCCACTCATACCTTCTTCTTCGACTTCTTCCTCAGCTTCCTCACCGTCAGTCTTTACTTCAACTTCGACTTTTGGTTTCTTCTGCTGTTTTTCCATCAACTTCATTAGTTCGTCGGAAGGAACGCCCATATCAACCTCGATAAAAATTTTCGATAGGAATACCCAACTTAATAGCTTTTGTCAAGTTATCGACGGCATTTTCTACCGCGCTTTGCTGTTTTGTTCATTTTGCAACTCCTTATCTGGAAATGCGGCCTGAATAACTACGGTTTTCTGTACGGGGTGTATAGGTACGAAAGCTATTGGTTTTGTACTGCAAGCTAGGAGCTTGTTCACCCCTTTGCAAATTCTCTGTTGTTACCCTTGGCTGGTCAGCTTTTGGGGTAATGATGCCTGGATTGTTCATGCTGCCTCCGGTATCTGAGGTGGTTCCTCCGGCGGTTGACCGCCTTGAGGTTTTGGCTGAGATTGTTGCTGCATTTGCATCATCTGAGCTTGTTCCTGCTTTTGCTCCATAATTTTCAATTTCTCTTTGAGCAATTGTTTCATGGGTGGCTCAATTAGGTCAAGCAGGGATTCACGATCAATAGCGCCAGCGTTAAAGAGGCTGAACGCCATCTGGCGCAAGTCTTCCGTAAAGATTGGGCTGTTAGAGTGGGCATCCACTTTGACAACATAGTCGTTAGTGAATTGCGAAGGAATAAACTTATTGCCTTCTGAATCCAGTAGCTGCGTTGTATCGTACTTTTGAATCAACTTCATGTACAACGTAGCGACTTTTTCCAAAGAATCTTCAATAACCAAAGCGCGTTTCTTAGCGCGAGAAGAACCTAGACGGGCAAGGCTAGACGCATGGCTTTGGCTGCGAACGCCAGATTCTCCGCGACCTGCCAGCACGGGTGTAATGCCGGAGGCTTCTGCAAACATTACATCGACTTCACGGATTACTTCAAAAAGATCATTGGGAATATTAGGGCCAAGGCGTTCGACCTTTGCACTTGGCATATCACTAGCAAGAAGACCGCCAGCGCGGTTAAGTGCAAAATTCTTTTCATCCAATATGCCTGTGAATCCCATCAGTGCAGTTGGAGGATCAACTTGTTTTGATAACAAGTCCAGAATCTCCGTCATGCGTTTATTGCGAAGTGCTTGCAGGAATACCAAACGTTGTACTTCTGACTGCCCCCAGTAGTAGTCGTACTGTGGGTTCGGGCAAAGCTGCACAAAAGGCAACTCGCCTTTCAAGAACATAGATTCGCCAGGACGGTCATAGATCACTACGTCAGGATCAGCAATGGTGACGCACTGATAGTCACTGGTTTCGTCGTTCCACACCCAGAGTTCGTGCATCTCTACAGTGTCTTCGGCAACTCGCGCCTTGTAGCGATTCATACCTGACAAGTCGAGATTGACTGTACCCATCATGTTCGGGTTTGTCTGCGACATGATGATGCGGTCGATGCCTTCTGGAATATCGGTTGTCTGCTCATGAAAGGATGAGCTAACACGTTTGACAATTTCATCGCGGCGTGGGTGCGACCACAGACGGGCGTACAGTTCAGACTTAGTAATGTAGTAACTTTGTACTAAGGCTTCTTGTCGATCTGTGTACGGCACATCTTCACGCAGAACACCCATTGCGCCTGGGTCGATCATGTACGGATGAATGCCGTTATTGACTACCAGCTTGACGAAAGTTGTGTTGAAACACAGTGACCAGTTCAGCGCATTAGAAAAAACTTGATCCGTATTGGAGTTCAGCCATTCGTCGTTTAGCTTGTGTGCCATTGACGGTGTGCGCGTCAACTCAAGTGCTGGCACAGATGCGCCCAAGTCCAATGAGAATCGCGTTGTTTCTGCTGAGTAGAGGAAGCTACTCAACTGGTCAATGTGCGGGTAGATTTTATTAAAGATGGCTGGCGGTTCTTCAGGAGCCGCGCCAAACAAAAAATAAGAGCGCAAGGCCGCATAGTCAGCTTTACGCTCCCCTTTTGACACTAGGCATTTTTCTATCAGGTCGAGATAGAACTGTTGCCGTTGTAGGGGTTCAGATGGGATTCTCATGGCTTTGAAACCTGTAGGTTTTCATGATCTTGCATATAACTCGCGGTCATGGGTGTTGTCAAGTTCCCCAAGGTAGATGGTGACACACCTACGCTTTCTCCGGCAACCGATCTGAAAGCATTTCCTTTTAACAAAGTATCCATATTCAACTTGCCGCCAGCATTTCCCCACATCACTGCATCGCCAGGACGGGATTCGCGGGGCGGTGGCGGTAAATCTTTAGGTGCTGGCTTATTATTCCTTGTGTAAAAGCCAGACTGATTCTCACCTTCACGCGCAGACTTGATATTTGTCATGTTGAAGTCGAGCGCCAACTGGTTAATGGTCTTGTCGTTGTGCTTGGTTGTATCGGATTTCATCCCAACGGGCTGCAAAAAAACCATCTGGACGTTCTCTGTACACCCATCTGGGCAAACAGGCTCCCAAGCCTCAAAGAAACCATGCAAGTCGCACTTATAATCGTGTAATACTGCCATAATTACCTCCCCTTTAATGTCTCATCTAACCGATAATCACTATAATCAAACTTGTTTTTAAGGCCTATTTTAAGTTTTATGCCCTCTGAAGTGGCCTGAAGTCCATATCCGCGCACTGCTACGGGCTTTGGTTCCTTCCTGTACTCCAGATATTTGCGTCCGTAATGCACCATTACCCTCACTTTGCCATCTCTCCATAGGCAATAAGCCCTAGAAACACGCCTTTGCACCACTTCTGATATAGGTCTGCGGTCTAAAACGAAGGTTTCATGTAGGTGATAGCGGCTTAATCCACATAATTCTGCGAATAATCGCGTTGGAATGAGCTTTTTCTTGTCTAAAAGCAGCCTTTTTACCAAAACCTTGAGTTCAGCCTTGGGTATTACTTCAGCCCGTTCTCTCTCTGTGTGTGATTCTGTATCCATAGTGATGGAATAACTCATAAACGTCGGTTTCATGTGCTATTTCCTTTGTTTCATTGTCTGTAAGTAGCCAATCCATCGTATTTTCTCCGGTTAGCTTTCTAAACCGACTGTGATGCCCAAAAATACGCTCAAACGGTACATCAGCATGGACTATTGGCGATAAATGCTCAAAAGAGAACAGTTTTGACTCATGTTCTGGCGCAAACCGCATTCCCACCGCTTCTAGGTACGGTCTTAGGAAGCAGCAAAGCTGAATGTCCTCATTGTTGAGCATTTGCAGGTTAAACCGTTGGCAAGTAATGCCGTAATACGTCATGGCTTGCATAAACCGCTTGCTTCTCAGGCTAAAGCCCCCGTTTTGCACAATCTTGACGTTGGGCTTACCCACATAAGTGTAGTTCCGCATGAACTCATTGTCTTCAGTCAGACCGGCATGGGTTAGGCCACCAACATAGTCGTACTCAAACCACTCATCCCGCCAGTTCTCTGCATTGAGCGCCCACCCGTCGTGCTGCACAATCAGGGCGTACTCTGTTTCTATGTAGGCATGAAGCTGGTACATCATGAAGTCGCTGTAGCCTTCATAGCTCATGGGCGAACCTAAGAGCTTTTGCGGTATGTCAGTTTGCAGTGGCTCGTTGGTAATCAACAGGGCTTGCGATCCTGGCAAAGCCGCTTGGGTTTTGCGAATGGCAGGAACAGCGTCCATACCTTTGCCATTGCCGTAAACAGCAACAACGGTAATGTCTTTAAATTTATTGGTTTCCATAAATCCCGATACGCTTTAGGTAATCGGACACATTGCGACCTACGGCAATCTGCTCTGGCGTGCTGTCATCCTGGACACGGCTGACATGGCGGGTAATCTTCTGAGCAATCAGTCTAGGTTGCAACTGTTCTGCATACGCCGCACAAGCCAAGGCCGTTGCCA
>Ga0307377_10008964_pt1 | contig 10073 bp, 14 predicted proteins | sample TR3MG_FD_202535 | JGI IMG/M metagenome (GOLD analysis project Ga0307377, IMG submission 202535) | Soil microbial communities from Risofladan, Vaasa, Finland - TR-3 | ecosystem: Environmental > Terrestrial > Soil > Coastal area > Acid sulfate soil | place: Finland: Risofladan, Vaasa | collected... | reverse complement strand
CGTCTGGAACGCCTTCACCCAGAAGCTCAGGGTCATGGGCTTGTCCCTGACGGACATGAAGAAGTTACCTTCTACGCTCTGCTGTACTCCGGCAACGTCCACGGACGCCACGGTCGTGTCCGCTGCTGTACACGCGATTTTCATGTCATACAGGCTGGCCTTATTCGGAGGACTTGTATCGGCGGTGATGGTCACGGTTCCAGTGGCCGTGACGACAACGTATTTCCAACGATCAGCCAGATATGCATTGAGGGCTGGGCTGGTGAACGTGGTCCCCCGCTGCCAGACGTCGAAGTTCCCGTTCTGTATCACGTTCCTTGACTTACTGATCACTGGTGATCCTCCAGTTCGCACCGTCGCTCATCACCTTGACGGACTGGTTCTGGGCGTACAGGTACCACGCCGCCGCCCCGTCGAACGTCTGGGAAGTCCCGCTCGCCCCGGACATCATGACGGCGTTTATCGTGGCGTCCGTCTTCTTCACCGTGAATTCCATGCCCGTGTTGCTCACCGCCGTCGGGAACCCAACCGTGAAGGCGGCGGTGCTGGCGTTGCACAGGGCCACATTAGTCGCCAGCGTAATCGAGCTCGAGTACTCGGACACGGAAGGCAATGTACACGAGAATCCGCTATAACCAGATCTTCCAGACGTCCCCGACCGTGCGCTGATCCCCGACCAGGCGCTGATCCCTGACCAGGCCGATCCGCCGGATATGCCAGACCAGGCAGAGTATCCTGAGTAGCCAGAGACGCCTGACGGGGCGGTGAAAATGTCACTTGCCTTCATGGCTTATAGTCCCTCAATGCACATTGCGTTCATGCTGTTGCCGGTATACGAGATTATCACGATCCCGCTCCCGCCGACCCCACCCCACTTGGTCGGGTCTGTATCCGGCTCGGCATGCGCCCCGCCACCGCCGCCGCCTCCAGTATTCGGTGTACCAGCCTCTCCGCCAAGACTAGAAGCGTCTCCACCTCCGCCATTACCACCGCTTCCGTTACCACCGGTTCCATGCCCGCCGCCGCCTCCGCAGTAGTACACACTCGATCCAGATATTGAGCAGGCAACGCCAACTCCTCCATTGCCGCCAGTGAACGTTGGGTTTCCAGTCCCGTCCTGTCCATATTGTCCAGCACCGCCGCCGCCACCGCCGGAAGAAGCTGAAGCAGAGGCGCCGCCATAAAACCCAGTCGAACCAGGGTCGTTGTCCGTTCCTCCATTGGCGTATATCCCGCCTCCGCCGCTGGCCCCGTTCCCACCTAACGCTCCTAATGAGCCATACCCTCCGCCCTTAGACGTGATCCCAAGAGCAGAGCTCTCGTCGCCATTGTTCGAGCTTCCAAGAAGAGTCAACCCACCCTTCCCGACTACCACCGTGTACGTCTGAGGCGTGACCGCAACCTCGGTGTCGTAGTTGTATCCGCCCGCCCCGCCGCCTGCTCTTCCGCCAGACGCCCCTCCGCCAACGACTAGAGCCTCTACGTTGCCGCCTTGGGTCACGACGAACGACGTTGAGCCTATCTCGGTGAAGGTATGGATCACCTTCCCGCCTGAGTAGGTCACCGTCCCGCCAGAAGCCACCACGCCCATTGCCTTGCCCTCACTTCACCGTCATGGTTATGACGCCAGTCCCAGGCGTCCCGCTGACGCCCGCAATGTCAACCCACAGCCACGACCCCGACGGCAACGAGGACGAGGCGAACCCCGACGACATGGCCCCCGATACCCCGGCGACCAAGTCGGCCGAGAGCACGTCCGTCCCCGCCGATCCTATCGTGGACCGGTGCTCAATGTTGAACCACATGTTTGTCGCAGCCGTCGTGTACGAGTCAACCCTGTCCACCGTCTTAGCCATTGGTATCCTCGGCCCTGGTATCCCGCCGACGGCTGGGCTCGAGATTACCCACGTGTACGTGACGGGTATGTACCCGCTGAAACCGCTGTACCCGCTCTCGCCGCTCGTGAACCCAGGGAACGTCCTCACCTTCCAGCCGTCCGTCGAGCCCGTGTAGACGAGCTCTATGTTCAGGTTGTTTATGTCGCACTCGAGGTCCTCGGCTTCCTCCTGGATCTTCTCGCCTTGGGCGTCGATCGTCAGGTTGTTCGAGGCGAACGTCCCCATGGCGTCGATCACGCTCACCGAGTCGCCTACGCTTGGGCTCGACGGAAGCTTGAGCGTCCATTCCCCGGCAGTCGTGTCGGCGATAATTCCCTCGAGGTTGTTGGCCGTGTAGTTGGCCGACTTCTCCAGCCAAGTCACGCCCCCTCCAGCAGCCCCGGACGGGCCGCTGACCCCCGAGAACCCGCTCGTCCCAACCCCCGAGACGCCGCTCCAGCCGCTCGTCGAGGCGCCGCTCACGCCGCTCCACCCGCTCGTCCCAATCCCGCTGACGCCGCTCCAGCCAGAAGCCCCGTCCTGCCCGCTCCAGCCCGAAGTCCCGATGCCCGAGACGCCGCTCCAGCCAGAAGTACCAACCCCGCTGACCCCGGACCAGCCAGAAGTACCAACCCCGCTGACCCCGGACCAGCCGCTCGTCCCGGACTCGCCGCTGACGCCGCTCCAGCCAGAAGTCCCCGACTCGCCTGACCACCCGGACCTGCCGCTCGTCCCGGACCAGGCCGAGGAACCGGACTCGCCGGACCAGCCGCTGCGCCCCGAAGTCCCGCTGGTCCCGGACCACCCGCTGCGACCCGAGTACCCCGAGTAGGCCGATTGGCCGCTCTGCCCGCTCTCGCCGGACCAAGCCGATACTCCGCTCCAGCCGGACTGACCACTCTCACCAGACTGCCCACTCTCACCGGACCAGCCAGACTGTCCACTCTCACCGCTCCAGCCAGATTGCCCACTCTCACCAGACCAAGCCGATACTCCGCTCCACGCAGACTGGCCGCTAATCCCAGACCAAGCGGACATACCACTCTCACCAGACCAAGCCGAGGATCCACTAGCACCAGACCAAGCGGACATGCCACTCTCGCCGGACCAAGCCGATACTCCGCTCTGCCCAGAGTACCCGCTCGTCCCCTGCTCGCCGACGCCGGACCAGCCGCTGACGCCGCTGTCACCAGCAGCCCCTTGGGCGGCACTAAACCCGCTCTGGCCCGAAGTCCCCGAATCGCCATTGGCGCCTGAAATCCCGGACCAGCCACTCGTTGACGTGCCGGACCAGCCACTCACGCCGCTGTCGCCAGCGCCGCCCGTCCCGCCAGTGGCTCCGCTCACGCCCGACCATGCCGATACGCCAGACCAGGCGGAAATGCCGCTGAATGCTGATTGGCCTGATATGCCAGACCAAGCCGAGTAGGAACTGAATCCTGACATGCCAGAGTAGCCAGACGGGCCAACCTCTCCAACCTGCGTGGTGAGGATCGAGCCGGCTGAATTCAATGTTCTCATTAGCTCTTGTCCCCAAAGCTCACGACGAACGTTGGCTGAGTCGAGGGGCTACCCTCTATCCAAGCCTCGAGCGACTCGCCCTCGGTGAGGATTATGGCGTCGCCGTCACCGAACTCGACCGTGTACCCCTGCAACATGAGCTGCGAGTGAATCTGGTAGTCAACTGACGATACACGCTTGGCCACGTGCAGCGTCACCGTCACGGCGTCCGTGTGATTTATGTAGAGCGCCCGAACCATGCGGAACACGCCGGCGGACGGCGCCGGGACGAGCTCCACGTGGGTGGCGCCATTCAGACTCCCATGATTCCCTGAGCCAGCCAGTGCGCTCATGTCGATCCTCCAGCCTTATTATCCAACCACTGTCAACTAGCCGCCCCAGACGAAGAAGGTGAACCCATCATCACCGTCACCAGAGCCGCTCCCTGCCGCCCCGCTCGCCCCGGACCACCCCGACGTCCCGAGCCCGCTCGCCCCGGACCACGCCGACGATCCGGACCAGCCGCTCGTGCCCGGGACGCCTACCCCGCTCACGCCAGAGTACCCGGACTCCCCCTGGGCGCCCGAGTACCCAACCCCGGACCAGCCGCTGAAGCCGGACACCCCCGATACCCCGTCCCCGGTCCCGGACCTGAAGGGTTTATGGATATACGCTATGCCACCCTGGGGCATGTTAGGTCCTCGTGATCTTCAGGATCAACGTGCAACGAGTGATCGCAGAACATGAAGTGACGTAGATCGTCAACGCAGAGTCGGCCGCAACCGTCGTGGTCCAGCCAGCCATGCTCAGGGCCCTTGCCTTCTGGGCGTCTATGATCGCAGGCACGTTCGTGCCGCATATCGAGTTCGTCGAGTTGGCCGGGTATCCGGCGTACGTCGATCGCCACACGTCGAGCTCGATCGACCCTTCCTGGTCCGCCAGCACGATCCAGTCGTTGATCGTGAACGGGAAGCTGAACCAAAGCGTACCCTTGATCCCGTTCGAGATCGGGTACTGTCCGCCGTCCAGCACGTACGTGATCGTGTCCGTCCCAGTCCACGTCCCGGCTGCACCGGACGCCCCTGAAGTCCCGGAGCCAGTGGCCCCGCTGTACCCGGACAACAGCGTCAATCCGCTGTAGCCGCTGTAGCCCATGTCGCCCGTGGCCCCGCTGACGCCGGACCAGGCCGAGTACCCGCTGATCCCTGACCACCCGCTGCGGCCGGACGTCCCTGAGCCGCCGCTGGGGCCCGAATAACCAGACGTGCCGACGCCTGAGAAGCCAGACCAGGCGCTCGTGCCGCTGGCCCCGTTTGCACCGGACGTGCCGGACATGCCCGTGTAGCCGCTGGTTCCCTGCGATCCAACCGCACCCGAGTACCCCTGCTTTCCGCTGAATCCGCTGTACCCACTCGTGCCAGTTGATCCCGCCGTCCCGGACCACGCCGACGTTCCGCTGTTGCCTGACCAGCCGCTCGTGGACGTCCCGGAGAACCCGGACGATCCCTCGACGCCAGAGTAGCCAGATCCGCCGATTGCGCCTGAATAACCGCTTTGTCCGGAAGTCCCGGCCGGGCCAATGTCGCCCGAAAAGCCAGAAATTCCAGACGTGCCTGACGTGGCGCTGAAGCCGCTGCGGCCACTCGTCCCAGACTCGGACGAATAGCCGGACGTACCGCTGATTCCAGAGGCGCCGGAATAAGTCCCGCTCCAGCCGCTCAGCCCGGACCAGCCAGACTCGCCGCTATATCCCGAGTCCAAGGTGATCCCGCTGAACCCGCTGACGCCGGACCAGGCCGACGCCCCGCTGATCCCGGACCACCCGCTGATGCCGGACGTCCCGGACCAGGCCGAGACGCCGGAAGTCCCGGATATGCCAGCCGTGGGGGCGGCGAACAGGTTGGCCGTGTCGGCCGTCTGGGCTATGCCAATTTTCTTGTTGAAGGTTCCAGGATTTGGACCATATGACCCGTCGTCTTGCAGGTAAACCCATGCCCCAGCCGTGAGCCCTGCCAGTCCCTCGTTTGGGTGGAAGTGCGCTATCAGGCACGTGGTCGTGGTCAGCTTCTGTGCGCAGAATCCATAGACTCGAGCCTCGGCCTCGGTCAACGAAGTCGCCAGGGTTACAGTCGAGTCACCAGAGACGTAGACGGCGTCGCCAACCGACAGGGCAGCGTCGCACGTCCACACCGTATTCGAGTATTGAAATCCGGCCAACCCGCCGCCTGCCTGCCAGAGCCCGATTATGTTTGACTGGACCGGGTTCAAGAAGTACTTGGCGTCAATCCTGTCCGGGTTCTGCGAGGCATACGCCTGCGACCCCGGATCGGCGTAGGCGTAGCCGGACCAGTTTCTCGAGACGCTCGCCTCGGTGCCGCTGGGGGCGTAAGTCATTGACATTGTCTATCTCCTAAACCAGCCTCATCTGCCGGAAGGCGACGTCCACGAGAAGCAAGAACTTCCCGCCCATGTAGGCCCATTGCCCCTGGCTCGCCGAGCCATGCACGATCCTGCACGAGGGACGAGCCGTCCCTCCTGGAACCGTGATCGAGAACGAGGCCAGCGGCGTTATCATGCTGAAGAACGTGTTCTTGACGGTTTCACACGAGTCCTTGTCTGCACCAATGAACGCCATTCGTGCGTAGATTGGCCTGCCCCTGAACCCAAGCCTCTTTATCCCCACGCCGTCCACGCCAGGAAGCGTAATCTCCAGGTCCTGATACTCTGGCGCACCCTCTTGGGGCGGGTTGCCCCACTCGCCCGTGGCGAAGTAGACGCCGTCAGTAGGGCCAACGATTCCTTGGTTGACGCCCACGTCAAAGAACGCCGAGGCGAGCTCGCCGTATGTATATCCCGCTATCGTGAGTATGTTGGCCATTAGTCACCAGCCCTCGAGGCGCCTCGTGGTTGTTGTGATCGTGCCCAGTTCCTCGAGGATATGCGGCTGGACTCGAGCTGCTTGAGGAACTTCACGGGGTCCTTCCACAGGAATGGCTGTAATTCCTTGACGGGCACGGCTTCCTTGGCCCGTTTGATCTGGGCCATGGCAGCCATGTAGTCGCCGACTGCGATCTTCTTCTTGGCGGACTCGTGAGCCTTGTTGGCTTCCTTCTGGCGATATTCCATTTCCTTGTCAAGGGTATCACCACCCCATCCAACAGACGCAAACAACCCTTGCCATGTCCATCCAATAATCCCACGCCTTTTGCGTTGTCCCCTCTCGTCTATGTCAAACTCCCTCATTCCTTCCATGCCAACGTCCATAAATGCCTGCGTCTCGGGCGAGTGAACCTTCGGCTTCCTGACGTCGCCCTTGCTGTCAAGCTGCGGCTTTATCGAAGGTGACCAGCCTTCCTTGGTCTCGCCAAGCGTGTAGCGCATGCGCTTGGACCTGTTGCTGTTGTCCATTGCCACGTCGCTCGCAATGATTCCAGCCTCCACCACGGCCGCCGCTGCCAAGCCCCATGGCCCTCCAGCCGATCCAGCGGCCATCCTGGCGCCCCTCGCCGCCGCCGCAGCCTTGGCCCCAGCCCTCATGAAGAATCCCCTGCCTGCAACCTTGGCCCCGCCCCACCCAGCCATGGCCCCGGCTCCAATCGCCTGCACCGCCGTTATCGCATACATGGTCATGGCAGTCTGCGCCATGTTGGTTGCCCAACCACCAATCTTTCGCCCCCTGCTCTCGCCGCTGTATGGGTCGAAGTCACCAAAGAACGCGTCCTCGGCCGTGAACGCACCGTGCAGCAGCGTTACAACCCTCGTCATGCGTCTCTGATACTTGTCACCGAATGAGTCCCATATCGACTTCCTTGCCTTCATGGCGCCAGCGGACGCCTTCTTCGGGGCCACCTTGGACGGAGAAGGAGGCTTCACGCCCCTTCCAAAGATAGGGCTTGCCGCTTCCTCATATCCCTTCTGGGCGTCCCAGAACCCCTTGAGTGCAGTTTCCTTCTGAGCCGTGTCGCTAGACTCGGCCATTGCCTTACGGGCTTTGCCCAGCTCAACTATTGACTTCCCATACTTGGCCTTCTGTCTGGCAGACGCCTTGCTCAAAACTATTGAGCTAGCAGTCGCTAGTCCAGCGACCTGGACGTATCCAGTCCCGCCGCCAGGGTGTACGTCATGTCCTTCGTTCTGGGTGCCAAAAGCCCCTCCAGTCGCCTTGCCGCCGATCGACTGCCCGGCGGCGGCAACCCTCGTGAGGTCAATGCCCAGCCTCTGGCAGACGGCTGCAATCTGTCTGAGGTCGTTGAGCATTTGTTTGGGGTCGGCTTCGCCTGCCATTATCTTCCTGTCGCCTCATTCATTTTCTCACGCCATTCCTCAAGCGAGCACACCGGGTAAGGGCAAAGCATTGCCACTTCAAGCATGCCCAATGGCGTCAAGTCCTCGAACCTTCCGCTGTGCAGCCTGGCTATGGCATGCACGTACCGGATCATTTCCTCCAGCTCAGGGCTCAACTCAGGTGCGGCCTGCTCGGGTTCCTCTGGCGTCCCAAGCCTGGCCTTGCGTGCGGCCTCGACAGCTTCCTCAATCTTGCCCCCTGCGGACAAGACTTGCTGGGCGGCCACCGAGCCCATGAGTCCCTTGCGGGACATCATGTTCACCGTTGGCGGCAAGGACTCGCCCATGTCGAGCTTCTTCACGGTGCCGTCGGGCAGCTTGACTTCCTCGCTAATTATCCCCATTGCTCATTCCTTTCTCTGTTATCAACCAAGGGGACGAATGCCCCTTGGTTGATTCTAGGAACTTAGGCAATGGTGACGTTCGTGGCGAGGTCGCTACCACTGTCCATGTCGCCGACGTGGACAAACGATTGCCTGTACATGGCTGGCGGGGACTCGCGATTCATTTCATAGGCGAATCCCCTCGTGGTCATGTTGGCAAGCGTGTGCGTCCTCGTGTTCCCATTGCCAAGGGTGCAAGTGATCACGAGGTCAGCAACGGCTACGCCGCTCTCCTGCGGGGGCTGCACCAGAAACGTGCAGACGGCCGTGAGGTCCTTCCCCACGATCGCCCTGCATGACGGGCCAACCTTGCCCTCGCCCCTGACCACCACGTCCTGCACGCTAAGTTCGTACGAGACTGCGGTGGCAACGCCGTACGAGAACACCCCATGCTTGATCGTAGCCAAGAGTACTTCACTGTCGCATGCGTCAGCCATGTTGGCTCTCCTTCACAATGAACCCCAAGCTACACCTCGCAGCTCGGTCCAGCCTGATACGTCACTTCTATGCTCACCCGCATCACGTCGTCCTCAGGGCTCTCGTCCTCTATGTTCTGCCAGGTGAGGCCCTTAGGGACGGCGGGCACTGAGCTGAACGTCGTCCCGTTCTCGAGCTTGGCGCACACCAGCTCGATCAAGTCGTATGCCTTGTCCATCACGCTGCTCTCGTCCCTCGGAAGCCTGAGCAACAGCTCGGCCCCGACGGTTACCACGAAGGGCTGCCACGGGAACGACGGGCTCTGCCTCTGCTTGATCCAGAGCCACATTCGGCCTTGCTCTTCCTTCGTCAACCCACGAACCTCATTCTCGACGCTGTCCGTCTCGTCCCAAATCTTCTTGCCCTGGTACGCCTGTATCCCCGTCACGGCGTTGCATGACGCCGTGCATAAGTCCAGGACTCGGGCGGGCAGGTATGTTCCGGCCACTGGCTACCTCCTCAGAGCTTCTGCTCGATCTTTTCGAGCCGCTTGTCAATCTCGTTGAACCGTCTGTCGAGCTGCTCCTGAAGCAACTTGAACTGCCTCTCGGACTGCTTCTCTTGATCCACGATCATGACCTCGTGCCTGGCCGAGTTTTGCTCAGCGGCGAGCACCTTGTTGAACGTGGTCGTGGCGAAGTAGATCAACGCCCCCGAGCAAAGCGCCCAGAGTCCATGAAGCAGGTTGTCGCTCGTCAGGTATTTCCTCACATTCTCCTCCTTAGCCAGCGCCTCATTGCCCTCGAAGCCCTGTAGTCGGCGGCCCTCAACTCTCGCCTGTCCGGGTCGAGGAAGAACTGCCTTCGTGGCATTGTCCCCGTCCCCTGCTGAATGAATATGGCGTACGGCGTCCCAACCATCATGAGGTGGAACCTCGTGCCCTTGATCCTGTAAGAGCCACGAACCGCCCTTCTCGCCGCCGTCAGCAGCCTGCCCGTGTCGTTCAGGATCGGGTGCCCGTCGCCGGGATCAACCCTTGGCGCCCATGCCCTGCCGCCATAGGACCGGCTGGACTCGTTGTCGAACCTGGCCTGCACGATCTTTTCCATTTCCTGGTTCGAGTTCACGTCCCGCTCGGCGACCTTGATCGCCTGCTCCGGCATGGATCGCATGGCCCTAAGCCGCTTGGCCCTGAGGGCCAGCCTCTCGGACAACCGCTTCAGAAGAGTCACGTCAGCCATGTTTGGCATGCTATGACTTCTCGCCCCCACGCAGCGTCTTGATCTCTTGCGCCGTCACCTCATAGACGTACCCGTTATGGGTCGTCCTGATAGGGGTATCAACCCAGAAGTACCGGCCGCTTCCAATGGGCCACTCGATCCTGTCACCATTAGTGATCGACTTCCCAGTACCCGAGCAGGCGCTTACCCCCGTGCCACCGGAGAACCCCGATGCCCCGCTGAACGCAGGGGCTTGCGCCGGTATGAAGAACGTGACGCTGGACGTCTGGCTCAGCCTGCCCAGCGAGTTGTACAAGGCGTCGTGCTCTTGG
>Ga0307377_10008963_pt1 | contig 10073 bp, 17 predicted proteins | sample TR3MG_FD_202535 | JGI IMG/M metagenome (GOLD analysis project Ga0307377, IMG submission 202535) | Soil microbial communities from Risofladan, Vaasa, Finland - TR-3 | ecosystem: Environmental > Terrestrial > Soil > Coastal area > Acid sulfate soil | place: Finland: Risofladan, Vaasa | collected... | reverse complement strand
AAAGACGTGGCTCCCTCCGTCGCCCTCCCCTGGTCGGGCGACTCTCCGGCTTGACACTTGCCGCTATCGCGACAAGGTCCCCGTCCCTTACGGTCCGGCTCGCCTATGGGAGCCACGTCTTTCTTTGCTTTTCTCTCTCAAACCGAGGTCAGTACTGACGCCTTACTATCACCCCCCTTCACCCCCCTCAAGGGGGATTAAAAAAAAGGCAGGCAATGAGCCCCCGACTTTAACGGCACCTCACCGCCACTCTCAACCGCCTACCTGCCACCGCAGAGACACGGATTAAGCCCCTTCACTCACAGGCACCGTCTTTGCCAGGGTCAAGAGTACTCGCCCCGCCTCAGTCTTCTCCTCAACCTTTTTCCAGCCGAACCCGGCTACAAGGTTGACGATTCGCTCGACCTCAATCCTCATTTGCGCTTCGCTCATTTGACTAAACCCCCTTTCTCAAAGATTTATGATCCCTTTGGATCATATTCGACATGAATGTGATCCTTTTCAAGGACCACATCAAAATCACCGCCTAACCTCTCACGAATGCCCGGCGCGATTCTAAGCACGCCATCAGGAGGTAATCTCACGTCAAACGCGTCATTAGCATAGTGCAAGCTGCGCGGCGAGTGATTTCCCTCGAAGGTACTCGTAATCACCGCCTCGTGATTAAACTCGGCGAACACGCCCGCGACAACCTCTAAGCCCCTCCGGGCTTTTCGGTTCAGCTTTTCGATGCTCACTCCTAGTTTTATAAGCATGTTCGATTAACCCCCTTCTCTTACGATCTTTAGAATGGCGTCGAAACACTCCGGGCAGGTTTCGAGGTGCTTCAGTTTCATTAGATCCACCGGACCCTTGCACAGCGCACACGCTCTAAAAATCGGTTGTGTTTCGTAAACAGGGTACTCGACCCCGCCCCCGGCGACATCGCTCCCGCGACGTCTTGCTTGCGAAATGAAGTCGTTTACCCACCCTCTCGCAACCGTGACCGTGACGCCGTGCTCGACGCACATTTCCAAAAGATAAAGGGCATGCGTCAAGTCCGGGCATCTATGAAGCTCTTCAGCAACGCCGATCGAAATCTTTTTCTCATGCAACGCCCTTTGTATTCGCTGATCCATGCTTAGAACTCGCGTTCTACGCAGGATGAGGCCCCCGCTCTTGCCTAACATACGCCCGATCTGGTCCCAGCTCATACCATGCGTTTCATGTAAATTGACGTATTCGGCGGCCTCTTCCAAAGGGCTTAAATCAGCCCTTTGTCCGTTCTCCGTCGCTCGATCAATGGCGATGTCTGCGTCTGAATATTCTCGCACGACAGCCCGGATCTTTTCAAGACCTAGCTTCTTGTGCGCGAGGTAACGCCTATCGCCGAAAACTACCTCGAAACGACCGTCACGCTCTGCGACAGTGATCGCTTGCAGCAATCCCCTTTCCCTAATTGACTCGGCAAGCTCATCAATCTCCGTTTCGAGTATATCGAACCGGCTCACTCTTCGAGGCCGGTCGATCAGCTCCATAGGTAGTTCTTTCTCCGTCGCTATCCCTCCCTGAATCTCCCTCAAATGCGTTCACCTCCAATCTGCCCGCCTCTGTGGCTCTAATTTCCGCAAGCCTCGCCTCAAAGAGACCACTTTCCACGGCTAGGGCTTTCGGAATCGTGATCCTTACTTGATCTTTATAATGGCTCACTTTTACGATCCAACGAGGCATGCAGGCAGGATTAGTCTAAAAGACTAATCCTGTCAACACGAAATCACACGCGCTAAGGACTCGCCCGGCTTAACCCAGGCTCGATCCATTAAAGGCGTAAGATCTTGCAGAGCAGAACGAAAGAAGGGCTCCGGCTTAACCCCTCGCCCTGGAAGAGAAAGGCAAGAGAAAGCAGCTAAACGCGCTAAGGACTCGCCCGGCTTAACCCAGGCTCGATCCATTAAAGGCGTAAGATCTTGCAGAGCAGAACGAAAGAAGGGCTCCGGCTTAACCCCTCGCCCTTAACCGCAATGCCGGGAGCAGAACCGCGCCGGACTTCGCTTTCGCTCGATCGTTTAACGCCCGCTGCGCGGTCCCCGGCTCCGGCGTTAGAATTACGTCGCGAAGGCACTCCGTTTCGCTCCTGATGCGAACGCGCTTCGCGTACCCTCCGCCGGTCCTTAAACATCACTCGCAGAGCTGTCAACCCTACTTCGCCCTCGCGGTCAGCGAGCTTCGCTCACGAGTCCGCAGGGCTACGTCAGTTGACCGCCCGGCGAAGACAATAGAACCGAAAAAACCGGGCAAGGCGCGACCCCAGGAGGCGGGAGAGGGCCGCTCTTTCACCGTGTGACATAAATGTCACAATATCAACCCTTCGGGAGAATAGGATAATCTTTGAAGACTTGAAAGGAACGGACGCGAAAGCGTCCTGATATTTACATGAGCAATCTTGATTTAACAGGGACGCAACCGCCCGGTGATGACAAGCTCGATATAGCCGCAGCGAGACAAAAACAAGGACTCCGCGAGGGAGTGATAAGCGCAGGCGACATGCAAGAGCTGTGCCAGGAAGCACACCGCGAGTATTATCGCACCCTTGCAGTTCAGGAGAAGGCTCCTCTATGAAGGGCTCCGCCCTTCAATCCCTTGCCCAAAAACGGCAGGAAATGACGCAGAGTGTGACGGCCACCTAGTAACCGGCGAAGCTTTATCTTATTCTTTCTTATTAGAGAGCGAACGGTATGACCCTTGCATTACTGATCAGTGATAACATAAACCCACTAACAGGAGGCAAGCGAACCATGACACAGGAACTAATCACTTTTTGGCCCAGGACCAGGACAGGAAAGCTTATTTTCAAATCCACCAACCAGGCGCTTGAGGCCGCGCTTGAGTATTTTGACCACCCGCCTTTTATTCACTACTTGGAGAAGGAGACGAAGCGCCTTCGGCGCCTCACCCAAAAGGCCATTGAATCTAAAACGATAAACCTGGACAATACCTGCAAGCTGGCAACCCGGATGCAGCTCAACAATGAGGCGCTTGCGCGCGCATATTCGCACCGGAGGTATATGAGGAAATTTGAGGAAACGGAGGTGATAGAAGATGGCGACAGTACTCGAGGCGAGGAGTTCGGACGGGAGCCTGATTGGAAGGTGTGGCGCTAAATGTCACACGGCGAAGGGAAAGAAATGCAAGTGCATTTGCGCGGGGAAAAACCACGGCCAGGGCTTTGAGCGAGCCCTTGAAAACAGCGAGGAATTTAGACAAGACAGCCTCGGCGGTGTGACTTATGTCACACGGCCCAGGCAAGGGGAGCTCTTTACCCTGCGCCGGGGACCAGTGGACCCATAACAGAACGCATGGGCTCAAGGCCGGAGATCCGCCGCGAGGCGGGCCCCGGCCTTTTCAGCCCCAGGAGGAAGGAGCGAAAGCGATCGACCATTGCAGCAAACCGCGCCTTTGAGATCATCCCCACTTTATACAGCAGACGCCACCCTTTGACAGTGATTTCGTACAGCGTTGAATGGAAAACCATTCCACGCCCGCGCTCGCGACGATGCCGCCGGACTCTGCGAATCAGGCGGCCTTCCTCGACGTGGAGTAAGACCCGGTTTAGCTGTCTGCGCGACAGCTTGAAACCGAACTCCTCTTCGAGGAAACGAACGATCCGAGCTTGCGAAGGGAAGCAGTAGGCTTTACTGAAATGCGACATGAAAATATTGAGGCAGGAAAGGACAGGAAGGGCTTTAGGCGTGAGCTTCATGAACTTGACCCCCTTTACAAGATATGGTATGGGGTCCGCGCAGATCCGGCGCGGCCACCCACAAGATATTGTGTCGCTGCGCCCCAGGGTGCATACAATATCTTGCGCTTACTGGTTAACGACCGAAAGGCCAGAGACAGGGACGAGGGGAAGGCACTTCCCATCGAAAGGGGAGGCGGTACTGACCCCCCATTCTGTATCCGTTATCCTCATTGCCTTCACCTCAAAATGATAATCGCCGGGAGGAAGCCCGACGAGATCGAACCGAAGGCGAGTGTTGGGCGCGGCCTCGACAATTTGCGTGGCCACGGAGCCCGACACCTCGTAATGTGTGACCCCCGCTTGAGGATCACACGTAAGAAACGGCGAGGAAAAGGCATAAACCGGCATAAACACGCACGCGAGAAATAAGACTAATAGGCTAAAAGACTTTTTTAGATTTAGCGACATTGACCTTGACCTCCTCTTTTTGCTTGACAGGATTACAAGAACGATTCAGGCTTGTCAAGTAGGCATAATTCATGCCACCCTTTACAAACCTAAAATCTTTTAGAGGAGGTCAACATCATGGCAGAGATTAAGAGCTTAGGAGCTATCCGCGAAAAATGGGCGCGAGTGACCCCAATGAGGACGGAAGACTATCGCATCGGAATAGAACACCCGAAACGCGATTGGGCGGAGGAAGCGGAAGCAGGCAAGGCGAACTGGAAAGCAGGAATCGACGCGGCCGCAAACAAAGATATGTTTGCGAAGGGAGTCGCGAAGGCAGGTACCGCGAAATGGAGAGACAGCGCACTCAAGAAAGGACCTGGGCGCTTCGCGGAAGGCGTTATGATTTCAAGCCCGGCCTACGAGAAAGGTTTTGCACCCTTTCACGCGGCCATTGAAAGAGTGGATCTTGGCCCGCGATTTCCACGCAGAGACCCCCGCAACTTGATGAGAGTCAAGGCGGTGGTTGACGCGGTAATCGCTGAGAAGATGAAATAAACACGGAGGCACGCTCGATGTTCGGATATATCTTTAAGGCACTTGCGATAATGGGAGTAATCGCGGCATGGAGCGACAAGGCGCTCGCAGACGGCCAGGTAACGGCGGAGGAAGCCGTTGAGCTCTTGATTTCGATGGCCGGCACTCTCGGCCTGCCCCTTGCGTTTTCCGTGCCACAGATAGCCGAGGCACTCACAAAGAAACTACCAGCCCCGACACAGAAAGAATAAACGCACACACACCAAGCACAGGAGGCATAAAACAATGAACCACAGACTTTCAACTATTCTGCCAAGGTCGACATACACCGCCGACAAAACCGAGATCATCGAACTCGACATGGCAGATCCGATTTCAGCGATCATAATTGAGCTTGCAGTCACCGGCGCGGCAGACGTAGCAGTCGCGCATGCTATCGCATGCCTCTCAAAGATCGAAATCGTCGACGGCTCCGAGGTCCTCTATTCCTTGAGCGGATACGAGGCCGAAGCAGTCGACATCTATCACAACAAGGGCATGCGATCGAACTGGAACCCCTACCTAAACACGCTCGACGTCCAAAGGTTTATTGGCATAAACTTCGGACGGTACCTCTGGGACCCGCTTTTCGCCTTCGATCCAAAGAAGTTCAGGAACCCGCAGCTTAAATTGACGCTCGACATTGACGCCGGCGGATGCTCTTCGGCATCCAATAAGCTGCAAGCTTGGGCAGCAATGTTCGATCAAAAGGCAATCGAACCGATCGGCTTTTTCCTCCACAAAGAGGTGAAAAACTTCACGATCGGCGCGAGCTCGCACGAGTACACGGAGCTGCCCAGGGATTATCCCTATCGGAAGATGTTTATTCGCAACCTGGAAGCAGGCACCGAGCCTAACAGCAATATCGCGAACATCAAGCTATCTGAGGACCAGGACAAGCGCGTCGTCTTTGACCACGCGCCGAATGATCTGCTTAGGGCGCTTGGAGTTGAACAACTCCAACTTATTGAACAGATCGTGTTTGCAGCTACCGCCGCCGGAGTATATGTATTCACGACCGTAGCGGAAAGGGCAACCGCAACCTTTTGCACCTGGGCGAGCGCCCTGGGTACCGGGACTTTCGCATCATACGGAAGCGCCGGCGGGAGAATGGCCGTTGACGCAGGCGCATCAGAAAACGCCGTCGCGATAGTTGCCGGATTTATCCCTCATGGAGTTTTCGAAGTACCCTTCGGGGACCAGATGGACCCGGAAGACTGGTATAAGGTAAACGAAGGCATCGGAAGCCTGAAGCTCGATATTTTGGGCGGCTCCGGCGCGGCAGGGACCGAAACCTGTCAAATCCTCTTGCAGCAGGTGAGAAAGTACGCAGCCTAATAACCCAGGCGCGGAAGCGCAGGGACCAGGGGCCCGCGTCTAACGCGAGTCCCCGGCCCCCACCCACCAAAACGACGCACGGAGGATTAGAGCAATGTTTTACACGTGGTCATATACACCGGACGCCGACGACACGGAGGCCAGCCCATACGAGCTCAAGTTGCAGCTTACTTCGGGAATAATTCATCAGGTCGATGTATTATTCCAGAACGGATGCAACCATAAGGAGTTCGTGCAGATCTACGACGACGCCCTTCAGCTTTGGCCCTCGAATAGAGGCGAGAAGCTTCGCGGAAACGCGACAGTAATCTCTTTCCGCGAGTTCTACGAGCTCGGTCCTGGACATACGGACCTAACTCTGAAGGTCTGGACGACGCTCACGGAAGAGTTTAAAGAGATAATAATCTCGCTCGGCCTCTTACCTAAAAAGGTAATTCAGCCGCTTTCCTTCGACGAGCTACTAGCGGCGGCCGTGGGATTTTAGCCATGAACGCCGAAAGAGATCCGTGCGAAGACGGATTGACTCCGGCCTGCTTCGCGGCCCGGCCCAAGTACGCCAGGCAGATGTTTTCTTACAGACTGCTTGCCCTCCTATTAGGCGACATACTCTTTAAACGACTTCAAACCTTTATCGCCGTACCCCTGCCGCTCGCGCCGACGGAAACGATCGGCGCGAAGCTGTCAGAGGTCGCCGCACTATCAGGAGCAGGCGGCATGCCGCCTTTATACGTCTACCCGTGGGAGCCCGGCCCGCTCGGATACACACCCAACCCCGAAGGAGTCCTAACCATGCCAACCATCAGACGAGCAGTGATAAACAAGGCGACGGCGGCAACTCACGAATTGATTGCAGCCGTTTCCGGCAGCAAGATTTCAATCGTGAGCCTTGCCTTGACCGTCGGAGGCGAGGTCAATATAACATTCCTTTCAGCAGCTACCGCGCTAAGTGGCGCGATGGACTTCGGAGGCACCGACGAGCCGCGCGGAATCGCACACTCTTTCGGATCTTGCCCCCTTCAAACAGAGGAAGGGGAAGCTTTTAATATGACGCTTTCCACGGCGGTGCAGGTAAGCGGCATGCTAACTTATTATCTCGAATAAACGCCACGGCCTCCGGCAAAAAACCTTTCATTTAGGGAGAAAACCTAAACATGGCCTTTGAGAGATTAGCCGTATTAGATTTCGCAGCGAATGAAGACGTCGCAAACGCAGCCGCGATAGACCTAGTAAACGGAAACGCATATTTCGGGTTGACAAAGACACCCTCAAGATGCGTAAAGGTGCAGCTATCCGATTTTACCCGAGTCGGCGCGATAATATTCGCCGCAGGCGAGAACTCAAGCGCGTCCGCCTTTATAGACGTAGCCGGCGGCTTCGTATATTTCACCCTCTTAACCAGCCCCGGCAAGGTAATAAAAATAAACCTATCCACCTTCTTACAGGTCGCGACACTAACCTTTGACAGCTTTCAGGACAACGCACGCGCATCAGTAATAGACGCGCCGAACGGCTTCGCCTACGTCGCCCTAACACTAAGCCCAGGACTAATCAAGAAGGTGCAGTTATCCGATTTCACAGCAAGCGCCCAACTCTACACCTCTTCACCGCAAATAAACTATTGCTCAGGCGTGATCGACCTCCTGAACGGAAACGCATACTTCGGTTGCGTCACAAGCGCCGGCAGGATTACAAAACTGAAATTATCCGACTTTACTAATGCCGGAGTCCTTACCCTAGACGCAGGCGAAAACAACCTATACTGCGCCGCAATCGACCCAGCAAACGGCTTCGCCTATTTTGGGACAAACACGACCCCCGGCATTATCGTGAAGGTGAAATTATCCGACTTTTCCCGCGTCGGCGCAATCACACTTGAGGACGGCGAGAACACTCTCGCATCAGCCGCCATAGACACCGTAAACGGTTTCGCCTATTTCGGAACGACCACGAGCCCCGCGAAAATAGTACAAATAAACCTGACCGACTTTTCCCGCGTCGGCGCAATCACGCTTGAGACAGGTGAAAACAACGCTTTTTCAGGCCTGATAGACGTCCCGAACGGCTTCGCATATTTTGGGCTTGGGACCGCACCCGGCAAGGTAGTAAAGATCGGTATAACATCAGCCGCAGGAAAACAGTTCTTGCCTATTATGGGCGTCGGATAGAATGGCAGTTATTGAGGAGATTTCCGAGAATTACCGCCTTGCAATTGCAGGCCCGGAGATCTTATACCCTATAAGGTTCGGACCCGACCCTAACCGATGGCCGGCCTTCACCCGCACAGGCTTGATCTTTGACACTGGAATTGAGTGTATCAAAAAGGACTTTCCGCAGTTTTGGCGCTTCGAGTGTAGATCCTCAATCAATGTCAACGCCTGCGACGGTACCGTCCTTTTTACTAAATCATTCGGACGAGATAAAAGCGCAGCATTTCGCGCCCTGCTCGAAGACGACTACAACGAGACACGAAAGCAGGTCTACTTTTTAGCGCCCATGCCCCTCTGTGTCATAGATATTAGGACAATCAGCCAGGTTGCAATGGGATGCTGCCCGAAGGCCCTACTCGCTGCGCTCTTAGGTGAAGAGGAAGAATAAAAACCTATGAATCCCTTCTTGCAAGGCTTATTCGGCGGCATAGTACCCGCTTTCGTAATGATCTTAGTCTACTTCCTGAGTACAGAGCGCAGACTAACAAGGATCGAAACTGATTTAAGCTGGCTCAAAAAAACGGTGCCACTGTGCCAACCACCCTCAAGCGACCATACGCGCTAGATTGGCGCGGAGATCCGCCTCACATGCTACCACCCGACATCCCTGTTTGGTGGAGGTTTTTGAACAAGTGGGGACACGAAATAGTGACCCTTTACTATGACTGTTTATTGGGAGGCCCTTTCCTAACCCCGGAGCAGGAAAAAGACCCGGTCTGGAAATCGTGGAGGTACACGACTTCCAAGCGCCCGGACGCTATCGCGGAAACAAGAAACGAGGTGTGGATTATAGAAGTCTCCGCAAATCCGGGGCTCCGAGCAGTCGGCCAGTGCATATCTTATCAATCGCTATGGCTTGAAGATCCACAAATAGCAAAAATCGAAAGGCCGGTCTTGGTCGTCGAAACACTCGATACGGACCTCGGCGCGGTCTGTGGAAGGTTGGGCGTAATGGTCTTTGTTGTATAGCCCCCCGCTTCGCAGGGTACCCCAGGCGCGACGATCTCGCCCCGGCCCTTACTAGGACATTGACCCTTATGGCAAACTATCTCGCACCCTTTCACATGCCTAAATTCACAGATGAGGAATTTCGGCAGAAAAAAGCCGCATACGTAGCCGAAAACGGCTACTCCATAACCTTCCCACGACTCGGAGATATAATTCACGTCCCTATCGTTCAACCCATGACCAGCCAGGAGAAATCTCTTTGGTACTCTGGACGCAAAAACGAAATACCGGAGTACAGACAGCTACACTTACAGGCGATAAAAGAGAGGAACCGCGAAAAATACCAGCGTATGTTGGCAAGCCCCGTCCCCGGTTGGGCGAACTCTTTCGCGTCGATTCTCGCAGCCGCAGACGACGCCCAGGACGCAATAATAACCCTCGCGGCCATGGGTCGCATCTTCACTAAATTCCTGCCCCGCTTTCTCACGCGGTTTTTCGCAGGCCCGATCGGTTGGCTCTGGCTAATCGCGGAGCTAATGTCACTCTTGATGGCACCCGCAGGCTGCGCCCTTAACCCTATGGCCTGCAAGAGAATCCTAAGAAAGAAGATGGCTCGCAGGGCGAAAAACCTGAAGGCAGGCGTAAAGGGTTACGCCAGGAGCGGCGGTTTTTTACCCAGCTTCGCCGAAGGCATACAGGTCTTGCAGGTAACGGATAATATATGGGGCTTTGGCCTATCAATAGGCCCGATCTTTGGTCTTGCCTACGACCTAGCAGCCGGAGGCGTCCGCTGGGTCCGGGGCGAGAAGGTATCATTCATGTGCGCCCCCTCAGAC
>Ga0307377_10008958_pt1 | contig 10077 bp, 17 predicted proteins | sample TR3MG_FD_202535 | JGI IMG/M metagenome (GOLD analysis project Ga0307377, IMG submission 202535) | Soil microbial communities from Risofladan, Vaasa, Finland - TR-3 | ecosystem: Environmental > Terrestrial > Soil > Coastal area > Acid sulfate soil | place: Finland: Risofladan, Vaasa | collected... | reverse complement strand
GTTGATACATTGAGCGGAGACAAAGATTTGTATGGTGATATTGACATTGATGTCATGTTGACAGATGGTGAAACGCCTGTTTACGTTGGCTGCAAATCAAATAAAAAAGGACTTTCATATGTGCTTTTCACAAAAGACAAAAACGGTAAAAAAATAAATAATCCGGTTATTGATGGTGAAAAAGCTACGCCAGCGCAGTATTTGAAATCAATGCAAACTGCTCTTACTTGGAGAATGGACGAACTAATTAGCGAAAATCCATCCATTCAAAAGAAAATACTGCTTAAATTATATCAATCTGGATTAAAAAAAATAGGAATTATTTTTGATAAATCTCACCCTGATTATAATGATAGTATTTTATGGAAAATTGACGAAGCCATTTCAGCAAGAGACATGGCAGACATGATCAGGAAGCAAAAAGGCGGTATTGCTGAAGATTTACGAGCGGCAGGTAATGATCCAGATCGCCCAGAAACCTGCCCTGATTATATTGAAATTGAAGAAATTGAGCTTTCTATTAAGGCAGTTGAAAAGGAAATTACCAAAAAAACAACAAATTCAGAAAGCATAAAAGAGAAAGATCTTGCAGATATTAAGACAGAGGCGGCAAATCTTGTTAACGAGTGTTTAGGTCATAACGCCGAATTGAAAGCTATATATGACCAAGCATGCAAAACGTTTAAAAATTATTCAGACAACATGGCTGGTATACTTAACCAGCTGCACATAATAGAGAACGCTTGTAAGATTTTGGAAATTGATGAAATTGATATTTTAAAATCAATTAAAGAAAAAATCAATTATCCAAAAGAAATTAAAGAACCAGAATCACCTATCTATATTATTTTCGATGAAAACAAAAAGATAGACAGCCTAAACTATGAAAATTTATCTTCGGGTGCAAAGAAACTTTTAGATTTTAATGAAAAATTAAAACAAAAATATATTGCAAAATATTCAGAGCCAAAAGAGTTTGATCCAAAAGAATTAAATTCAAAACTTGAAAACTTAGAATTATCAAAAAAAGCAGCAATTGAAAACAATAAAATTGTAGATGCAATTGATTCTTTCCATAAATATAGAGGAACAAAAGAAGTTGTAGTTAGATTGAAAAACGAATACATAAAATTGCTTGCTGAAGTTGATACAGGTGTCGAAGGCCTTAAAATTGTTCCAATAGAAAATAATATACATCTTATGTATGATGGTAGTTATGATCCTATTTATTTCAAAAACAAAGAAAAAAAATTAATAAAAGTATCTGCTTATTCTGGCACCCAAAAGCCTATAATTTGCATGTTAATACAAAATTCATTGCTAAACAAAATGCCTAAGTGTATGAGGTATATGTATATTGATAACATACCTCTTGATATTGCATCGAAAGCATTAATTGAAAAGATTTCTAAAGAATTGAATTTACACATTTTCCTAAACATGACAGGCGACTTTTCAAAAGAGAGCTTACAAGATGGTGAAGTGTTAATTGAAGGTGGAGAGGTGTTTTTTAATGAAAAATAATATGAAAGCAATCAAAACAAGTAGTGAACCAGCAGGTAACAAAGAAGAGGGTAATATTGTTGAAATTAAAACAGATTGCCCTGAATGCTATAAGAGTATAGAATTTATAAGATATTTAATTAATGAAGTGTCTGAAAACAACGTAGTTATAGTAATGTGCAAACATTGCAAGTGTTTAATCGAAATAAATGAATTATTATGAGAGAATTTTTTGATCACTCAGAGACTTGTATCTTGAAAAAAAATGGTGAAGAAAGAATACATCCAGAAACAAAATTAAAATTACATGAATTTTCCACGGCTATAATTGAAGGCTGCTTTTTTGGAAAAGTAAAGCCTAAAGTCGGAGATATTTTTGATTGGCCAGCTCATAAATTGGTTAATTTATCTGTAAAAGAAATAATTTCAATTAGAGATGCGAAAACCCCTTACTATCCGAAGGTCGTAGATGGGAAGGAATATTCAAAAGAAGATCTTTCACATGGATCGCCTGCTGAAATTGATTTTAAAAACGCTTATTACACTATACGTTTTTGATGAAAAAATTATTCAAACAACATTATCAGGCTATTGTTGATCGTGGCCTGATAAATTCAGAAACTGGCATCTATGATTTCTTTGATAAAATTGTAGAGGAAATGCAAGAACTTGCAAATGCTATTTTTGAAGATTCTGAAAATAAAAATCAGGAGCTTATTGATTTAATGATGGTTTGTGTAAATCTTGCTGAGTGGATTGGAATTGATATAGAAAAAGAGTTGATTGAAAACATTAAAATTCAGGAGAAAAGAGTAAATGAAAATAAAAATAAATAATAAAAGAGTCCTGTTTGAAGGTGGTAGAATTATATGCAATGATTCCACATTGACAGTTGATAACTTGAAATGTATGGTTAATAATTACATTTCGATTGCTGAAAAAATAAAAAATGTGAGAACTATTGAATTTAACCAAAATAAATTTAATTCATCAATTTGTTTTATTTTGTTTGACATGCCTTGCACCGTTAATAAGTTATTTGAATTATATAATGAAATTGCTGAAAAAACAGGAGAATTACAATTTTCAAAACTTTGGCACAATCCAAGTAAATCAATTAAAATTTGTCCATCATGAAAAAATCAACTCGTGAATTTGTAATTATTCATATTGAGAGGACTATTGAAAAAACTATTGAAATTAAACAACAGCTATATTTAAGCGAGCGAAAAGAACTGAATTTAAAAGCCTTAATTGATGAAAACTGTAAAAATAACTGAAGCATTACAGAAAGTTTCAGACACTATTGAAAGTGTGGAAAATGTGATTCAATTACCAGCTACAAGGAAAATGATTGATCTGTTTTATATTATTTATGATGATATTTATTATCATAAATATCTGATTGAACAATATGAACTAAAAAAGGCTAAATGGAGCTTTGGCGCAAATACCTGATAATCATAATATTAACAACAAAGATACAACTGCATGCAATGTGATGCATCTTGTAAATAATAAGTAATTGACTATCAAGTATTTATAAGTCTGTTAGAATTAAATATTTATTTTTTGTTATCCAGTTACATAGTATAAGCTAAGGAAATGGAGTTAAGAACTTACCAAACAAAAGCAATAACATCATTAAGGACTTTTTTCGCAAAAGGTGGACTTCACGCAATATTGGGAGCTGCAACAGGATCAGGCAAAACAGTTATTTTTACTTTCCTTTCAAAATTAGTAACTGAAAAGAAAAAGAAAGTATTAATATTAACAGACCGTGCAGAGCTATTGCAGCAAGCAGGCGGTTCACTTGCAAGAATAGGATTAAAAGCAAGCTATATAATTGCAGGTTCTAAAATCGTAAATAGCTCATTTAATTGCTATGTGGCTATGTCACAGACATTGCGGAGACGAATAAATTTAGAATATTGGGTTAAATTCTTGCAAGGCATTGACTTACTTATAATTGATGAATGTTTCATCGCTGATACTAAAATAGATAATACTCCAATTGAGAATTTAAAAGTTGGTGATTATGTCAATAGTTTTAATCATAAAAAAAACATAGTAGAAAAAAAGAAAATAATATCCACTTTTAAAAAAAAACATGATAATAATCTAATAAAAGTAAATCTTTCTTGTGGTTCTTTTGTTTGCACACAAAAACACCCTATATTTGTGATAGGAAAAGGTTATATAGATGCTAAAGATTTAAAAAATGAAGATAGAGTTATTGCATTGCAAGACATGTGGGGAGAAACTAAAAAAAGATGCATTCAAAGCAAACAATTGGTGCGACAGAATAAAAAGATTCAAAAAAAATGGATACACTTTTTGCAACGCAAAATGCAGGGCATCTTTTTTTGCAAAAATGCATTCAGAAAGGATGAAAAAGAACAACCCGATGCATTCAGAGTCAAGCAGACAAAAGATGTCAAACACCCTAAAAAGAATAGGTCACAAACCGAAAATACAGGGAGGGAATGGCAGGGGTATGACAGTAAGTCAAAAGATGCTATTAGAGAAGTTAGGGGATGGGTGGCATCCAGAATTAATTATTACAACTGGAAATGGATATTTGCCATATCATTACAAAATAGACATAGGCCATCCATTGAAAAAAATAGCTGTAGAAGTAGATGGATTTTCTCATTACTCTTTGACGGCAAAAAAAAGAGACAAACGGAAAACAATATTCTTAGAATCGAAAGGATACAAAGTATTGAGATTTACAAACGAAGAAATTCAGGAGGATTTAATAAATGTCGTAAAGATAATAAATACAATTATGTCTACAATATAGAAGTAGAAGATAATAATAATTATTTTGCAAATAATGTTCTTGTACATAATTGTCACAAACAGGAATTTAACTACATTTTTGAATCAAGAATTTTTGATAAAAAACATGTAATAGGTTTTACCGCTACTCCAAAACGTAGCGGCAAAATGAGACAATTAGCTTTTGACTATGAAACTATAATTGAAACGGTCTCAGTAAAAGAGCTTATTAAGCAAGAATTTTTAGTAAATGACGATTACTACGGCTTTGGATCGCCTGACTTATCAGATGTAGAATTTGACCACAAAAAAGGGGACTACAAAGACAGTTCTTTATTTAAGAAGTTCAATTCTCCACAAACTTATTCAGGAGCAATAAAAGCATATAAGTTACATACACCTGAATCAAAGGCTATTTGTTTTTGTGTTAATATTGAACACTGCATTAACACAGCAATAGAATTCAACAAGAATGGCATTGATGCAATGTTTGTTGTTTCTGGATTAAGCAAGCCAAAAGAGCCAGAAGAAAACGATGCTGGAAAAATGGCAAGGTATGAAGAAAGAAAAAGAGTATATGACTTACTCCAAGAAAACAAACATCTAAGCGGAGATCGCAAAACAATTTTTTCAGATTTTAAAAACAATAAATTCAAAGTTCTTATTAATGCAGGCATTGCCACTACTGGCTATGATGAACCAAGCTTAGAAACCGTTATTGTTTTGCGGGCTACACTATCAACCACCTTGTGGTTGCAAATGCTAGGCCGTGGAAGTCGTATTTTTGATATTAAAACACATTTTAATATTCTTGATTTTGGTGGTAACGCTGATAGATTAGGTCATTATACAGAGGATCGTTTGTGGTCATTGTGGCATGAAACATTTGAAGGAAATGGATTACCACCTATCAAAGATTGTGGAATTGATAGTGACGGAAGGCCGATAAGTGACAAGGCAGGGTGTAAGCGGCCAATTCTAGCAGCCTACAAGATTTGCCCTTTTTGTGGCTTCAAATATCCAGAGAAAAAACAAAAAGAAGTTGATCTTGAATTAATCATGTTTGATCTAATTCACAAAAAAAGTGTAAAAACTAAGAGGCTTAAAGATATGTCTTTTCAGGAACTCCACGATTATAGAGCAGCAAAAGGGCATAAATCACCTTGGTTATGGAGGCAATTGTGGTACCGTGGAGGTGAAGACTGTATTAAAGAGTTTGGTTCACAATTCGACTGGAGCAATATTACAGTTGAAAAAGCTATTAATTATATGAGATGAAAATGCCAAGATATTCGCTAAGAAATCAAACCAAAATAAAAGAGCATTTCGATCAAAAAACGCTCAGTCGAATAATTGAAAGCTTAGATAGTCATTTTAATGAAGAAAAAGAAATAATAGAACATTCTATGCCAGGATTTAATTATAAGGCTATTTCTGTAGATGATTCAGGGAATTCATGTGGATTTATTATCTTTTTTGTGGTTAGAAAAACTTTCGATGTATATAATTTAGCTTTTAAGGAATTTATTAATTAATCAAAAACAATAAATATGTCAAACAGAAATTTTTCAGGAAGTATTGCACTTTCAAAATTAGTTCATGCAAAATTCAAGACAGCAAAGGGTGCAGATGCAATCATTATTCCTATTGCTATGAATAATCTAATAGTCGGCAAAGATGGTGCTATATATATGCCAATCAAAGTAATATCAAAAACAGAAGAGGATCAATATGGACAACATGGTTTCATAGCTCAATCTGTGGACAGTAAGGTATATAGTGCTGCAACTGATGAGCAGAAAGAAGTATACAAAAAACTTCCTATTCTTGGTAATATAAAAGACTTTTCAGGAAGTAGTAACGATTCATCAGGCGCAATGTCAACTGAATCTTTCAATGAAGAATCTGATGATCTACCATTCTAATAAGATAATAGAACATGGGATCAAATTGATCCCAGTTCCTTCAGAGCGATTAACAAAGCCAATATCTGACTATACAGAGATTCATTCAGATGAAAAAAAATACAAGGTGTTAACATGGGTTACAATTACAAAATTAGAGCCTATTCCATCAATATTAATTCTTTTGTCAACTGGAAAGGATTTTTCAGATAATGAATTGTGGAATTTTTACAAAAAAAGTAATCGAATAATATTTTTTGTATGCGAAAAGTTATAGTTCATGTTCTGCTACTATCTGGCCGTTTGATTTCAGTTGCATTACTTGGATCAATTGTAATATTTTTTTCATTAATAATTCTAATAAAAAAACAGATATGCGAAAATATAAAGTAACATCAGAACATTTGTATTATAAAAATGGAATAATAATAATAAATAAAATATTCTTCTATACTCTTGAGTGCGATAATATGCATTTAGTTTCATCTTTTGATGTTAATAAATGGCTTAAAAATGGATGGTTAAAGGAGGTTACAGAATGACAGAAGACAGATTCCAGTATGAATTTATTATGTGGTTTGGTCAAAAATACCCAGAATACAACAACCACCTTTTCGAAGTAAATAATAATCCAAAAAATGAAATACACGGTGCGCATCGTAAATCAATGGGTATGAAAAAAAATGTTTCTGATTTGATATTATTGCAGCCAAAAACTGGAAAAATGGTAGGGATAGAATTGAAAGCACCTGGTAGTAATTGGCCAAAACAAAAAATAGAAAATCAATTAAATTGGGGCAAAGAATTAATTAAAAATAGCAGTTTTTATATTATTTCTTCAAACATGGAATTACTAAAAGAATTCACAATTGCGATTATTGAAAATAATATTTTCGTTGCAAATAATTTAGTAACTAAATCAATTCAATATATTGAGAATCAAAAAGGTAAAACAATTAATTTTTAAAAAAATGGAAAAGGTAAAAATTACAATAATATACACAATAATTTATGTTTTGGTAACTGCAATTGTATATAATGTTGCTTTATTTGTGGCTAAATTAGATGCTCCGTTAATAATAGATCTAATATTACTTATATCTAGCACAATTATAAGCTTAACATTCATACAGAAAAGAATTATTAACAATGATTGATATGGGTAGTAATGATTTCAAGAACTTTTAATTTCGTCAATTTTTGACTGTGAAATGTCTAAGCTAGTACCCGGCCATGAACCACCAACAGCACCAAGGGCCGTTACTAGTTTTGCATTTAAGTCCGTGATAAATAATTGTAAGGCGTTGTCTAATTTCAAAAACCTTACTAAATTATCAGTATTGCCACCAAACTCAGCAGTACCATCGTTCTTGAGAAGTAAGCTGAAAACATCGACACCGTCCGAATCAGTTGCGTAAATTCTTATTTCACCCGGATTAGTTAACGAGCTTTCAATCTTATAGGCAAACACAATTGTATCAGAATTATTTGAAGTGGTTGCATGAGCTGCATTTATGCCATTAACTGGCTTAGAATCTACACCGTATGGCAAATATTGTTCTGATGTTTGATAATCTGCATTTCCATACCTAAGAACTTTTATAAATGCTCTAGTTGCCTGATTTACTTTTGCTAATGTTATCATATCGCAAAGGTAAATAAAATAAGTGTTAAAAAATGTTAATGAAAGATACAACTTTACTGTTTATGTTGTATCTTTGAGGTATATTAATAATCAAAAACACACATCATGAAACAAAAAGACATAAAACGTAGAACGAATAAAACAAAAAAGTGTGACTATTGTGGTGGGTACTTTGAAACTGAAAACGTTGGCAACCATCCAACCAATGATTTCAATGAGGTATATTGTGAAAAATGTATGTCAGAGCTTGAATATTAAAAGGCAATAGGAGTGCGCAAAACTCCTTTTCCTAAAACTTAGGAATACTACCATATTTTTGTTTATCAAAGATATTGTAAACTTTTTCTTGAGTAAAAACATCAACTAAAACACAAGTTAAATCATATTTAATAGATTTTGTTGTAACTGAAATAACTGTACTTTCTACAAAAAATTCAGTGTAAACATTTATTTTTAAGCTTGGGGCCCTAAGTTTTATTTTGCTACCAGGCTTGACAAACTTTGTTGTTGAAATATTTAAAATTATACTTCTAAGTTCATCACCCAGTGCATTTCTAGCGGCTTTTTCAACATCAAAAAGATCCCCATCATTTAATATTTTTGTTATTGGCCTGAAAATAGGCACGTAAGGATTAATAATTGTCGATTGTCCAGAGTTTGGGCTATCGTTTGAAGCTTGTTTTATGACTGTTATTTCACTATGTAACGCCTGACCATCTAATTGTAAACTCATTTCAAAAATACCCGGATCGCCTTCGTCAAATTCAGTGTCTACGATTAACAAATCTGGTTCAATCCTAGTGAAAACTAAATTACCTAAATTGTCATGAGTTAGAATAATTCCACGCTGTGAGGCTAAGGAATTGATATAATCTTTTATTTTTTGTTCAGGTGATGCAGATGTTTTTATGTATTTCTTGTTAAAATCAGTTAATACATTTGGCGTTACAATATAATTAATACCAAAAGGATCTAGTAATCTATCAACTATTTGTTTCAAAGATAAATTATCAGATTGCAATGGATATAATGAAACTGGAATGTTGCAGTCCTCTAATATCCCCGGCAATGAATATCCTGAAACTCCAATCAATTCAGCTTTTGGGCTTGCAACGTATTCAGGATTCAATATTGTCCCTGTAATTAATATTTCTTGATTTTCTCCAATAACTTCACATCTATTATATTCAAGCGGTGGGGGCGTGAAGTCCTTTTGTCCTGAAAAGCTAAAACTAGATGCAATAGAATTGTAATCAAGATTTATTATTGAACCCTGAAAAAAATTAAACTGCTGATTGTCAATCTTTAATTTAAACATATTACAAAGATAACGAAAATAAGTGTTAAAAAATCTTAATAAAAGATACAACTTTGGTGTTTATGTTGTATCTTTGTCATAGACAATTGGGAATAATCCCAGACAATTTTAAAAATTTGCAAGATGAAAATAAAATTAAATAACATCGAAAATCAAAGTAATGGTTACATAGGTACTATTATAGAAAAAAGATACGGAAGAACTAACCTTTTAAATCATGTCACCAAAGAAGGTAACCGAATTTCAGTTGAATCTGTAGAGGATCAAGGGCCGACTAATTTTACAACTCTGGAATTTTGCCAGAGCTATAAAAATAAAAATCTAATAACCCTATAAATCAAAATAATACTCAAGAATGATGGGGACAATTAAACATAATAAATAATCTCTCGACCTTTTTTTAAAACTAAATATTCATCCAATGAAATATTATTTTGTTGGATGAATGTTTGTAATAATTCGTCACCAGCACCATAGTATTTGTATGCCAACGTAATTATGTTTTCGTTCTTATCAATTAGAACCTTTCGTTCCTGCCTGGAATTGAAAGCAATTTCATACAGTCCGGATAAAGATAAATTCACCATCAAGTCCAAATTAAAAGCAAGACTAGAATCTTGGACATACCCTGTGCTATCAAAATTATTAAGTGTAGAATTATAGATATTATTCAAGATATTGAAAACTGATAATACTTCTGTTCTGGTTTGATAATCATTACTACTAGGAATAACAACAACCTTTGACATTTCAGATAACGAGACTGTAACTAATGACTCATACAAACTTTGCTCCTGATCATTAGTCTGGTCAAAAATAGAAAACAATTCATCAATTGAATCTCTTACTTTTTGAACTTTAAACTGCAATGTTTGTGCAATTTGAAAAGGGAAATTAATTAGAGCTATAGTACTAGTAATATA
>Ga0307377_10008957_pt1 | contig 10078 bp, 10 predicted proteins | sample TR3MG_FD_202535 | JGI IMG/M metagenome (GOLD analysis project Ga0307377, IMG submission 202535) | Soil microbial communities from Risofladan, Vaasa, Finland - TR-3 | ecosystem: Environmental > Terrestrial > Soil > Coastal area > Acid sulfate soil | place: Finland: Risofladan, Vaasa | collected... | reverse complement strand
TTTCAGTACGCATTTGGTTAGCACCAATAAGAATAGCACCTTTCCTACGTATCTTAGGACTTAGAAGACCCAAATAGTTAGAGTGCATTCTGGCTTTTGCGCCAAGACGCCCTCCCTCCCCAGTGTCCTGATCTGTTTCTTCGCTCATCATAGCAGTAAAGCTATCTATCAAAAAAATGATAGACGGTAACCCAGAGTCTATATCGGGAAGATGACTTAAGGTACGCATCATATGCCTATAAACAGACTCACCTGTATCCGGTTGTGTGTAGAAGAACCCAGGAACAGAAACAGTTTTCTTATCCCGTGTTATCTTTAAAGCATATTTTAAGTCAATTCCTTGAGTACGCATGTATACGGGATCAGCGCCTGCTTCAAAATCGTAGTAGACTACCGGTATACCTATCTTCTGAGCACTGATTATCAATTGTTGGAGCAGAGTAGATTTCCCAACTGCTTCTGGTCCGAAGATTGTACCAATGCGCCCTCTAGCGTAGCCTCCCCCTAGGATAAGATCCAAAACTAGACTGCCGGTTGAAACAACATCGTGTACACGTCGTCCACGAGTAAGATTTACACAATCCAACTCTTTTAGTTCAGAAAAAGCGGAACTCGCCGCTTCTGCAGCATGTAGTATGGATTGTTTACTAGAAGCCATGGTGATTAACCTTTTCCACAAAAATCACGTAGATTGTCATATGGGGTAACTCCACGTACCCTACGTGTTTCGCTACCAGAAGTGAACAACCGTAACTGAGGCACCATAGAAGCTGACAAACGACTAGCAGCTTCTTCTCCAGGTAGTAATGATACTTTTGTAACTAGTAGACCAACGCCTACATTCGATACAAACTGATTCAACCTAGCTTCCATAATAGCACTAGCGGGGTCTTCAGCTACTAAAAGAAGCAAAAAATCAAGTTGTAATTCACGAAAAACGCGAATCACATCCCAGGATACTGGAATAATTGTATCAAAGTGTAGGCGTCGGTCTGCATAGACCAATGTACTCTCAATACCTAAAACTGTAGACTGTGTACACAACAGTCTGTCTACCAATCATCGCCAAAGTCGTCGGCAATAGAAGAGGTATCCGGAGGCTCGGAATTCTTCTTTTTGGTAGCTGGTGTTTCATCCACAGGAGAAGCAGCGTCTTCTCCGCCCCAATCCCCAAAGTCGTCATCAGCAGCAGCAGAAACAGCATCAGGTGTGTCGGTAGCATCTTCAGAAGATGGTTCTTCGTCACCAAAGAAGTCGCTATCAAGATCTTTCGCCTTCTCATTAGTAGAGGCAGTGCTGGGTGTTGGGAGATCGTCATCAAAATCAAAATCCCCCGAAACTGTAGAAGGAGCAGATTCTTTAGGAGGTGTCTCAACAGGATCCTCAGAACCACCAAAATCTCCCCAATCACTGCTAGCAGACTCTCTTGGAGGAGGGGCAGCTTCGTTCTTATTACCAGAAGAAGCCGACCTTGGAGCTTCTGAGGGTGTTGGTATAGTACGGTTTATCCCACCCAGGAAACTTTCCAACTTATCGTAGAGTTTAACCCTTTTTAAATCAGCTACGATCTTGTCAGCAGTTTTTACCTCTACGATTTCGTCAAACGGAGTAGGTTCACCTGTGTAAACACGCCCATTGTATTGTAAACCATACAGGTTTTTCTTTGGGCTGTATTTTACCTCAAGAGGCTCACCCCTAGTAAACGACATACGTTCTTTGGCATCCTTGGCCTTGCTGTTCTGGTACCAAAAAACAGTGCATCCACGAGCTAGATCGTCTACAGAGGCCCCTTCCAAAGTATCGGATATCTGAGCAATATTGTTCTTACCGTACTTATTTGCCCACACAACACCGAATACACCACCAGTAGCTCCAGCTTTTATTGCACTAATATCGAAGCAATCGAAATAGTACCTAAAACTACCAAACATACGAATTTCTTCAGGAAGATCAGAGTCACCGAAATCTCTGCAAATAGGGCATACTGCTTCCGTACCAGTACGGAACTCACCAGTGATAGGGTTAAAGTCTGGGCACACTTCGTAGTACCCAGTATACCCACCTGTCTTTTTCTCAAAACGCACGTAATGTTGGTTCAAAGTGTACACACCGCCAACGATACGAAGCTCTTTTGGGGTCCGTGGATTTTTTGGCTGCTCCACATAATCCAACTTTTGGTGCCATTTGTCACCATAATTACCTGCTCCAGGGGCATCTCCCCAGCTACTACGCCCACGTCCTGGCAAAAACGGTCGATTCTCCATGTTGCATGCGCTCCTTTCGAGTCTTTAAAGTCGTCTGAATCTATCTTGTACGCCCTATTTACAGCACTAGAACGTAAAATACTCAGTCTGCTGGTAGATTGTGAACTTTGTCTTCCCGGTGTAACTCGTTGGCAGACTGCACCATTTGTTGCTGCAAAATGGCTTTACAAGCTGCCTGACGGAAAATCTCACGTAGAGCCTGTTTTTTACATAAAGAGGTGTTAGAGACGTTATCGATCACACCATAGCGTAGGCATACTAGGTTTCTATATTCAATATGCACATGGTCTAGTATCTTCTCTACCAAGTCCCGATGGACTTGAAGCTCCAATTCATCATCAATGGACTCATCTACAAGTACTTTTTCAGAAGTAGTATCTACAGTTCCATCTTCAGATGATAACGAATCAAGTGGAACTATCTTTGTACTCTGTATTTTACGAATAACCTGTTCCACGGATTTTACAGAGATACCCATGTATACAGCGATGTCCTCTGTGTCATAATATCCATTACGAGAAGGATCTGCTTCTAGTTGTCGTTCTGTAGCTTTTATTTTCTGGTAGGTCTCCCAAACAGAACCTGGAAGTTTTATCAATGGGCTACTATTTTTTGTACTTCCGAACACTCTTTGACGTATCCACCAATTTGCAAATGTTGGAAAGCCTGTCCCACTACGTACATCATATAATGATATAGCTCTAGCAAGCCCTAAGCTGCCAGACTGAAAAAGGTCAAAAGCTTCCATCTCAGACTGAGCTTTATCACGTACAGGCTTTAAAATCAATCTGGAGTACGCCTTTAATATACGTTCTTGTAGTATGCGTATCCGGTGCACGATGTGATCTACAATAAAACTGGTACCATATAACAAATTTGGCTCTACACAACCAGTGTTAAGCTCTACTAGAGAAAGCTCATCAAGTAAGTAAGACACCTCGCGCTGCATACTAAGGTGCTCCTCTGAGCCTTCTACATAAGTATTGTTCTTTAAAACTAGTGTAAGCTCTGCAAGCCTATTAGAAGTTTCACGGTAAGAACTGGCTTCCTTGGAGAAGGCTATCAAGATGTTCTCATATAATGAAGTGGATATCCTTAAGGTCCGTATAATACGTTTTATTAGTGGTGCAGCTTTCTCACGCTCCATCCTGGATAGTTTAAACAGGTCGAAACCTATACCAAGTATACGGCGGTTCTCAGATCCCATCTCAACAGCGTCTTCTTCACCTAAGACTATTCTACGCCGAACACGCTTACCTTTGTAAACCTTACGACTCTTGATAACCCCAGACGCTATTTCTGATAGTAGGTAGCAAAGATTGTCCTCTACGAAGGTCGTAGAATGTAAAAGATAGGTGATACCTGAGAACACTAGATCCTCAATCTGAAGGAAAGAGGCTTGAAGTGGATCTTTATTCAAGGGTGCGTATTGTAAAGTTTCTTTGGCTAAACGGTTGAAAGTTTCCCAACTGTCTGGTATGAATGAAGAAGGTGTACTCATTATTGGATCCTGAATGAAAACTGCAGTATAGTTACCCTATTGTATGGTTTACAGTACTGTGAACAAATATTGAGTACAAATCAAGAAAGATAAAATAGGAGAATACATTGCCACCAACCAAAAAGGTAACTGCTACTCCGGTAAAAAGGCTTACATTATCGCAACTTGTACGCGCTACTACGTCGAAGATTATCTCAAGGGCCAACAATCAATGCCATGTGATAAGAAGACAGTACGATGTAGGGTCCAAAGACGGTTTCAGAAGGACTTTTGTTAAAAACAAGAGTTATTACAATGAGATGCGAGTTAGGACGTCTTGTACAGATGGACCGCGTAACAGTTATGTACGGTTCTATGGAAAACCAGACAAGGACACTGAATGCTGGGTATGGTGCTCTTGCCCTTACTTTCAGTATAATTTAGAAGTCGTACTGGCTAAGAATAACAGCTCATCGATAAAGTCGTCAAATGGAGATCTTCCGAACATAAGAAATCCAAAGATGCTACCACATCTATGTAAGCACTTAATAGTTGCTGCTAGGATAGCGTTAACGCAAAGAAAAGATTTGGCAAAACAAAGGTTGGAAGAAGAGCAGAAAAGAAAAGCGGCTGCAGTTAGAAGGCAAACCCCACAAAGTAGACAACCGGGCAAAATACCTCCAGGACAGTTTACACAACCCCCTAACACATCAGATCTTGTTGAGCTTCCTTGAACTAGCTATCACGCGGATCTAAACTTCTTACCCTACTCTGTATTTTATTTGGAGGGTTACCATCACCTAGTAACCGAATAAAATATTCTTTACCAGAACTTCCAGCGACAGCACGGCATAAATGGCGTAGAGTTATTATAGTTTTTCCATCACGGCCAATAACTCTCCCTTTATCCCCTTCTGATATGTCGAACTCTAATACTACGGTATTCACAGACCTGGTAATGATAACGTATACTTCTGAAGGTTTAGCTACCACATTCAAAAGTAGCAGTATTATAAGTATTTCAGTATTAACATTGGCGTAGTCGTTGTAAGTATCAAAATAGTCTGATACGTAGTCGTATGCTAATATCGCCTCTGGTTTTGCTACTGAATCTTTAACAAGATCGTGGTCAGGCATTTTAGACCTTCCTTAGGTAAGGGAACAAATACTACTGGTTAAGGAATACAGAGATAGGAGGGAGCTATAGTTATCTAGAAGAAGAATCGGGAGAGGACGCTGGATGAATTTCATCACTAAGTAAACCCTCAATAGCTGGAGAAAAACAAGTAGATTTCCACGGACAATACCTACCATACTCATCTGAAGGTACCAGACATAAACCACGCGGTATTATCATCTCTTGTAAACTTTTCCGAGCAAGGTAGATTCTTGATATAGTATCGGTGTAAACTTGTTTGCTTACTGGAACTTGAACAGAATGCCAAGTTCTATGCGGCTCTCCACGGTCTACATATATTATAATTATCTTTTGGATCGTTTCGACGCCGCCATAGACTTCTGGTAGAAGATTTATCGCGTTTGCGTAAGCGTTTACCTGTAGGTAATGCGTACTTTTTGGTTTTCCTGAAGCACGTATCTCTCTAATTGCACGTAAACTGGATCCTTTAAAATCTATCAAGTACGTAAGATTTGGTAATCGAAGTATGCCATCTACATGCCCACTAAACGGAGTTTTGGCTGAACGTTTTATTTCATACTCATCATACACCATAAGGTGTCCACAAGTATCGCACTTCGGAGTACCTGTATGGTGATTGGTTACTTTTCCACAGGATGGGCACTCCCAATTACCATACAAATATCCCTGAGCCCCAAACCAACGCTGTAAAACAAGATGCAATGCGGTACCCATCGAAGAGGTAGACTCGCTAACGAATGCTTCTTCGTGAGCAGGACGGTTATGTATAGGTGTTCTACGAAAGATATGATAAGCTCGCGGGCAAATAGGAAAAGAAGAGGCACGAAGCTCTTCTTTAGTACGACGGGCTACTTTTTTCCTGGATGATCGTATGTCCTGGAAAATACGAGATAAATCTACTGGAAGCTTCTCACCATTTGGAATATCAAACATTGTAACTCCTGAAGGGATACTGCGTAACAAAGCGGAAGACGCCTAGAGGTTTACAAGAAGTGTGAACATAAATGAGCTATCACGACCTATCAGAATTTATTGTAGCACAACTTACAGCTAAAGGCATACAAGTAGCACTCAGGCAAAGTACTGGAAAAGACATAGCTGCCTACTGTTTCGGAGGACATGACTCTAAAACTCCAAGTCTGTTCATTAGGCGTCTAGACGGAGCGTTCTACTGCCATGGATGCGGAAAACGTGGTAGAAGCTGGAACGATATAAAAGCATTCATCGATGTAGACCTTCTACAGGACAAAGACTTACCAGATGAAGCCCGTGTGCTACAAGAGAAACTTTCTCGTCAGTGGAAAGAGGCTTTCTTAAACATTGATCTACCATGGGATATAGAATCCTGGCAAGGATCTTGGAGAGGAATACGCCAAGAAACTCTTAAAAAAATATATGCATTCAAATGGTTCGATCCTATGTCCCTCTGTCCCCGTATTCTATTTCCTGTAACAATTCGCGGTGAAGTCAAAGGGTGGGTCGCTAGACGTCTAGATAAAGCTCCTCCAGGACAAAAACTAGACAGACCATATAGAAATGCCATGCACATGTCGTCTAAACAAATGGTATTCCCATATGATGCAGTTGTTAAAATACGCCGTAAAGCACTAGTTATTGTGGAAGGTCCCTATGATGCGTTGCGTTTGATTAACTACGATATCCCAGCGTTATCCATTTTAGGCACAGGTAACTTTCACCCAGATAACATGGGGTATTTCACTAACACCTGTGCAGGTAAAATAATCTTAGCAATGGATAGTGACAACGCAGGTAGAAAAGCGCGGTATGAGATAGCCCCAAAACTACAAGAAATGTTTGAGGTGGAGCATTTTGTTTGCCCTGAGGAAGAGGACCCCGGAAGTATGGGGAAGGAGTATTTGGATAAGCTATGGAGGGCTACACGCTAGAATGGAGTGGACCAAGAAGGGAATGGAGATAACCCTCCCGTAGGAGTAAGCCCGTTAACCGCAGTAGAACCTACACCACCAGACCGCAATGGATCTGATGCAAGTGCTTTATTCTTAAACAAATTACCGTAGTCTACACCAGGCTGTCTATCTCCAGGAGGAATGGAGGTCACACCAGGTACAAGAGGGATCTTGCTTGGGTTAAGATAAGTAGAAGGCCCAACACCCGGTGCATTGTTGTTTAGAAAACTATTAAGTATACGATCAAACTGTTGGGTACTCTGCGCTGTACTACCAGTGCCAGCAACAGATCCTACTACCAAACCCCTTTTTTGTGCAGCATCTGGTGGGTTTACTGGCATTACTGCCAACTTAAGGTTTGCCCTAGCAATGGCCTCTTTAGACATAGAAGAAGGATGCGATGGGTTAAGCATCTCATTCCGTGCGTTATTCTTAGCCCAGTTAGACCACTCGTTTACCAATAAATGAAATTTGTTCAATGCAGGGTAACTTCTATATATTTGAAAAGTAGAAGTCCAAGTAAAACTGTTCCCAGTAGCTGCGCTATCTGTAAACGTCAAAGGAGACGTTCCGATGAAATATCCCTCTAAACGCATACGTGGGAAAATCCTACTCCTATACAGCAATATGTGGTAGTTCTCTGTGTTACCGTGCAGCATAGGCTGATCTAACAAATCCATAAACTCATAAAAATTTGACAAACCGGGCGGAGGAGAAGGATTCTCAAGAAACCCGTTAAGCAGATCATAGTCAGTAAGATAAGAATCAGGAAGACCAGCAGAAGGCATGATATTCCCACTCTGAAATGTTATATTAATTGTAGGCTCGTCGTAATACGAGTTTCTATATCTATTTCTCCAAGTGTTTCGTACGACGCCTGCCGCTGTTTTAGTCATCTGCTCACGACGCGGCATACTCCACTGTACTTCAGATGGATTTACAAACATAGTTATGTAACGATAGTTATTAAGCCAATTACGGCAGGTAACTATCCAAGAAGACCGTAGATGAGCTGAGTATCTCTCAGGAACGATATCTGACGCAGCCCCCGAAGAGTCTGTAAACACTGATAAGCGTTCTGCTGCAGAAGGTTTGACCCCTTTTACCTGACGTACTTTACTCATCTACGGTCTCCTTGGTAACTAGTCCATATCGTCGTCGTCATCCAACGCGGCATCCATAGGATGCTTGCCCTTTGGTTTACGTCCACGACGAGACTGCTTACCAGAATCTAGATCATCTTGTTGATCTTCCTGTCCAGAACGTTTTGCCATGATTAGTTTTACATGGGATACGATGGTATCAAAACTACGAAGCTCCTCAAGCATGTAACCTAAGTCTTCATCGGTTAGTGCATCTGGGTCCATTGTTTTAAGGTCCATCAAGTAATCACGCTTTAACTCTGGATTACCATTCAGGTCCAAACAGAAAGATACAATCCTTGGAGTGATTGTAGAAGACTCCTTCGTAACCTGCATTTGAGCCACATGCTTCTTAACGGCTTCTTCAGTATCGTCGTCTGAATCCCCTGGCATGTTATGATAGAAATCTTTAGCCGTAAGTCCCATGTTACCATCGCCACCCAAATCAGCTGTAGCCGTTGTTTGTCTACCTCCAGTATGAATTTTGAAATTTCCTGGAGATTGCCGCAAACCAGATCCACGTCTACGGTTTCCAAGCTTATCAAACGCGTATTTAACTGCGGCCCGAGCTTCAGGATCACGCAAAACCTCTGCTGCGTGCTCCGGGGATACGATCTCTAAAACACCATTGTTAAGTAGATCTACAAAATCCTGACTTAGTCCGATAGCATCTGGTGGGGCAACACGAGCAGAAAGATTAATTGGATACGGAATAGGAGGTAGGTCCACTGCTGATTTTTTACCACCAGTAGGATGTGGAAACTCCAACATCAAACGATGGGGCTTCCCTAAAACAGTAGCACTACGGTTGATTACCCAAATAGGGATGTTTTTTGCTAGCATTTCCTGAATATTCATGTACTTGGCCATAACGAATCTCCTTTACCCTCTCATTTTTGAAAAAACTAACCAAGCCCAGCGGAAGTCATAAGCGAACTGACATCGTAGGCAGAACCAGAGCCCCAACCATCCACACGCCATACCCGGTTTGAAAACCTGTAATTCTTGGGGCGCACACCCACTCGACCAGGACCTTCTGCAAGACGATATATAAGTGGCTTGCTTTCGACGAACCTGGCCAACATGTTTTCAATCTGTGAAAATATAGATGAGTAATCGTGATTGTAGTTCAACTGCACTGTCTGACCACCATGATCAAAACTAAGTTCAACTTCTAAAACCTGCTGAGCTGTTAACCCCCACATCGCAGCGTATAAAAGAACTATGTCTATAATGCCACGAGAATAATGAAGGGGAATAGAACTCAGTGACCAATTTGTACTAGGTGCTACAAGGTTGGTCATACCCACACCGCGTAAAAGGTATTCGTATAAATCCGAATCGCTGTAAGACTGAATCCAACCGATACGCTTCTGCAGCTTATCGATAAACATCCTAAGAGGTTGTGCTAACCTCCAAAAGTTCATCTCCGGTACACGTACAAGTTGCTGCACATTGTCAGCAGGAGAAATAGTAGTATCCCTGACCTTCCAAAATACTAAGTATTCTCCGAAGTTTAAAGGATCTGTATTAAAATGGAAAACGTAGTCACCACCATCAGTTGTGTATCCAATTTTACGCGCACCTATTGCTACGGATTCTTTTGTCTGAGCGTAATCCTGAGTACAACCTTCCTTACAAAATACTTCTCGATCAGCGGTATCAAGAAAACGAAGACCCAATTCAACTGGTTTTTTTGGAAGACGTAGAAATAAACGTTCCGAGGTACCTACACTAGTAAGGTAGGTCCATTTCCTCTCAGCAGGTTTAGGATCTACTTTTTCTACCACGCTAAAAGATTCTTCATGACCGTCATTATGTCCCGCAGCAGAAACAAAAAACCATTCAATACGCCACGGACGGTCTACTACGTTTACTTCTGCACTCTCTGGTACAAACCAGTTAAAAATGTACTTACCGTTACCTATTGGCCTACCCACACCACTAGCTAAAGTTGAACCAACAGGGTCCTTAATTATTACTGAAGGGTAAGTTGCAGCATCTGCTGACAACATTGGTACACCATCAGTATCTAAGAACTCAGCCTCAAAAGCTACAGTGGTTGCTCTAGGTGCTTCCATGGTTTATCTCTCAATTAGGGGATT
>Ga0307377_10008956_pt1 | contig 10079 bp, 8 predicted proteins | sample TR3MG_FD_202535 | JGI IMG/M metagenome (GOLD analysis project Ga0307377, IMG submission 202535) | Soil microbial communities from Risofladan, Vaasa, Finland - TR-3 | ecosystem: Environmental > Terrestrial > Soil > Coastal area > Acid sulfate soil | place: Finland: Risofladan, Vaasa | collected... | reverse complement strand
GTGCAAACTCATGAACGCATCCTCGGGGGGGGGCAGGGACTCTGTCTCAACTTTGGAAGGGCACAAAATGTTGCGATGCACATTGCCCATGAGTCCGCTTGCGCGCAGTCTTCGAAAGACTGGATTGGGCCTCACGTGGGATGCCGTTTGGACAAGCCTAACCACAGGGATAACTGGTGGCATGGGGGAAACCCACCGGTGCGATTCCTTTACAGATGCCATCCAAGACGGCTGTGAGGTTTCATGTTCGATCTGATTCCACCCGAAAGATTGAGTACTTGGGTGCCGGGCGAAGTCTTGGTGACCAGCGACCGTATGGGTTGGAACGACGTATCGCTGTGCTCCTACCGATACGAACCACTGGACGTGGAAGTTCCGGCGCTGCGCGATTTCACAATCGTCGCCTTCACCAAGGGCACGACGCAAATCGAGCGACACGTCGAAGGTCCGAGCAAACATGAGACGGTTGGTCCCGGTGACGTCGCGGTGATGACGCGCGGGGCGATGTCCCACTGGCACTGGGATGCACCGATCGATGTGGTGCATCTGTATCTCAAGCACCAGATGCTTTCCAAGGTCTGCGCCGACGTACTCGATCGCGACATAGCGGATATCCATCTGAAGGATGTCTTGCGCGCCGATGACATCATGCTCAACCGCAGCATCGTCTCGATCAACGAGGAAGCTACGAATGAAAACCTGGGCGGCCGACTCTATGTCGACTCCGTCTCCACCCAAATCTGCGTGCATCTGTTGCGCAACTACGCCAACGTCTGCTACCGATCGCGCGACGTAAGCAGCGGCCTGTCGCCCGCTCAGGTGCGACAGGTAGAGGCTTACGTGGAAGCCAATCTGGATACACAGCTCTCGCTGGAAGAACTGGCTACAATAACCCGCACCAGCACGTCGTATTTCTTGCGTCAGTTCAAGCTCCGCTTCGGCATGCCGCCGCATATGTATGTGATGCAGCGTCGCATCAATCACGCCCAACACCTGCTCACCAAGACGGCTTTGCCGATCAAGGCCATTGCGTGCAAGAGCGGATTCTCGGATCAAAGCCACATGACTCGCCTGTTCCAGCGTCTATTGAACACCACACCCTCCGCTTATCGGCGGGCAGTAACCGGCAATGTGTGAGTCCTGTTGTTAAACGTCAGGCTCTCACATCGCCTGATACGACGCGGTGCGGACACCAGCCCAAAGCTCTGCAACACGCCACGTAGCTGGCGATGGCCAAGGTCCGGCAGCCCGACGCAAGCCCAACCTTCAGCGACGGCGCCTGCACCAAGTGATACGTCGCATACGCCTGCAGCAACCCGGCGTGCTTGTAATTGCAGATGCCGTGGATCGCACAGTGGACGCGTCCGAGTGGCCCGCTCGTATACACGGAGTCGATCGACGTATTGAATCGCGTGTTTTCGCGCGGAGGCATGCCGGCCTGCATGCTGGCTGCCACGCCGGAAAGTGCCTTGACGCACTCGGCCGGAGGCAGCGGCTTGATTGTTTCCTCGTGCATCTGGGTGATCTGCACCACACCCTGCATCAATGTGCGATCCATCACACCGCCCACCCTGCCATCAAGACAAACCTCTTTGGAGTAGTCGTACATGATCATTCCCCTATGAGTGCCAATGGTGAGCAGAAAGGGAGTCAGCTCTTTGCACGCAGTTGCTGTAACTCACCCTCGAGTTCGGCGATGCGCAGATCTTTCGGATTCAGCATGAATGCGCCTTGGAGGTTGTCGGCATCCATGCAGATGCGCTGACCGGCCGTGCTAGCGTAAATCCTCGTGTTGTCATGCCAGCTACCGAAATACGGCAGATGCGTCGGCGGCTCCGGAGTGACCCATTCGGCGCAGAATTCGTCGAACGGCTTGCCACGTGCGATGCGCTCCCGCCGATAGGCTGCACGCAGATCTTTCGTTGCCTGCACGTCAACAGTCAGGCTGGTTTCGTCGTAAACTACCTTGTAGATATCGCGCGCATTTTCATGCGACATCAGGTCTTCCTGGAGATCCTTCATCACCGCCTCGGGATCGCGCTCCAGCACGTCGCCATAACCGCCGCCCGAGCCTTGGCAGATCATGTAGATCTCGCCTTCGTTGCACAGCTCGAAGGTCATGCCCATGTCGTTGCTACTGTAAACACCGTTCTCGATCGGGCGCTTGTTCATCAAATCGACAATGTCGAACACATCGACGATTTTCGGATTCTTTTTCAACTCCTCGAAAATGTTGATGCCTTTGATCTTCATCAGCTGATACGACGGGCACGAATAGCCGCCAAACAGGCCTTGCGCTGAAGGAAACTTGGAGCCTTCGCAACCCGTCATGAAACCCCACATGGCCGAGCCACGCACGGTGGCGATCTGCTCGTAACCCAAGCCCGCGCGATGCTTGCCCCAGCCGATGCGATCCTTGGCGAGGCGCTGTGCGCCGAGGCGGATGATCGGCGTGTCTTCCTCGTTGATTTCGTGCTCGCCCGTATCGGCCATGAAGCCGAATACCGGCGATACCGAGTGCTCGCCATCGGCATGGCTGCGTGCACCCTGCCCGTTGCCGTTGATGTCGGCGCAAAAGTTGCCGGTAACATCGCCGTGCTGGGTCAGACCGCCGTATATGAATGTGGCCGCCTGGTCGTACTGCGAGGCTATGCAGGCCGAATACTTGGTCGGCACGCTGTAGTTGAACTTGTTCATCGGGATGGTCCACACAACGCAGCCCTTGAAAAGCGGCATCAGGCTCATCGACTGCGGCATCTCGCCTTCAGCATCGATGATCGAGTTGCGGTCGCTAATGATCTCGATCGGCGACAACACGGCCATCGTGTGCGGCAGATCTGGCCAGACGTTCTGCAGCAGGCCGGTACAAAGCGACGCCTTAAACGAAGCGATATTGGTATTGATCGCGCGGTTCATAAACTGAGGCGAGCTGCCGCGGAAGTCCATGATCAGCCGGTCGCCCTTGACCGTGATCGCAAGCGAGATCTTCTGCATCGCGTTTTCGCGCAGGGTCGAATCCATGAATTGCAGAACACGTGTGGTTCCATCGGGCAATTCGCTGATGCGGCGGCGCATTTCCGCTTCGGTATCTTCCAGGTGAAGGCGCAGAGTACCCATCACCGTGTCAGCCCCAAACTGCTCGAAGATACCCAAGATGCGTTCGCGCAGTCGCATGGCCGAATGCAGTTTCACCTTCATGTCTTCCAGCTGCAGTTTCGGGTCGCGCACCGAATTCTGCAGGAAGGTTACCAAGTCGCGCTTGAGGTGGAAGCCCTCGACCACCTTGAAGGGTGGCATCTTGATGCCTTCGTCATACTTGCTCTCGGCCGCCGCCGGCATGCCGCCTGGTTCGCAGGCGCCGTTCTCTCCTTCGTGGATGGTGGCCGACACCCAACAAACCAGCTCCCCCTGATAATAAACCGGGAGCATCATCGACTGGTCAGTATTGTGGATGCCCCCGTAGCGTGCATCGTTGTGGATGAAACCGTCGCCGTCCTTCACACCGACCGTTGGATCGTTGGTCCAATACTTGTTGATGAAGCGGATGGGATAGAAGCAGCAGGCGGCGAACGCAATGATGCCGTGCGGCGCGATCATCGCCAGGTCGCCCTGCGCCGTGTAGATACCGGTGACTAGATCACCCCACTTAGCCCCCGGTGCTGCGCCCATCTGGTTCATCATGGTGAACGATTCAGACAACGCGGCATTGATCAAGCCGCGAATGCGGTGCACCTCGTGTGTGTCCAGACCTTTCTTCAGCGCGGCATCCTCGATCGGCGATCGCTCCGACAAACTGTGGTTGCGCATGATCTCGGGATCAGGGCCAAGAAACAACGTGTTGTCGGCGAGAAACTTGTCGATCATCGCCTGCTCTTCTTTGGAGATCTTGTCTTGCATTGCCATGCTCCTGAATTCTTCTTGTTGCTCGTATTCAATCTATTTCTTGATGAACCAGACGCCACCCTGTGCCGCGGCGTGATAGGTCCAGCCCGGTTCGACCAGATACGTGGTGGCGCGCGTGGTTACGATCGCCGGTCCTTCGATCAGCGTGCCTTCGGCCAGCGCGTCATCGCCATAGATCGGCGTGGCCAGCGGTTTTTTGTGGCCGACAAAATGGCAATCGCGCGTTGACATGGGTGCCGGCGGTGGCAAGGTCTTGCCGCTAATCCTGAGCTTGGCAAACAACACCTTCGGCTGGTCGACGTAGGAGCACACACGCACGGTGTTGATACGCACGCCAGTCTCGGGCGACTGGCTACCTTCGCCGAAGCGCGCACCGTAGCTCTTGTGGAACTGGTCCATCAGCGATAGCACGTCCTTCTGTGAATGCAGCCGGTTGAGCTTAGTGATCACCGCGGTCTGCACGCGCTGGTTGCCGTAGCGCATGTCCAGCTCGAGCCGATAGCGGATCTGCTCCGATGTCATGCCTTGCCGCAACAGGTCTTCGTGGCCACGTCGTTCCAGTTCCTCGACATCGCGGTTGAAGCTGTCGTAGTCGCCGAAGAACGCCTTGTAGGCCGGGTTGAACAGCACCGTCCATGTACTCATCTCGTGGATATGCATCTGGTTTACGTTGCCGGCACCGCAGGCGGAGAACGTCGACGAATACGGCGGCGCCAGAATCTTCTTCGTGCCCAGTGCATTGGCGATCCCGCAGGCATGCAGCGGACCGTTGCCGCCATACGCGAGGATGGTGAAGTCCTTGGGCTCGTAGCCGCGCGTGCGCAGCTCGGTGGCGATGCCGTTGGCCATGCTGGCGTCGACGTTGCGCTTGATCAGCTTGGCCGTCTCGGCAAGGCTGAGGTCCAGCTCGTCGCACAGCGCGTCCTCGATCGCCTGCTTCGCGCGCTTCGGGTTCAGTGGAATGCGGCCGTTGGCGTAGTTTTGGGGATCAAGGTAACCCAGCACCAGATCGGCATCGGTCACGGTCGGCTTGAGGCCGCCACGGTCATAGCAGGCCGGGCCGGGATCGGAGCCGGCCGACTGCGGGCCAATCTCGATCGAGCCAAACATGCGGTCGAATCGCGCGATCGAGCCGCCCCCCGCACCGAGCGTGACCAGGTGCACCATCGGAATCGACACCAGCCAGCGGTCGATCACCGGATTGAAGTCGTAGTGTTTGACCCCGCCCTGATCAACGATGCCGATATCGAAACTGGTGCCGCCCATGTCCGTGGCCAAGACATTGCCGAGCTCCGCCGCAGCGGCAAGATGCTCACTGGCGGCGACACCGGACACCGGGCCGGAATGCACGGTCTGTAGCGCATCGGTGGAATTGAGCTGAGCCATGCCACCGGAGTTGTGGCTCACCAGCATCGGTTTGTCGTAGCCCTGCGAGCGCAGGTTCAACTCCAGCGTGCCCAACCCGTGGTACATCGTCTGGTGGAGGAACGCATCCAAGATGGTCGACGTACCGCGCGCATATTCTCCCTTGCGGCCGGCGACCTGATGTGACAGGAGAATCGGGATCGCGCCGAGCAGATGGCCCGGGTATTCCTCCAGAAAGATCTCGCGCACGCGCAGCTCGTGGGTGTTGTTGACCACGCTGTTGGTGAACATCACCACCAACGCCTCGGCGCCGGCGTCGACCAGCTCGCGGATGCGCTGACGCACGTCGTCCTCGTCCAGCGCCCAGAAAATCTCGCCCAAATAATCCACCCGCTCGCGCAACTCACGGATCATCGGAATCGGAACGATCGGCTGCGGGCGTTCCGCGTTGGGAATATCCATCTGCGCGCTTTCAGGAAGGCCTTCGCCGTAGCCGCGTGCCCGCGACAGCGGGATCGTGCTCTTGAAGCCGGAGGTCACCAGCAGGCCGATGCGTGGCCCCTTGCGCTCGATCAGCGCATTGGTGCCAAGGGTGGTGGCGTAACGTACCGAATCGACTTCGGACAAGAGCTTCGACGTCTGTACGTCGAGCTGTTTACAGGCGTCGTTCAGCGCCTCGTTGAAACCGAGCGCGAGGTTGTGATGCGTGGTCAGCGCCTTGCCTTCGACGTACTGCGTGCCCCAAGCCACGAAACAGTCGGTAAAGGTCCCACCAATATCCACGGAGACACGTTTCATCGGAAGCTCCCATGAAGAATGAGAATGATCGACTCACTCACCGCGTCAGTGCCCATGCTTGTGCTCCGCGTGCAGCGCGCGGCCAAAGTGGACCTTCTCCAACGCCAAGTCAGGTCCAATGGCGGGTTCGGTGACTTCCTTGCGGTCTTTCCATTGCGTCTTCAGCGCATCGATATCCAACTCGATGTCGCGCAGCGGCGGGTGGCCGGGCGGCAGGTATTCTGCCTCGACCATCGTGCCGCAGGCGCAGCAGTAGTACTCGAGAATCCGGCACCAGGTCGGGTCCGGTGAATACGTACGCTCGTAGAGTTTGGTGTCCAGCAGCGGCTTATGGATTTCGCGCGGATCGCGATCGTGCACCAATAGTCCGCGCTTGTAGTTTTCGCGCGCGCCGATGTGTTCGTGACCGCAGCGGCGGCACTCCCACATTTCGGTATCGAGATTGATCCGCAGGTATTCAGTGATCAGGACTTTCATCGTGGCTACTCGTGCTGTTCGCGACGTGGAATGAGAAATCAGGAAGCAAGACGGCGTAGCAGAATGTCGCCCGCCGCGTTGAACTCGAAGCACCAGCCGGCCTCGATGCGGCAGGTGTAGAAAGCCTCCTCGAGCACGGCCGGACCTTCGGCACTGGCGCCGGAGGTTTGCTCTTCCGCGCGGTACAACGGCAGGTCCTGCCAGGCACCGTCGAGCAGGCAGCGGCGTTTGGCATGGCTGATGGCGGCATGCGTCGCACCACCGAAGCGGCCGGACAGCATTGGCTGCGTCACCGGCTTGACCACTTCTATGCGCAGCGACAGACGCGCGTCCTTCGGCAAATCGTTCGGCAATGACCGGCCGTCGATTGCATAGGCGGTCTCTTCGTCGCCGTTTGCGACCAGCAGCGTCATGGTGACACGGCAGTCGTCCAGCTCGGCGAATTCGGCGTACATGCCGCGACGCGCCCGTTCGGTGAGATCGGCGCGGCAGGCCGCCAGCGCGCCGTCATCAGTACTGGCGAGCGGCGCCTCATAGGTGTGACCGACATCGGAGAAGCCCAAGCCGAAGGCTGAGAACACCGCGGCTAAACTGGGGATAATCACCTGCGATACACCGGCTGCCTCAGCCACCTTGCAGACCACCAGCGGACCACCGCCACCGAAGGCTGCCATCGTCGTACCCGAACCGATGCTGGCGTAATGCTTGAGACTGTTTGCGATCTTGGCGACCCAGGCCACTTCCATCGCCTGCACCGCCGCCTCGTCAGACAGTCCGAGCGGCTCGCTGACCGCCGACTGGATCGCCGCGCGTGCGCGTGCCGCATCGAGCGTCATCTCGCCGCTGAAGAACGAGGCCGGATCAAGCAGGCCACCCAACACGAAGGCATCGGTAATCGTTGCCAGCTGTCCACCGAAACCAAAGCAGGCTGGACCTGGTGCACTGCCTACGCTCTCGGGACCGACGACAATCTTGCCACTATTAACCTTGATAATTGAGCTACCGCCCACGCCAACACTTACCACGTCGCACAGCGCAAACGAGGTCGGAACGCCCTCAATCACGCCGCGCCGATGCGCACGTACGACGCCATTGTCGACCACGCCGATATCGGTGGTGGTGCCGCCAACGTCCATCGACAAAAGCTGCTTGAATCCGTAATGCTCGGCCAGCGCGCGAGCACCCTCGGCGCCGCCGCGTGGCCCAGAGCTATAGGTCTTGATGGCGATGGTCTTGGCCACGCGGGCCGACTGACCGTCGTTGCGGAAGATCAGCAGCGGATGGCGTGTCTTGTGCTCGCGCAGCTTGTGTTCGGCGCCGTAGAGGAAACGCTCCATCGCCGGGTGCAGGAACGCGTTGAGCAACGCGGTCCATGTGCGCCGTGCATCGTCGTGATCGTCGATCACTTCGTGCGAATAGAGAATCGGCAGTGCGCCAAGCAGGTGTGGCGGAAACTTTCTCAACAGAAGACGCTTCAAGGCAGCTTCGTGCTTGCCATGGTCCGGTCCGCCGCACGCCACGACGAGTCGGTTCGCACCAGCGGAAGCCAGCGCATTGACGGCTCGTACGACGACGTCTTCGGCCAGTCCGGCAGGTAGCACTTCGACGCGACTACCGATCAGGTCACGCGAAAGGCTGGCCGCCTCGGGTGAAGCAAACACGGCTTCACGCGAGATGCCATCGCCAAGGATCAGTCCCAGCCGCGGTCCCTTGCGCTCGACCAGCGCATTCGTGCCCTGGGTGGTGGAATAGCGGATGTATTCGGTCGACAGCAGCAAGGCCTGCAGGTCGTCCTTGCCGTAGATCACGCGCGAGGCCTTTTTCAGGCCTTCAAAAAAGCAGGTCGACAGGTCATACGGTGTGGTCAGCGTTTTGGTGCGATACACCTTGGCGCCGTCGATCACACAGATATCGGTGAGCGTGCCGCCGTTATCAATATTGATCAGCCGCCCCGTTGCTCCGGGTGTCGGCGCCGAATGCGTTTCGGCGTGGCTGGGTTTGGTTGCGGTGGCGACATCGTTGGACATGGTCATCGTAGGTATCCCTGATTCACGCGTTGCCAAGCCGCATCAGCGCGGCCGGCGTCAGATAGTGTTCGTAAATAGAGGCGTCGTTGACGCTAGTGGCGTAACCGCCGGAAATGGTACGCACCTGTTCGAGGCGAGACATGCGCCCACTCTGCACGTCGAAGGCGTGCGCGTGTGCCCACGACCAGTACGGATAGGCGCCTTCCATAAAGTGCTTCTCACCGTATTCGTACAGCGAATAAGCGCCATCGAACGAGCGATATGGCTCACCCCGGCGGTCATAGGAACCCGATTCATACAAGAATTCGACATTGCCAATGACTGCGAGGTTGTATTCCTTAATTGCGGAGAACGACGCATCGTGGCGGCCCCAACCAAGCGTCAAAGCAGCGAACAGTTCGATAGCCGAATTTGGATCGGGAAACGGATTGCCGCCAATCCATGGCCTGCCATTGGCCGTGACGATATTGCTCTTGGCATAGATTTTCGCAAGGCCCCGATTGCGTTTGGTCGCCTGGATATATTCCCAGGGGCTGAGACGATTCAGGTCCGTGGTGGTTTTGACCCCACGCACCTGCACAAACGAATCGTTGTACGGCAACAGGTCAACAAATATAGGCTTGATCCTGACATTGCGTAGGCCGATCGCAAAGAAGATCGTGATCAAACCACAAATCACCCCGGTGATCGCATGATGCGCCATCACCCAGCGAGCAATCTGGTATCTCATACGAACCATGCTGTAGCCTTACGAAATAATGCGCACGTTGCAAATAGATTCATCGTCCCCTCCACGTGCAGGCACGCTGGACTCCTATCGGCGCGGCCTGAGGGTTGTCGTGTTGTCGTTGTGGCGAGACTAACAACGGAGCACGCGAACATATTGGACGAACGCGGACGGCATTTGGAACAAAAGTGCACGTTGAATTATGTGCAATTGCAGCATTAGGCTGTGGAACTAACACTTTGTCTCGTGAAGTTGGCCGGTACATTGCCGATGCCGCCGCAAACACGCTTTTATAGCTTTGCAATGCATCGGTGTTGAGGAAGCGGCAGCGGTCACTAAGGCCTGCTTGTTCTCCGAGCCACGGCCCGGCTTGCCGCCGTTGCGCTCGCCGCCCAGGTAAGCGTCGTCAATCTGCACGAAACCGTTGAGCTGGCGCGACTCTTCGCGCTGCATCATCGCCTCCATCATCTTGTGCTTCAGGTGCCAAGCGGCGCGGTAGCTCACCCCCCAGATGCCGTATTTCCTTGCCTCATCCGCCAAGTCTCATTCGCGCTTCGGCTCTTCTGAAACCTTGACCAACAACTTCCCGGTGTTGGTGCCATTGAACAATTTCGTGATCGCTTGGGCCGCTTGTTCGAATCCCTCGACCACATCAAGCCGATATTTCACGCGGCCCTGCAGGTACCACTGAGTCATTTCGTCATGCGCCTTGGCCCACCAGCGCGTATCGGCCGCGTAATCGAGCACGATGAACCCTTCGATCTTCGCCCGCTTGTTAAGAA
>Ga0307377_10008952_pt1 | contig 10083 bp, 7 predicted proteins | sample TR3MG_FD_202535 | JGI IMG/M metagenome (GOLD analysis project Ga0307377, IMG submission 202535) | Soil microbial communities from Risofladan, Vaasa, Finland - TR-3 | ecosystem: Environmental > Terrestrial > Soil > Coastal area > Acid sulfate soil | place: Finland: Risofladan, Vaasa | collected... | reverse complement strand
CCGCGCGATTCCTCGACGCCAGCCTTGCGCCGGCCCAGGCATTTCGGCAATGGCTGGTGAGGCTATTCGGACCCTGAAGCTTAAAGCCTGAAGCCTGCAGCCTGAGGCCTGCAGCCTGAAGCCTGAGGCCTGCAGCCTGAAGCCTGAAGCCTGCAGCCTGCAGCCTGAAGCCTGCAGCCTGCAGCCCTGCCTTCCCCTCACGCCGCAAAGATCGCATCCACAAAGCGCTCCGCATCGAACGTCTCGATGTCGGCCATCTGCTCGCCGATGCCGATGAATTTCACCGGGATGTTCAGCTGCTTGCGTATTGCCAGCACGATGCCGCCCTTGGCGGTGCCGTCGAGCTTGGAGAGGATGATGCCGGTGAGGCCGATGGCCTCGTCGAAGAGTTTGGCCTGCGAGATGGCGTTCTGGCCGGTGGTGGCGTCGAGCACCATGAGCACTTCGTGGGGTGCGTCGGGCACTTTCTTCTTGATCACGCGCTCGATCTTGCTGAGCTCCTGCATGAGGTTGCGCTGGGTGTGCAGGCGGCCGGCGGTGTCGACGATCAGCACGTCCACCTTGCGGGCGACGGCGGCTTCCACGGCGTCGTAGGCCACGGCGGCGGGATCGGCTCCCTGCTGGTGCTTGATGATGTCGACCCCGATCCGCTCGCTCCAGATGCTGAGCTGCTCGACGGCCGCGGCCCGGAAGGTGTCGCTCGCTGCCAGCAGCACTTTCTTGCCTTCCTTCTTGAAGTAGTAGCCGAGCTTCGCGATGGAGGTGGTCTTGCCGGAGCCGTTCACGCCGGCCACGAGGATGACCGTCGGGGGAGCGTCGGCCAGCTTGATGCGGCTCTCGGCTTGGTTGAGGATCTCCTTCATCTTGTTCTTGACGAAGGCTTCGAGGGCGGGGGCGTCCTTGATCTGGCCGTCCTTGTAGGCCTTGCGGGTGCTCTCGGTGATCTGGGAGGTGGCTTCAACGCCGACGTCGGCGGAGATGAGCACTTCTTCCAGGCGGTCGATGGCTTCTTCATCGACGCGGTTGAAGATCCTGAAGACATCGCGGAGGCCCGAGGAGAGCTTGCCGCGGGTTTTCTGGAGGCCTTCCTTGAGTTTTTCGACGGGAGCAAACAGTTTTTTGAAGAACATTCAGCGAAAATCCTCCTTGCGGTTCACCGACCCGGGCAGGAGTTGAGCCAGGGCGGCGATTTTTTCGACGTAAACGCCCGGCACGCGCACGCGGCCGATCCGCAGGTCGGGGCGGCGCGCGCCGTGGCAATCCGAGCCGCCCGCAACCAGCAGCCCCAGGCGCATCGCCATCGTGAGGTACCGCGCGGTCTGCTCGCGGTTGTAGGTGGGGTAGAATGCTTCGATCCCGTGCAGGCCCATCTCGGCAAACAGGGGGATGTAGTCGTCGCGGCTCGTCACCCCCGGATGCGCCAGGATGGAGACGCCCCCCATCGCGCGGATGGCGGCGATCGCCTCTTCGACGCTCATGTAGCGCTTGGGGACGAAGGCCGGGCCGCTGTCGCCGACGTACCGGTAGAACGCCTCGGCTAGGTTGGACACGTGGCCGCGATCCTTCAATGCCTGGGCTACGTGCGCCCGGCCGGGCGAGCCGCCGTCCGCGAGGTCGATCACGTCCTGCACGTCGAGCTCAACGCCGATCGAGCGGAGCTTGTCGACGATCTGCTCGATGCGCTCGTGGCGTGCGCGGCACATCTCGCTCAGCCGCTCGAGGAATGCGGTGTTCACGGTGTCGACGTAGAGCCCGATGAGGTGGAATTCCTGGTCGCCGTGGTAGGTGGAGATTTCGACGCCGGGGACGACTTCGACGTCGCGTGCGGGGCCGTGCTGGCGGGCTTCGGCCACGCCGTTCATCGTGTCGTGGTCGGTGATTGCGATGACTGTGAGACCGGCGGCGGCGGCGCGGTCGACCACCTCCCGCGGCGTGAACGTGCCGTCGGAGCAGGTCGTGTGAATGTGGAGGTCAGCCTGGATTCGTTTTGCCATTGCTCCCGTGCGGATAAAACGGGCGGCCTTGCCCGCGGAGGGCCTCCTTCGGCGCAGCCCGGATGCGATTGCCTGCAGTCCCTTCATGATAGCAGATGACGGGCTGCTATTCAACGAGGAAAAGTGCTCATATGCTCATAGGGTCTGTAAACGTTTCGTGGGCGCAGGTAGGGGCGGGCTGAGGTGCGACCGTCTTCGGTCGCCCGAATCGCCCGCCCTACGCGATCAGGGACAAGGGCGGGCGATTCGGGCATCTTCGGTCGCAGACGGGAGGCTACCCCAACAAGATCCACAATGCCGAAACCACGACTGAAGATGCCCTCAGCCTGCCCCTACAGATGCGACATCCGGTGACATGCGCCCACGAATATTTCACGGACCCAACAGGCGGCAGTTTGCGGACGCTGGGCTGAGCCGGCACCATCGCGATGTCAATCAGTTAACGCCCGCTCATGTCTTTCACGAATCTGTCACCGATTTTTTCACCGGTTTTTGGCTTGACATTTGGAAAATAATTGTCATGAATGCTATGGATAAGGCATCTCCCTACGCGGAACGCGCGGCATGGGAAGGCCCGGAGCCTGGGAGGGGTTCGCATACTGGAGGAAGGGGAGGTGACGGAGGCGGATCTTCAGCAGGCTGGCACGTGTCTCTGGTACAGGCTGGCCGTCACGACGAACGGCCGGCCTCCGATCCTTGCAGCGTGTTTGGGGCAGGGGCAAGGTTTTTCCCTTGCAGCTCCTTTGTGACTGTTTCAATGGAAAAAGGAGGAACCTGATCATGAAGACAGTCGCTCGGATCATCGTGTTGGTCGTTGTTCTATCGGCAGTTACGACGTCGTATGGGGCAACGTGGTACGTTCGGGCGGGTTCCTCGGGCGATGGCTCGGCCGGGAATCCGCTCGGGGGGATCCAACTCGCCGTTACTGCGGCAGCCGGCGGCGATGCCATTCTGGTGGCCGCCGGAAGCTACGCGGAAAACCTGACCATCGACTCGAAGTCGATCGTCATCCAGGGCGGGTGGGATTCCACCTTCGCCCTGCGGAACTGGAAAACCAACGTCACGACAATCAACGGCGGGCTGGCGGCGTCGTGCGTGAGCTACGCGAATTGCCCCGCCGGCGAGCTTTCCGGATTCGTCCTCACCAACGGCTGGGCCGCGGGCGCCTGGCCCAAGGTACGCGGCGGAGCCGTCGCGTGCGTCAACTCATCGCCCACCATCGCTAGCAACACCATCACGGGCAACACGGCCACCTACGGCGCCGGCATCGCCTGCTACGATCACGCGTCGCCCGTGATCACCGGCAATACCATCAGGGGCAACACGTCGAAGTTCGGCGGCGGAGCCATCGACTGCTCCAGCGTCTCGTCGCCGATCATCATCAACAACACGATCAGTGCGAACACGGCAGGCTACGGCGGGGGCTTCCGCTGCGAATACACCTGCGGGCCCGTGATCATCAACAACACGATCGCCGGCAACACCGCGAGCTTCCGGGGCGGGGCGGTCTACGTGTCGTACTATTCGGCCGCCACGCTCACCAACTCGATCCTCTGGGAAAATGCAGCGCCCACCGGCCCTGAAATCTGCGTGTGGGTGCAGTCTACGCTCACGGTGCGCTACACCGACGTCCGCGGCAGCACCATGTCAGCCTACGCCGACGGCACGAGCACACTGATCTGGAGCGTGGGCAACATGAACCTCGATCCCCTCTTCGCCGATGCGGCGAACGGCGATTTCCACCCCAGGACCCGCCACGGCCGATGGGACCCGTCCCTCGAAGCGTGGGTCTACGATACATCCACCAGCATGACCATCGATTCCGGCGATCCGGCCGGGCCGTTCATCAATGAAGTGCCCCCCAACGGCAACTGCATCAACATGGGCGCCTTCGGCAACACCCCCGAAGCATCCAAGGGCGGCTGGTACCTCCTCGGCGACGCCGACCTCAACTGCACCATCGAGATGGCCGACCTCATCTTCATCCGCGACAGGCTCATGCTCGATCCGGCGGTGGGCGACAACTGGCAGGCCGACGTGAACCGCGACGGGCGGATCAACATCCTCGACCTGCTCTACACGCGCAACCGCCTGGGCGCGACGTGCGCTCCCGGCACCGAGCCGGCCGCTCCGCCGAAGGCCGTCAGCTACGCCACCGACACCACGGTGGGCGGAGGCACGCTGGTCACCGCCGTCTCCGGCCGCGAACCCGGCCTGCTCATCCTCGAAGGCCCCGACGACCGCGGCGAGCCGCCCGGCCAGCAGATCGTCAGGATCGACGTCTACGGCGAAGACCTCATCGGCTTCGGCGGCGTGCAGACCTCGCTGAGCTTCACCGGCCTCCAGACCGGCGAGCGGCAGTTCCAGCTCCAGGGCGTCACCTTCAACAGCGCCATCCACGGCAGGTTCGACGTTGTCGACCTCCCCTCCGGCACCGCCGGGTTCGTGATTCTCAGCGGGGACGTCGACCTGCCGCAGAAGACGCTGCTCTACTCGCTCACCTACCAGCTCTCGGAGCCGGCGGACGACTACATCGCCGAGACCGCCGGTGACGCCGCCGCCGGCGGAAGCGACGATGAGGAAATCCCGCTCGACACGGTTGGCGGAATCATCAGCAGCGGCCCGGCCGACACCGTCCCGCCCTTCATCGCGAGCGCCTGGGCCGAGCCGAACACGCTCGCCCGCGACAACAAAATGCACGACGTGGCCATCAACGCCATCGTGAACGACAACGCCGACCCCGCTCCCACGTGGCGCGTTGTGTCGGTCGTCAGCAACCAGCGGGCCGCCGCCGGCGCAACCGAATGCCTGGTCACCGGCGACCACACGGTGAGGCTGCTGGGCATGTGCGCCAGCACGGGCATCGGCCGCACCTACACCGTCACCGTCGAAGCCAGCGACGCCAGCGGCAACACGTCCACCGCGCTCGTGCTCGTCCTCGTGCCGAGGAGCAGCTCGATGATGCGGAGATGATCAACGGGCAAGAATGGCAGGTTTCGCGACAGCGGCGGAGCGCATGCAGGCCGAAATGGGCTCCGCCGCTGCTCCATGCTGATCTCGAGCCCTGGCCGAAGTGGATGAGGTAGGGGCAGGTCGAGCGTCGGGCCGTTTTCGGTCCGGCGCGAGTTGCCTGCCCTATTGATACCGCGCCCCGTAGCGGCGCGCGCATCATTTCGTGCGCCGCGGCAGCTTGTGCAGGTAGTAGTCGCGTTCGAGCTTGCCTGACGGGCACAGTGCCTTGACCGCAGCTTGCGCCGCGCGTGCCCAACGAATCACTTTCAGGTAGTATCGCTCGTTGTACAGGACGTAGGTGCCGTGGCCCGTGGCGACGACGTCCGGCCGCCAGTCGATGATCCTCCGGGCGCTTTCTACGAAGCCTTCCTCGAAAACCGATCCATTGAATGAGCTGAAACCGCCGGTGCCATTCCACCGCGACGGCGGCTGGAAGTTGTCGCCCGCGAACAGCACCCTGCGGCCGGCGATGGTTGTCATCAGCGCGCAGTGCCACCAAGTCTGGCCGGGCAGCGGCGCGCAGCGGAAGCGGTATTCGTTCCACGTCCAGGTGCCGTCGCGCGGGAGGAGGTGATCGGCGACGATCGGCTCGGCAGGAAGCCAGGGCGCGTCGATCGCTCCGATCTCGCGGATCGGCTCGGCCACCTGCGGGTGCAGATGGATGGCGGTGCCGTGCCGCGCCTTCAGCAGCGGGAGGCCGTCGGTGTGATCGAGGTGGAAGTGCGAGGCGGTCGCGGCGGTCACCGCGGGGTCGCCGAGCTCGGCCAGCAGGGGCTCGAGCAGGGCGATATCGGCGCGGGTCGGATCGATCACCATCGCGTCGCCGCACGCGGACCGGAGCAGGTAGCTGTTTGCGGCGAACTGGTAGAGGCCGGGCAGCACTTCGCGAGCGCCGCACTGCAGGATGCGCGGCGGCAGGTAGTAGTCGCGCTCGCCGGCGCAGATGCTGCCCTTCGCGCGGTAGAGGGCGAGCAGCCGCGCGGCAAGCGTGCGGAGCATCGGGCGGATGCGTTGCGTCACCACAGGCCCGTGCGACGGGCACAGCAGATCGATGCCGATGCCGAGCAGCCGCTGCACGCCTTCCCACGCCAGGAGCGCGCCGGAGCCGGTCCAGTGGTCCCACTCGAGGTGGTAGGGCTGCCAGATGGTGGAGCCGGCGTGGGCGGCGTCGCCGCAGAAAACGACCTGCCGGCCATCCGCATCAAGCAACACGGAAACCGCGCCGGTGCCGTGGCCGGGGGTGTCGATGAATCGCAGGCGGGCCTGGCCCCAGAAGAGGTCCGTCCAGCCGGCCATATCGAAAGTGGCGGCCGGAAGGCCGCGGCGGAGCGGCAGGTAGCTGCGCGGCACGCCGCCAGCCCTGCGAGTCCGCCAGAACTCGTCGACCGCGGCAGGCTCGAGCATCGCCTTCTCGCCGGCGGGCGCGTGGATCGCGAACGGCCAGTCGTCGCGCGCCAGCAGCCCTTCGCACTGGTCGGCGTGGTGGTGCGTAATGAACACGTGCTCCAGCGGCGGCAGCTTCAGCCTGCGCAGCGCGCTCAGCCAGCGGCCGGAGCCGAAGTCGATCGCGATCGTACCGCGGCCGTTCGTGATCGCGTAGACGTTGCAGGTATCGTCAAACCGATAGACGCCGGGGAGGAGCTCTGTTGGAATTGGATTCATGGCAAAAGATCGATGGACGAAGTGGACCAAGTGGACCAAATGGACGAAGTGGACTTGAAGGCTAGAGCTCCGCTCGCTGCAAGCCCCAAGCCCTCCCATCACGTCGGGTGCAGGTTCTGGGTATCCACGTCGCCGATGGCAGCGAGCCGGACGATCTGGCCGTCGCGAATCCAACATACGCGGTCCGACGACCCGATCATCTTGATGTCGTGCGTGGCGCAGATCACGGTCACGCCCTGCTCGCGGTTGAGGTCCTTCAGCAGGCGGATGATCTCGGAGCCGGTCTTCGTGTCGAGGTTGCCCGTCGGCTCGTCGGCGAGAATGACGGACGGCGTGTTGGCGAGTGCCCGGGCGATGGCAACGCGTTGCTGCTGGCCGCCCGACAGCTCGAGGGGCTTGTGGTCGTAGCGGTCTTTCAGGCCCACGCGGTCGAGGATCGCCCGCGCCCGCTCGTCGGCCTCGTCCCTGCGCGTGCCCTGGAAGATCATCGGCAGCCGGACATTCTGCATTGCCGACATCACCGGGATGAGGTTGAACGTCTGGAAGATGTAGCCGATGCGGTTGCAGCGAACCCACGCCTGCCGCTCCTCCGGCAGCTCGAACAGCGACTCGCCCTCGAAGTAAACCTTGCCTTCGGTGGGCACGTCGAGGGCGCCGATCTGGTTGAACAGCGTGGACTTTCCGGAGCCGGAGGGCCCCATGATTGCCAGGAATTCCCCGCGGTAGACGTCCAGCGACACGCCGCGGAGCGCCCAGACCACCTCGCCACCGAGCTGATAGCGCTTCCGAACGTTTTCCGCCCTGATGATCACCGAATCGTTATCAATGTGAGCCGTCATAGGTTCGTTCTCAAGGTTACGGGCTGCAGGCTACAGCCTCACGCCAGCTCAATGAAATTCCTCACTTCCGAAGTCGATTTCGCTGGGATGGGCGGACTTCACGATCCGGCCATCCTCGATCCACAGCACGCGGTCCGATGTCTGCAGCATCTTGAGGTCGTGCGTGGCGGAGATCACGGTGATTCCCATCTCGCGGCGGAGGCGGTCGAGCAGCTCGATGATCTCGGCGCCCGTCTTCGTGTCGAGGTTGGCGGTCGGCTCGTCGGCGAGGACAATCTCGGGGTTGTTTGCGAGTGCCCGTGCGACGGCGCATCGCTGCTGCTGGCCGCCCGACAGCTCAGCGGGCTTGTGCAGGGCGCGGTCGGCCAGCCCCACCAGCTCGAGCAGGTGCAGGCCGCGGTCGCGGGCCTCGTCGCCCTCAAGCCCGGCGAAGCTCATCGACAGCGTCACGTTCTCCAGGCACGTCATCACCTGGATCAGGTGGTAGGTCTGGAAGATGTAGCCCACCTTGCGGCATCGCAGCCACGCAAGCTCGTTGTGGTCAAGCTGGGCGATGTCCACCTGGTCGATGTAGACCTTGCCGACGGTCGGCTTGTCCAGCCCGCCGATGAGGTTGAACAGCGTGGTCTTGCCGGATCCGGACGGCCCCATGATCGAGAGGTATTCGCCGCGGGAGACGTCCAGCGTGGCTCCCTGCAGTGCGTGAACCTCCAGGTTGCCCATGCGGTAGGTCTTGCGGACGTCGACGGCGCGGATGACGCACGGCCGCTCCGTCTCCGCCGGCTCCGCAAACAGGGCGTTCAGTTGTTCGCGCGTGAAATCCGTCATAGGCTAACAGACCAATTGCGCCTGTAGGGGCAAGTCGAGCGACGACCGCTGCGGTCGTCGCGAGTCGCCTGCCCTCGGTCACTTGTTGTACCCCGGAGGGGCAGGCAACTCGAAGACTCGACCTGCCCCTACCTCGCTGGCACGCTGGTCACCTCCGTCACACATTGGTCCTCAGCGCATTTGCGGGCAGCATCCGGGAGGCGATCCGCGCCGGGTACAGCGCCGCCACCGCCGACAGCACCACTCCCACGGCCAGGCAGATCGCCGCATACAGCAGGATCGATCCCATCTCGAGCGAGCCGAACACCAGCCCAAACCCGTAGGTGAAACCGTAAGCGATCAGCGCAAACGCCAGCCCCGTCAGCGCGCCCAGCAGCGAACCCGCCACTCCCATCAGCGTCGACTCGATCAGGAACATCTGCCGGATGAACGCCGACAGCGCTCCCAGGCATTTCATGGTGCCGATCTCGCGGAAGCGCTCGGTCACCGACATCAGCATCGCGTTGCTGATGCAGATCACGCTGGCGATCAGGGAGATGACGACGACCCACCCGCGGCGGAATGCTCGCTTGTGGGCGTCGCGGGCGAGTTTCTCCTGCTCGTGCTCGCCGGGCTCCTTGCCGAGCGCCACGGCGATGACGCCATCGATCTCGTCGGGCTTCTCGCCCCGGGAGAAGGCGACCACCTTGTTGCGCGCCCGCTCGAGGACAGCCGCCCAGTCCATCTCGGGGCGCTCGCCGCCGATCACCAGCAACGCGTGGGCGCCGTCGGCGAGGTCGTCCGTCGATACGAGTTGGACCACGCCGCGCAACTCGTCAGGCTCCGACACGCCCGCCGCGGCCGGCGCCAGCCGCACGGCCTCGGCCCGCTTGTCCCGCAACTGTCGCAGCAGGCGGATTTCCGCCGCCGACGGCTTGCCCGCCAGCAGCACGGCGAACCGCCGGCCCTCCGGGGGGCCCACTTCCGCCGCGAGGAAGTTCGCCATCCGCCGCACCGTCGCGCGCAGTTGCTCCTCGTCCGACACGCCGCCCCGGATCACCTCGCCCGACAGCACCGCCATCAGGAACGCGATCCCCAGCACGATCCCCATCATCGTGACGATCGACCGCCCCAGGCGAATGCGGATCCCCTGCATCACCACCTCGAATGCCACCGAGGCGGGAAGCTTCACCTGCGTGCCGATTCTGGAAGTCAGTTCAGACATAAGAAGCCAAAAGGCAAAAGTAAAAAGGCAAAAAGCCAGAAGCCAGAAGTCTGCGTTCCGCATTCATCATTCATCATTCATCATTCAGAATGGTGCTCCCGACACCGCGTTCTTGATCAGGTTCATGGCGATCACGGCCATACTGGTGAGGCCGACGCCGGTGAAGTAGCCGGCGAGCACGGTGGGCGCCATGCGCAGGAATTCGGTGCGGCCGAACCGTTTCTGGAAATAATACCGCCCCAGCAGCGCCCCCACGATCTCGAGCGCCATGAAGTGGGGGAATCCCCCTAGCCCACGGATGAACCCGTAGATCAGCATCACCGGCAGCCCGAGCGCGCTCACGATCACGAAACCCACGATCGTCACGCCCACGCCCGCGCCCATCACCTTCGGATGAATTGCCTTCATGAACTCGCTGTCCGCCAGGCTCTTGCTCGCCGGATCCTCGCCCGGCGCTACGAAGGTGGACGAATACAGCAGCACGTTGTTCTTCGACGCATATTCCCAGTTCACCTGGGCGTACGGATACGCCTCGGACGGAATC
>Ga0307377_10008950_pt1 | contig 10085 bp, 8 predicted proteins | sample TR3MG_FD_202535 | JGI IMG/M metagenome (GOLD analysis project Ga0307377, IMG submission 202535) | Soil microbial communities from Risofladan, Vaasa, Finland - TR-3 | ecosystem: Environmental > Terrestrial > Soil > Coastal area > Acid sulfate soil | place: Finland: Risofladan, Vaasa | collected... | reverse complement strand
AACGGCAAGTCGGTCGTGTCGGCTGCCAGGTACGTGATATCGGGTCTTGGTTCGCATCCTGCCAGGCGGTTTTCCAGAACCGCAAGCATGTTCTCGGAGATGTCACCGCCGGTGACTCGATACCCCCTCTGCCCAAGTGGAATTGCGATCCTCCCAGTGCCGATCCCCGGCTCGTAGACACTGGGATAGTCGGCCGGGGGAAACCGCTTGACAAGATAGTCCAGGGCTGCATTGAAACAATCCCCATCAAAGGTTCTTGTCTCGTCGTACAGCTCAACTAGACCATCGAAGGAAAGCGAAGTCATCCTTTGATCATCCCCAGGACTATGTCAATCATGGCCTGTTCGCCTTTGGCGCGTCTCTCTTGCTTTTCGGAATCGCTAAGCAGGATGTGCTCACCCTGGCGAGGGTTGTCAAAAGCGAACAGAAGGGAAAGCCGCTTCATGCCGAAATGCTCGGCAACCGCAAAGGTCGTGGCTGTCTCCATATCCACTGCAATATAGCCATCTGCTCGCCACCGCTCGATATCCTCCCGGCCCTCGGCCAGCAGTGCTGATGTCGTGTAGATCGGGCCTTTGTGCAGTGGGACGTTTGAGGATACTGCCTGATCAGCCAAGTCCATTGATGCTGCTACATCCGGCGTATCCACGTAATACTGAGCAGCGCCCTCACCGCAATGAGCATACGTAGCGCAAACCAGGTCACCGGCTGGAATCCCATCCCCGATTGCGCCGCAGCAACCGGTCTGGATGACTACCGGAGTACCCATGACCCCGAAAACGTGCGTGATCTCCGAAGCCATCACATCGCCATAGATTGAGGCATAGCCGACACTCGTCCCGCAGTAGTCGCCGATCAGCACATCCTCGAAGATGCCATTTGGCGAGCCGACCTCGAGAACATCGCTTAACAGCTCCTTATGCTGATCGTATCTCGTCCTGAGATTTCGCGTTCCGCGAAGGACCAGTACCTCTGGAACCCGTTCTTCAGGGATACTGAGCCATGACAGCCAATCCTTCCGCCTCAGTTCCTTTAGCATGCGATTCCTTCCCGTCAGGGCTTCAGAGATGCGATATAGTTCCCCAGGCCGACGACCAGGGTGGAAGCGACCAGGATCATTATGCCCGTGAATATCATGCGGTGGGTCCTGATGCTCGAGCCCTTCCACTCATGGAATAGCAGTCCCCACATGTTGCTGAATACGATGATGAAAGCCATGTGTATCGTCCAACTGGAGAAATCGTATCGTCCCATCTTGGTCGTGCCCATGCCGTAGAACATGAACTGCATATACCACGTGATCCCCGCCAGGGCCGAGAACAGGTAGTTGGACAACTGAGAACCGATCGGGCCGGAGATGTAATTCCTGGCCGAGTGGTTCTTGATATTCAGGAACGCGCACCAGAGGAAGTTAGTGGTGAATCCTCCCGCGAAGATGACTATGAATACCGGCGTGTTTTGCCAGATGTCGGCCGTGCCGTGGACTACCGCCAGTTGTGCGATCGGCTTGCCCGCCTGAATCGCGAACGCCATGCACGCGCTCATTACGCCCGCGAATATGGCGATCCAAATCCCCTTCTTGAAGTCGAACTCGGTGACCGCCGCCTTTTTTTGCTCCGCCGAAAGCTCTCCCTCTTTGAGCACGCCTGCCTTGCCGCAGACCGATATTCCTGTCAGACAGACCGCCACGCCTCCCAAAGTAACTAGTCCGGAGAGTTGGCTGACCATTCCTCCGAACGTACCTTGAAAGATTGGCGGGATGATTGTTCCGAACGCCGCACAGAATCCGAGCGCCAGGGCATACCCCAGCGACATCCCCAGGTACCGCATAGTCAGACCGAAGGTCAGCCCGCCGATCCCCCACAATACGCCGAACAAGTATGCCCACAGGAGGCTGCTTTTCGGTGCGGTGTGCAGCACAGTCATCACGTCGGGGCAGACCAGCCAGGCCACGACCCACGGCGCGATCATCCAGCTAAAGAAGCCGCCCACGAGCCAATAGCTCTCCCAGGCCCACTTCTTCACCTTCTTGAATGGAATGTAGAAGCTCCCGGCTGCGAATCCGCCGAGCGCGTGAAGCACGACACCAAGGAACGGATTGGGGACCATGCGCCCTCCTTTGGCTTCGGAATACTGAGGTTAGGTTAGGCTAGGGGGTCGGGGATTCCTTCACTGTTCACCGTTCACTGACTGAGCCATCAGTCCGTACACGGATGATCCTCTCGTATCCCGCCTTCCGGGCAGGATCGCCCTCAACCACGAAATCGAATCGAATGCCCTTCCGAGCAAGTTCGATTCCCTGCTTGAGACACTCCCCGATCACCTTCGCGAATGTCACTCCCTGCTCGTTCGTCTTCTGGAAGCCGAAGCGCTCGTTATTCCACAGGCCGTTCGGCCAGAACTCGCTCCATCCGATATAGCCCTCGGGGAATGCGACGGCGATCCTCGCGTTCATCGGTTTGCGAGGATGAGCCTTCGCATGCTCGCGGAGAACCCGGGTCAGCTCCAACTGCTCCTTATAGGGCATGTGGTGGCCATGGTCGCTCGTCCAGAACCAGATATACCGAGCCCCCTGATCATAGGCCATCGTGATCGCCAGCGGCGAGATCTCCGGGTCGGCCTGGCCGTAGATGCTCGTGCCCCAATCGCCGCCGAAGCACCTGGCCGCACCCCGAAGGAAGGCATAATGCAGATCGAGCATCTCCTCGGTCGTAACTTTGAACTCAGGGCCGAAGGTGCCCTTCATGATGGTATTGAAGGTATTCAGGTCATATCGCCCCTCGTGGATGACGCTGCTCGCCCCACCTTCTAACTCATGCCACCCCGCCGAATAGACCGCCTCCCAGGCGGGCATGTCTTGCTGCAGCATATCCCAAGTTCCCAGGTAAACACCGGCCTTCTGGAGCAGCAGTGGAAGCATTCGTCTGCTGTAATGGTTATCTCCCACTAGCGATGCGGCCACCCTCATGCGCAGGAGGTTCGAGGCATCGGTCACGTGCCGGCAGTCGCCGAAGGAATTGATGATCGCCGGCTCATCGGTGAACATCGTCGTGCCCATGTAGTTCGGGCGGTAGAGGATGTTCGGATAATCCTCAAAAACCGGGTACTTGGTGTAGAATGCCGGGCGCTCGCGCACCAACAGTTCGCGCTCCAGCGTATCAACGATGAAGAAGTTGGTTCCGGCTGACTCCATCTCGTCGTATTCTTTGGCGGTGAACGGCCGGTAGTTGTAATTTCGGTCGGTTATTCGACCCTCGTCAATATCGCGGAAGTTGCGGCCGGTCCCGACGATCAGGTTGGGGTCTAGTACCAGCACCTTCGGCTGCCCCATATCTTCCATGGGCTTGCCATGCCCCGTCTCAACGAGTTGAACGCCATTCCCCAGATAAGTGCCCGAAGTCGCGAATATGCCATCGAACGCCGTGTTCGTCGCGGGGCAGGGGAGAAGTTGAGTGCGGAAGTCAAACTCAGGGAGCAGCGGCCCACCCGACTTATCCCTGTACTCCAGGAACGGCCTATCCCCATCCTTGAACAAATACCGTCCTACCTGTCCTACCGGTCCTACTTGTCCTACACTCATCGGCGCATACTTGGACAGCGCTCGCACCACGAACGAGGACCCATCCGGTTTCGTGACCGCCATCTCCCACCAACGAAGGTTTCCTTCCCTCGGCCCGATGGTTATGGTGACATCCTTCACCGAGGGCTTGGCGTCCTGTTTTGCCAGGACGAACTCATACCGCGCCCAGTCTCCCGGCACAGCCGCTTGAACCGAACTTGCGATCAACAGCGAAATCATTGCCATCTTGAGCACTTCCTTTGCCTCCTGAGTCAGCGGTTCAAATGGTACTCATAGCAAGTGATGCCGATCATCCCGGCCTTCCTTGCGGCGACCTCGCACTCTGCCATCCAGTCCGCCCCTCGCCGGCAGTTCTTGAACGACCCGATGTCCGCCTGCATGATGATCGGGACCTTGGACACCGATCGGATGTCATCCACAAACGGCTTGTACTTCAGTGGATAATCCGCCGGCAGATCGGGCTTCGACCAATCCGGCCAGTCGGTCTGGATGACGAATAGATCGGGCTTGAGGGTCTTGACCAGCAGCGCCCCATCAATTCCCTCCCATTCGCGGACGGTCTGCACGGGATTCGGGATATCGTCCGCAATCCCCCAGACGGCTATCTTGACCTGTGGGAAGTCCTTGCGGACCTGGGAGAGGATTTCCTTGTGGAACGACACAACGCTCTTGACCCTGAAGTCTACCCACTTCTGATAAACGGGCGTGTTTCGCTGATCGAAATCGGGCATTGCCCCAAACATGCTCCGGCAATGATCGCAGAGGCAGCCGTAGAGCGAACTATCCGGCCCCTGGAACGCCGGCCAGAACGGCTCGGCGATCTCGAAGCCGTCGAACGGGATTCGCTTCAGCGTCTTGAGAACCTGGTTTTTCTTCCACCGCCGGTAATCGGGATTGTTCATGCAGAGATAGGTAAAGCCCTCAGCAGCGTCCTCCGCCAGCTTGCCCTTCAGCTTCATGCGCCACTTCTCCCAGCCCGCGGGGAAGTCGGCGGTCGAGTAGGTCCCATTGCCGAAAGTCGTGTACCAGACCGCAATTCCGGCCTTGTGGAATGCCTCGACCAGCTTCACATTGATGGCGCTCTCGCGGGTGACGGCATAGCGCACGCAGCCATAGCCGTCCGCCTTGATCTCCGCGGCGATGCTCTCCGGGCTGCGATTCTGGTAGTAGGCAAACGCCGGGTCGAGTTGGATGGATCTGGCGAATGGGTCGAGCTTCGCCTGGACACTGGATGCCATGAGAATCACCGCCAGCAGCCTCAATACCACCTAGCCGCCTCCCATGATACCACAATAGTCGGGGAATTCATCGAGGGCCTGCTTGCCGGCAACAAGCAATGCAGTCGAGAGTGCATCGCAGATGGTCGCCGATGGCCCCACCACTGCCGCCGCCTGATTGTCCTTCACCGGCTTGCCCGTTCGAGGATCGAGCACGTGCCCGAACTCGATTCCGTCTGCCGTGAACGACTTCCCATGAACTGCCGAGATGGAAAGACTGCTGTCCCGCAGATCAATGCATCCGCTCAATGGGTCAGCCAGCGCAATCCTCCACGGACTCCCGTCCGCCTGGACGCCGATTGCGTACACGGTGCTCGTGCCGCCGTGAATCAGCCCACCCTCGATGCCGTTCTCCCGCAGGATCTCCGCCGCCTGCTCGATTGCATATCCCTTCCCGATCGCCCCGAGATCAATAGCCATGCCCTGGCTTTCAAAGCGAATAGTGAAGTTATCTAGCTTGAGGTGGCCCATGCCTACGACTTTCCGAGCCGTCTTGACTTCGGCCGAATCAGCCGTCTTGCCCTTGCCGCCGGCAAACCCCCATGCCCGCATCAGGGGAGCAATCGTTATGTCGAATGCGCCGCTGGTCTTGAGGCTCAACTCGCGGCAGAGCACGAGCAATCGAAAGAGCCTCGGCTCGACCTTGACCGGCTCTTTGGCCGCGCGGGCATTGATCGAGCTTACGTCGCTCTCGGGCCGATAGAAGCTCAACTGTCGGTCGAGCCGCTCGATCTCGCCCAGCGCCTCCTCGCCGATCGCCCGCAGGCGAACTGGATCTTCGCCGTTGAGCACCAGCTCAAAGCGGGTGGCCATGGCATTGCTTGCTAGACTAATGGTGGTATCTGTTGCGCCGAACATGTGCAGCGATCAAACGTATGGGGGTATGGGAGTTTGGGGGTGTGGGGGTTCGGAGTTCCGATCACGCCCATACTCCCTTACTCCCACACTCCCATACCCCATGGTAAACGCAGTCGTTAACGAACTAGCCCGTCATCCTGAGCTTGTCAGGATCGAAGAGCATCATCTTGCTCTCGCGGTATGACTTCTCCGCCATCGAGACCATGGCCTGTACTCTCACTGCCAGGTCAATATTGCAGTTCGGCGCCTTGTTGTTCCGAATGCAATCGAACATGTTCTTGTGATGGTCAACCTGGCTCTCGCCCGGGCCTTCATAGGGCTCGTCCTTGGCCTCGATCTCATCGGCAAACGGCCGCTCCGGCTCGATGCGGACTTTCCCGCCGCCGAAGTACAGGTTCGCCTTCTGGCCGCGGATCATGTCCTCAACGCCTCGCTCGTTGACCGTGCTTCCTGCCAAAAAGATCATTGCGCCCGACGGGAACTCGACCGTCAGCATGGTCGCATCGGCGACGTCTCGCAGCTCTCCATAGCCCTTGTCGGTGTCGCAGATGTTCGCGCCCACGCACGCCACCCTCTTCGGCCACTGATCCGTCATGTTCAAGGCGATCATAAGAGGATGCAGCCTGTGAGGCCAGAGATCGCCGATGATCCCCGTGCCATAGTCCCAGTACTTCCTCCAGCGGAAATAGCGCTCGGGGCTCCATGGCCGCTTCGGCGCATTGCCCAGCCAGGTCTTCCAGTCCAGGTTGCTCTCGTTCGCCTCAGGATCAATATGGTAGTTCCACTCGCCGTGTGGATTGTTTCGGCAATAGCCGCCCTGCGCCCAGATGACGGTGCCTATTCTCCCGGCCTGCACCAACTCGCCAGCCTTGTGCCACTTCGTGTCCGTACAGCCCTGAGACCCTACCTGAACCAGCCGGTTAGTGTTCTTGGCGGTCTTCCACATCGCGATCGCTTCGTCAAGGGTATGAGTCATCGGCTTCTCGCAGTAGACATGCTTCCCCGACTCCATCGCCGCGATCGCAATCGGCGCATGCCAATGGTCCGGGGTGGCGATCACGACCTCGTCAATGTCGTCTCTCTCCAGCAGCTTTCGGTAATCCTTGTACGCATATGAATGGGGGAGATGGAGGGCGTTCCTTGCGTGCTCCAGCCGCTTGTCCCAAACGTCACACACGCCGACGATCTGGATGTTCTGGTCTTGCTGCATGCCCTTCAGCATGTTCAGGTGGCCCCCGCCCATGCCGCCGATGCCGATCATGCCGACACTAATGCGGTCGTTCGCCCCGATCACTCTCGGCGCCGCCAATGACTGCGTGCTGCCCAGCAGCGATCCTGCCACCACTCCGGCTGCTGTTGCCCCTGCCGCCTTTATGAAGTCGCGGCGGGACATACTCTTTGACTGCCTGTCTTCCATATAACTAATGCCTCCATGATTGATTCGGAAAAGACCTTAGACTACAGACTTTAGACCTTAGGAACACCCCTCCGGAGTCCGGCCCTAAAGTCTAAAGTCTGATCCCTAACGTCTCCCATTACAGATTGAACATCTCCGCCGGCAGCGCTATCTTGCTCGACGAAAGGACGGCCTCATTTGCTTTCAATGCAACCACCGTCGCCTGATAGCCTTCGAGTGCGTCGCCCATAACCTTTGCTCCGTCGCGTATGCTCTTGGTAAAGTTCTCCAGCGCGCAGTAAAGAGCCTCCTTCGATGGCTCCACCGTGCCTTCCTTGGCAGGCTCCTTGCCGGCTTCCAGGAGCTTGGTCGAGTCCGCGACCATGCAAATGCCGGTCTCATCGTAGCAGGGCTCTTTGCGCGCGTAGACTTCCCAGCCCAGAAGCGCGGAGTCGGCTTCCTTGATCATCCAGCTTCGCTTGTCTCGCATCATCAGGGTGGCGTTGCTCCCCTGGAACAGAGTGTAGCTGTTGCTGAATGAACTCGCGAGCGTGGAAGTGAACACCATCCGCACGTTCTTCGGGTACTCGACTATGCACTGCATGGTATCCGGTACGTCCCGCCCGTCATTCCAATTGACGATCGAGCCGAAGCCGGTCACTGCGGTCGGAAGTCCATTAAGATACCAGTTAGTGAGGTCCAGATGGTGGATTCCCGCCTCGCCAACCAGTCCGGGCGACGTCGCCTTGGAAAGCCGCCAGTTGATCTCCTTCTCACGCTCGGGGGTCGGGGCCATCCGCCGCCAACTGTCCTTCTTGTTCCACTGACCGATCACCTCGGCAACGTTTTCCAGAACGCCGGTCTTGACGAAACCGCTCACATGCTTGTATAGGAGGTTCGAGCGCCCCTGAAGCCCTACCTGGAACACCTTCGCCGATCCCTTGCCGGCAAGGGCTATCGCCTTCGCGTCATCAATGTTCGCCGCCAGCGGAGCTTCGCAGTAGACGTGCTTCCCGGCCTGGATCGCTGCCAGCATGATGTCTTTATGCTGGTGTGATGGCGTTGCAATAACTACCGCCTCGGCATCGGACGACAAGACCTGCGCGTAGTCCGAGAAAGCCGCTGCATTCGGCGCGATCTCCTTGCCCTTGTTCAGGAACGGCTCGTACGTATCGCAGATCGCCGTGACCTGCGCAGACGGCAGTGTGGACAAGGTGGACAAGACCTGCTTCCCCCAAAGCCCGCAGCCCACGACTCCGAACTTCACCGCCGGCCTGGTGACAGCCGTAGCAGTTGCCGCCTCCTGTGCCATCAATTCCTCGGCGGTGAAGAGCAATGCCATCGTGGCCGCCGCCCCCTTCAGAAAATCCCGCCGGTCAATCCCACTACTCATAAGCTGTCTCCCTTTTCTTAACTACGGTTTTAGGTTATGGGTTTTGGGGCTCCCTACAACCTAAAACCCAAAACCTAAAACCTCTTGATGCGGATGCATCTGTATGCCACCGGCCCGTGATCCCCCTGGACCATGATCGGCCCGGGCTCGTTCACCTTATCATCCAGCGCTCCGCCCGTAATCCCAGGAATCGGCTGATTATCAATGATCTTCACGCCGTTCAGGACGACGGTCACATTAGTTCCTACGAGCGTTGCCTCGACGGTGTTCCATTCGCCGGGGGCCTTGCTGGCGAGCTTGCTGGGGGCGATCATCCCATAGATCGAGCCGTCGCCATGAATGTCGGGCTCGGTCTTGCCGCTGTCGTCCATTACCTGAATCTCATACCGCCCTCTCAAGTAGAGGCCGCTGTTTCCGCCCTTAGGACACATGTACTCATAGCGAATGACGAAGTCGCCGAACTTTTCGTCAGTAATCAAGTCTGAGCCGCCCTTGCCCATGACCAGCATGCCGTCCTCAGCCGTCCAGGGCGTTCCGCCTTCATGCCTGGGATGCCAGCCGGTCGTATCCTTGCCGTTGAACAGGGGCACAAATCCCTGCTTCGCCTCGGCCTTCGTAAGCTGTGCCGGCGGATTGGGTGAGGCGTCGCCCTTATCGAATCCCAGCGCCCAGCGCATCCCCTGCAGAAGGTGCTTCTGGAAGTAGTCGCCCTTCATCAATTCCTCGCGATGCCCAAGTGCCGTGTAGAAGACCCGCCCCTTGCCGTACATCTTGACCCATGAGATCGGAAAGAATCCCGGCTCGAAGGTATTCGGGTGCTTGTCCAGGTACACCAGCACGTGCATGTTGTCGGTCGAGTAGTTCTTGAACTGATAGACCTCTTCCGCCTGTTTCCAGTGATTGGGGAGCCCCTTTGTCACCGGGTGATTCGGGTCCTGGAGCAGGAAATCAACCTCCAACGGAGCGCCGTGGGTGTTGAACTCAGCCCCCATCATGTTGATGAACTCCATGTCGCCATGGTAGGTGTCGGTCGCCGCATGCAACCCAGCGATGCTTCCCCCGGCCTTGATCCAGTCGAGGAATGCCTGCCGGTCGCGGATGGGTATATCCTGGGTCGTGTTGTTAAGAAAGACCAGATCATATTTCTTTAGGTTCCACGGCGAGGTCTTCTGGACCAATTCGGCGTCCGTCCGCGCGAAGTCCGTCTCCCATAGACCCGACTTATCGCCCAGGTCCTTCACGATCTGTTCCCCAAGCGGGATCGAGCTGTGGCGGAAACCCTTGGTGACCGATACTACGAGGACTCGTTTCTTCGCGGCAAAGGATGGAGTGGAAAATGCGAAGAGTACTGCCAGGCAGCACAAGCCCAACGAGAGCCTGCGTGCCCACGAAAAATGCGTATTGTTCATCATCGCTCCTAAGTCAAGCTAGTGCCCTATTATAACGCACCCAGCCCCAAGACTCAAGGGTTGTAACAGTTCACGCTTGGGGATAAGAGTTTTGTCAGGCGGGGAAGAGGACGGATCTGCCGGTGAGCATCTGCCTGCATGAATCCAGCATGTCAAGACCCCTAATGTGCCA
>Ga0307377_10008949_pt1 | contig 10087 bp, 9 predicted proteins | sample TR3MG_FD_202535 | JGI IMG/M metagenome (GOLD analysis project Ga0307377, IMG submission 202535) | Soil microbial communities from Risofladan, Vaasa, Finland - TR-3 | ecosystem: Environmental > Terrestrial > Soil > Coastal area > Acid sulfate soil | place: Finland: Risofladan, Vaasa | collected... | reverse complement strand
GTAGTCTTTCTAGCTCTAGTAGTTCTTCAAGTCAAAGTTCTAGCTCTTCAAGTTCTAGTTCTTCTAGTAGCAGTAGTTCAACGGTAAATAGAAGTACTTCAAGCCAATCGAGTAGCTCTTCATCTAGTTCAAGCTCATCTAGTTCAAGCTCTTCTAGTTCATCCACTGTAAATAGAAGTACTAGTAGTCAGTCATCTAGTTCGTCATCTAGCTCTAGCTCATCAAGTAGTTCTAGTGAGTCAACAGGATTTCCTGATACTTCGTCTAGCTCTTCTGAAAGTTCATCCAGTAGTAGCTCTAGTAGTTCTACCATAAATAGGAGCACATCTTCTAATAGTTCTAGCTCATCAAGTAGTTCCAGTAGCTCAAGCAGCTCTAGCAGTTCATCTAGTACCATTAATAGAAGCACTAGCAGTCAGTCCAGCAGTAGCAGCAGTAGTTCTAGCAGTTCAACATTAAATAGAAGTACAAGCTCTCAATCAAGCAGTTCGTCTAGTAGCAGCTCTAGTTCATCAAACAGCTCTAGTAGTTCCAGCTCAAATAGTAGTTCTAGCAGTAGTTCACCTAACTTCAATTCATTTAAATATATTAAATGTCCTGACTTTTCATATTTCTATGAACTTTGTGATTATAACTCATGGACTTATATAGAGTGTCCACCTCCTATTTCATCTAGTAGTTCTACTGAATTATTAACTTCAAGTAGCTCAAGTAGCTCTTCAACAGTAAACAGAAGCACTTCTAGTCAATCCAGTAGTTCATCAAGTCAAAGTTCTAGTTCTTCAAGCAGTTCATCAAGCTCCAGCTCTTCTAGTTCATCCACGGTTAACAGAAGTACTAGTAGCCAGTCTAGTAGTTCTAGTTCCTCTAGTAGTTCTTCAACGGTTAATAGAAGTACTTCAAGTCAAAGTTCTAGCTCATCAAGTAGTTCAAGTTCTTCGACTGTCAACAGAAGCACTTCTTCTCAATCATCTAGTTCAAGTTCATCATCGAGCTCTTCAAGTTCTAGTTCATCTACTGTAAATAGAAGTACTAGTAGCCAATCATCTAGTTCAAGTTCGTCTAGTAGTTCTTCTACCGTGAACATGAGTACTAGTAGTCAATCTAGTTCGTCTAGTAGCAGTAGTTCGTCTAGCTCTAGTAGCAGCTCAAGTAGTTCCACTGTTAACAGAAGTACATCTTCTCAATCTTCAAGCAGTAGTTCGTCTAGCTCTTCATCAAGTTCAAGCACAGTTAATAGAAGCACTTCGAGCCAGTCAAGTTCAAGTTCTTCTAGTAGTTCAAGTTCCTCTAGCAGCTCCAGTTCAAGTTCTAGTGAGTCAACAGGATTCCCTGACACAAGTAGTTCAAGCTCTGAAAGTTCTTCATCAAGTAGCTCTTCTAGTAGTTCAAACTCTTCTAGTAGCAGTTCAACGGTGAACAGAAGTACTAGTAGCCAATCAAGTAGCAGTTCATCAAGTTCTAGCTCGTCAACAGTAAACAGAAGTACTAGTAGTCTTTCAAGTAGTAGTTCTTCATCTAGTTCGAGCTCTTCTAGTTCATCTAGTAGCAGTTCCACAATAAATAGAAGTACCAGTTCACAGTCTTCAAGTTCATCGAGCTCAAACAGTTCTAGTTCGTCATCTAGCTCAAGTAGTTCTACAATTAACAGAAGTACTAGCTCTCAGAGTTCTAGCAGTTCAAGTAGTTCTAGTTCTTCCACAATAAACAGAAGTACTAGCAGTCAAAGCTCTAGCTCTTCTAGTAGCTCTAGTAGCAGTAGTTCTTCTACAGTTAATAGAAGCACTAGTTCTCAATCTAGCTCTTCAAGCAGTTCAAGCAGCTCAAGCAGCAGTTCGAGCTCAAGCTCATCTACAGTTAATAGAAGTACCAGTAGCCAGTCAAGCTCTAGTAGCTCAAGCTCAAGTAGCTCTACAGTTGATAGAAGTACTAGCAGTCAATCGTCTAGCAGCTCTAGTAGCTCTAGCTCTTCTAGTTCTAGTTCATCCAGTAGCTCTACAATTAACAGAAGTACAAGCTCTCAGAGTTCTAGCAGCTCTAGTTCTAGCTCTAGTTCCTCTAGTAGCACAATTAATAGAAGTACTAGTAGTCAATCTTCTAGCTCAAGCAGTAGCTCTTCAAGTTCTAGTTCATCTAGTAGTAGTTCTTCAACGGTAAACAGAAGTACTAGTAGCCAGTCAAGCTCATCGAATTCAAGTAGTAGTTCTTCTACACTAAACAGAAGTACTAGTAGCAATAGTTCAAGTTCTTCAAGTAGTGAATCTACAGGTTTTCCTGATACATCCTCAAGTTCTTCTGAAAGCTCGTCTAGCTCAACGGTAAATAGAAGTACTTCATCACAAAGTTCTTCGTCTTCTAGCTCAAGTAGCTCTTCTACTATCAATAGAAGTACTAGTAGTCAATCAAGTTCTTCATCGAGCTCAAGTTCTTCGTCTAGCTCAAGTAGTTCAAGTTCATCTACAGTTACTAGAAGCACTAGTAGCCAGTCTTCTAGTAGTTCAGAAAGTTCTAGTAGTTCCACTGTCAACAGAAGTACTAGTTCTCAATCATCATCCAGCTCTAGTTCGTCTAGCTCTTCCACAATTAATAGAAGTACTAGTAGCCAAAGCTCTTCGTCAAATAGTAGTTCTAGTTCATCTAGTTCTAGCTCTAGTTCTAGTTCAACTGTTAACAGAAGTACTAGTAGTCAATCTTCAAGCTCGTCATCTAGCTCTAGCTCTTCAACTGTAAATAGAAGCACTTCTTCTCAATCTTCAAGTTCTAGTTCATCATCGAGCTCATCAAGCTCTAGTTCATCTACAATAAACAGAAGTACTTCAAGTCAATCTTCTAGCAGTAGTTCACCCAACTTCAATTCATTCAAATATATTAAATGTCCTGACTTTTCATATTTCTATGAACTTTGTGATTATAACTCATGGACTTATATAGAATGTCCACCTCCTATTTCATCTAGTAGTTCTACTGAATTATTAACTTCAAGTAGCTCTAGTAGTAGTTCTACAGTTAATAGAAGCACTAGTAGTCTATCGTCTAGTTCTTCAAGTCAAAGTTCAAGCTCTTCAAGTAGTTCTTCAAGTAGTTCAACAGTTAATAGAAGTACTAGTAGTCAGTCATCTAGTAGCTCTAGTAGTTCAAGTAGTTCCACAGTTAATAGAAGTACTAGTTCTCAATCGAGTTCCAGTTCATCTAGTTCTAGTTCATCAAGCAGTTCAAGTGAGTCTACAGGATTCCCTGACACGTCCTCAAGTTCATCTGAGAGCTCAAGTAGTTCCACAGTTAATAGAAGCACTAGTAGCCAGTCTTCTAGTTCAAGTCAAAGTTCCTCTAGTTCAAGCTCTTCAACAGTTAATAGAAGTACAAGTAGTCAATCTAGCTCTTCTTCAAGTTCTAGTAGCAGTTCAACGGTAAACAGAAGTACTTCGAGCCAATCATCTAGTTCTAGCTCAAGCAGTAGTTCTTCCACTGTTAACAGAAGTACAAGCTCTCAGTCATCTAGTAGTTCATCATCTAGTTCTAGTTCAACGGTTAATAGAAGCACTAGTAGCCAGTCAAGCTCTTCATCCAGTAGTTCTAGTAGCTCAAGCAGTTCGAGTTCGTCTAGCTCTACGGTTAACAGAAGTACTAGTTCTCAGTCCAGTAGCAGTTCTAGTAGTTCCAGTTCATCCACAGTCAATAGAAGTACTTCTAGTCTTTCGTCCAGCTCCAGTAGCTCATCAAGTTCATCGACGGTTAATAGAAGTACCAGTTCACAATCTTCAAGTTCTTCGGAAAGCTCAAGTTCATCTACAATAAACAGAAGTACTTCTAGTCAATCTTCAAGCTCAAGTAGTAGTTCGAGCTCTTCAACAGTCAACAGAAGCACTTCTTCTCAGTCTTCCAGTAGTTCTTCCAGTAGTTCTTCTAGTAGTTCATCCACAGTTAATAGAAGCACTAGTTCTCAGTCCAGTAGTTCTTCCAGTTCCAGTTCTAATGGCCCAGCGTTCGGATTTTTAACAGGTGGTGCGTTTACATTAGTAGATGGCGGAGAATTTGAGTTTATTTCATAAGGTTGGTAAATGGTAAAGTTAATAAACAAACATACAATAAACAGAAGTACTAGTAGCCAGTCAAGAAGTTATAGCTTCAGTAGTTCACCAATGGTGAATAGAAGAATTTCAAGTTCCTCAAGCTCCTCTAGCAGTAGTTCGTCTAGCACAATTAATAGAAGCTCCTCAAGCCATTCCAGCTCTTCTATTAATAGTTCTAGTTCTACTGCTAGAGGAACTTCTTCATCTTCATCAAGTTCTGATGTTTAAAAGGTTTTAGTAATAAAAACAATAAATAATATAAAAACAGGTAATTAAAATGGCGCAAATCAAATTAGACGACGATTACGGTGAGTTCGTAAGAGTAGAAGGGATATGTTATCGAAGGATAATGTCATCTCAACTGTTGCCTGATTTCGTAGGAGGCCCCGACGTGTCTGGCTTTACAGATTGTGAAGATTGTCAAGCTACTTTATCTGAATCAACAAGTTCCGATTCTTCATCTTCTACAGCTATATTTTCTTCATCTTCCATCGACGATAGTAACGTAGCTAACTTAAATGGAACTAATCATTATTTTAGTAAAACTTCAAATTCAGAACTTCAACTTCCAACAAACATGAAATGGACTTTTACTGGTTGGTTTATAGCAGATACAATAATCGCCACTCAACATATAATTTCTAAATTCGACGACAATAATAAAGAATATAATATTTCTATCGACCTAGAAGGACGATTGAGAGTTTCTGTTGTTGATGAAAATGACAATTACATCGTAGACGCTATAACAGATTCAATAATAGAGGTTGGCACTCGGTATAATTTTTCAGTAGTATCAAATGGAAATGTCTTAACTATTTATTTGAATGGTCAAGAAGAGTCCTTGGTTTCTGTTAATGGAATCCCAAGACAATCCTCATCAACTTTTCAATTAGGCGCTAAAGTAGGGACTGACTTACATTTTGATGGAGCGTTATTCTGCATAAACTACTGGCATAGATCTTTAACTTATGAAGAGGTCAATATTATTTATAATGAAGGACAACCTTACGACTGCGCATGTATAGGACAAATATTCACAGAAGTTTCTAGTATGTCTTCTGGATTAATGAGTGCTTCAAGTCAATCAAGTAGCCAATCTTCATTCGTGAGCTCATCAAGTTCTACCAATTCTGCTTCCAGCAACTCCAGTAGTTATTCTTCTAGTTCAACAGAAGCGACATTAATAACTGATTTAATATCTTGCTGGAATTTGAGTGGTGATTCTTTAGACAAAATAGGAACTAATGATTTAATAAATAATAATTCAGTACCATTTAATAGATTTGTCAATAAAATAAAATGTGACGATTCATCCAGTAGTGGAGTTTAGTATGACGGAACAGGAATTGACTTAAAGGTAAAAACATTAAAGTGATTGAATATATAGTTAATATGAGGACAAAATGACAGGATACGGATACTTCGACTATAGTGATACAAACTTGCTTTCAGGAGCAGGCTTTTATAATAGTGCCAATATAACATTCTCAACCGAATTAACTAATGGATACCTTTCAGTGTCAGGACAGTTAGAAGGTACATTCGCCATTAATAATATCACAACAGTATCATCTAGGTCGTTTGACATCATAGATAACATCGGTATTACAGTAGAAGAAATGGGGATAAATTCAGGAGACATCATAGTATTTTCAGTAACTGCTGCACCAGGCGATATAATGAACGCATTTGAGTTGAGATTAGAATTCGCAGAAAACTCTAATAATTCATCATCTTTTTCAACTGTTAACATGTCTACTTCATCCGGCTCAACTGTAGGTCAAAGCACAACTTCTTCTCTGTCTAGCTCAACGCAAATATTAACTTCATCAGAAAGTTCAAGTGACTCAACAGTCGCAATGAGTACTAGCTCAAGTTCTTCTACACAGATATTGTCATCAACTTCAAGTTCTCAAAGTTCAAGCTCAAACAGCTCAAGTAGTTTAAGTAGTTCTTCGGACTCAAGTCAAAGTTCTTCTACCGAAATATTAACTTCAAGCTCATCTGGTTTTCCTGATACTTCATCAAGCTCACAATCGAGTCCAAGCAGTTCGTCAACTTTAGAAATGAGCACTAGCTCGTTGAGTTTTTAGGAAAGGTTCTGTATAATATATAAAATTTTAAAAAGGATTAACTATGCCAAGGATTTTCGCAAATCATAAAAAACTAAAAGAAGCATTAGCAGATATTAAAAGAAATCACAAATCTTTTACTCCAAGGAAACCAATTCGTGTTTCCTTTTTTTATGATCAAAACAAACTATTTCTAATAGATGGATATCATAGAATAATAGAAGCGTCATCAAGAGGAGAAACTCTCTCATGGATTCAAGATATGACATATCCTAATGTTTCTGAATTAGAAAAATCATTTCCAGAATGGACTAAAAATACCATCGATATAAAAGAATTTGTTAAAGACCTAGAACCTATCATGTCTCACTCAGATGAAGTCTTAGAATTAATAGCCGATGAAGATGAGTGGGGATATTAATATAAAAAATATAAAAGGGATTTGACAAGAACCTTTTAAAGGTGTATAATAGACGTAACAAACAATTTAAAGGTAAACAAAGTGATACTATTTCAAGAACAGCAACATCAGCATGAACAAGAACAGGAGATTTCTCCTAATCTTGAGACGTTGTTGTGGGTTCATATGAAATAACTATTCCTTATTAGCCAACAGTTCCTAAGCCTCAAGATTAATTTCTTGAGGCTTTTTTTATGTCCCTATGGTGTAATGGCAGCACGTCTGGTTTTCAACCAGATAGACTCGGATCGTAACCGGGTAGGGGTATCTTGGGTTAGGTGCATCCCATTATTAAAAAAAATGTACCAATTTCTGCCTTGTGGTGTAATGGTAGCACAGTTGGTTTTGATTCAACTAGTCTAGGTTCGAGTCCTAGCGAGGCATTGTAGGAGTAGCATAAATAGTTAATGCGTCTGACTGTGAATCAGAGGAAGCGGGAGCGTTACCCGTCTCTTACCCCATTTTAATGCTCTGTAGTGTAACTGGTAAGCACAAGACACTTTGAATGTTTTAGTCTAGGTTCGAGTCCTGGCGGAGTAATTATTTTCTTTTATTTACACTTGACATCTTTAAAAACCACGTTATATTGTGTTAAATTAAATACAGCGAGGAAATGATGGAAAAGAAATTATTCACTGTTGCTTATTGTGGTTTTTTAGTTGGTTCGTTCTCAAACCGCAAACTGACATGGGAAGCAATTCTAGAAATATTCAAGGTTACAGACGAACAATTGAAAAATGGTTCAAGAAAATTAACAGGTGAATATGTCTCTTCAGGTGATTGGCGCAGACTATCAACCTGCAAGCTTGTCAATATAAAGAAATTCACATCTGGAGCAACCTTATCAAGTGCTTTAATCAAATCTCATCAAATAAGAATATGGGACGAAGAAAACAAAAAAGACAACATCACTGTTCAATACCATATTTTAAATGATGTTGAATTACCACAAACTGACGAAGAATTCGATGGTTAAAAAGGTCTGTGACTTTTTAATATTGTAATCAATAATATGATAGCAATATGTGAAATAGATGACTACCCTAGAGGTGGATTAGAAATTTTTGAGATACTAGATGAAATAAAAAGTAATCATCCAGATTTTAAAATGACTATATTTGCTATCCCATATGAAATGAACGATGAGAATTATAAACCAATAGAAGAAAGAAAAGATTGGATTAGGCTAGGAGTTCACGGATGGAATCATGAAGTTAAAGAATCTTACTACCCTTCAAGAAGAAACGCCCACATACACGCTAGGAAAAAAGTTGACAAACTATTAGATTTACAATATGATTTCGCAAAAATATTTAAACCAAGAGCATATAGTTATAGTTGGCCCTTAATAGAAGCCTTGAGACAGCGAGAGTATACGATAAGCTTATCTAGCAATTATGATTTATTACACGGACATCATCTATATCATAAATGGTTTTCTTCGTTTGAGACAAACATAGGAATTAAAGCAACTTTCTTAAACAATAAAGATATTAAAATTTTTTATGGTCACACAACAGAAGACCATTTCGATTACTTCCCTAGATTTTATAATAAAAAATTCAAGAAACAAATGAGGAAGGGTAATTATCAATTTAAATTTAGTGAAGATGTTTCAGTGATGATATGACTTTTAAAGGGCATTTAACTTTTATTTTTAAATTAATAATATGATAGCAATATGTGAAATAGACGACTACCCTAGAGGTGGATTAGAAATTTTTGAGATACTAGATGAAATAAAAAGTAATCATCCAGATTTTAAAATGACTATATTTGCCATCCCATATGAAATGAACGATGAGAATTATAAACCAATAGAAGAAAGAAAAGATTGGATTAGGCTAGGAGTTCACGGATGGAAGCATGAAAACAAAGAATTTAATTTCAACGGCAAAAGATGGCCATTAAGAGTTATTAAAAAGATAGAAAGCCTACCATATAATTTCGCAAAAATATTTAAACCAAGAGCATATAGTTATACTCTGGCGACAATAGAAGCGTTGAAGGAGAGAGAATATACTGTGTGCATGCGAACTCGCATGGATGTTCTAGGGGCAAACTATCGCTACGCTGAGTGGTTCGAAGAAATAAAAACTAATATAGGCATAAAAGCCGTAATGAAATACGAACAAGATTTTAAGTTTTTTTATGGTCACGTCGGCCCTAGACGTAGAATAGACAACTTTGCAAAGCTGTATAGGAAAAAGTTTAAGAAACAAATTGGTAATTATGAATTTAAATTTAGCGAGGAATTAGCAGAATGGATATAAATATTAATATATGTAGTGGTAGACATATAATTGAAGATTGGTTAAACATAGACCACAGAAGTCAGATTGAAGGAGTTATTGAATGGAAGTGGGGAGACCCTTTGCCAGTAGAAGATAATTCGGCGTCAAAGATGATGATTTCATATGGAATAATGTACGCACCAAAAGAAAACTATGTAGAACACTTAAAGGATTGTTACAGAGCATTAAAATCAGGCGGTTTATTAGTTATTAAAGAAGACGATGATAGAAAAAGAGTTTGGAAACCCGTTGGAACAAAGCATTTTACAGGAACAGTTCGCTCAACTAGTAACGAACCAGAAATGAAAGGGCTTATGGAAGAAGCTGGGTTTACAGTTTCAGACACGTATCCAGAAGAGTTCGAACCATTATTAGACAATCATAGAAGTGCTAGAAAAAACTCATATATATTAACAGGGCATAAACTTTAGGACAAATAGATGAAATGTACTTTACTAGGTTCCAAAAGAATGAATTCTTTATAGAGAGAAATGAAGAAATTAATTTAACAGCAATAGACAGTACTGCTGTTTGGATTAAAAAAGGCCCAAACAAATAAATACTTGTATAATATAATAATACACTTTAATAATAGGAATTAATCATGATGACATTTAAATGCGGAATATTGAGGAAAATATCTTCAGAAGAAGATGCAGGGCCAGGAAAGTCTGTTAACGAAACAGTGAAAGATAGAAACGATGCATTATTGACAGCAAATATCGAAGCACTTGATGCTCTAATAACTGATTTGACAACTGCTGATGGCTCAGATTTACAAACAGACTATCTAAGATATCAGTCTAAAAGAAAATCAATCGCACGTCTGTTAATAAACGACACTTTAGCCGACACTGGCGCTCCAGCCGATAGAACCGCAGACTTGGCTCTTTTAAACGCTGACAAAACAACTATGCAAAATGCTGAAACAGCAATAGCTGGATTGGTTGACTATTCTCTAGCATCGATTGTTGCATCGTATAATGTTCAAATTGGAATAATAAACGCATTATTTAAATAAAAAAAATACACAAATTTAATAGACCCCTAATTAAGGGGTCTTTTTTTTTTGTATAATAAGAAACATAGAAAACGAAAAAATAGAAGAAACATGGAAAACGAAAAAATAGAATATTTAGCAGAATTAAATCCAGAAGCGTTACTCTTAGACTCTTCTTTTAACTCTGC
>Ga0307377_10008946_pt1 | contig 10088 bp, 19 predicted proteins | sample TR3MG_FD_202535 | JGI IMG/M metagenome (GOLD analysis project Ga0307377, IMG submission 202535) | Soil microbial communities from Risofladan, Vaasa, Finland - TR-3 | ecosystem: Environmental > Terrestrial > Soil > Coastal area > Acid sulfate soil | place: Finland: Risofladan, Vaasa | collected... | reverse complement strand
CGTGGTCAAGGCGCCCCATGTAGTCGGCCCCGGGGTCGTTGGGGTCGCCGTGGAAATCCTTGGTGAACTTCACCAGGGTGGCGTAGTTGTGTTCTTCGATGGTCCCATCGCCCAGGTTCGTGTCGGGCAGCCGCTCTGTCTCGGCGTATCCGTCGAGGACGAAACGCATGGTGTCGTGGTCGAGGATGGGCACGAAACGGCGACGAGTGTTGTGGAACGTGTTGCGCTCGTATGTCTCCAACAGAAAGAAGGGATACGAGGCCGGGATCTTCCGTAGCGCGAGCTTGTGGCCCTGCACTACGTTGATGAACGCCATGGCGTCGGCTTCCTCGGAGAAGCAGGCGGCGACGTAGCTTGAGTGCATGATGAGATACATCAGTTGGTTCCTTTACAGACGGGATGCGTTTTCTACACGTCGGTGACGCAGTACATCCCCCGAATGGCGGCGTAAACGGTCTTGTGGACCTTCGTGACGGCTCGGGCGACTACCCGGGGCACCGCTGCACGTTCTTGCTCCCAATGCGCCAGGGAAGAACGGTTGACCCCCATGCTGTCGGCCAGGAACTTCTGAGTCCAGCCAAGGTCCATTCGCATCCCTCGGAGTTCATCACCCGACACGGCGTCGCTCCTTTCGGATTTCGGCATCTTCGCGTAGATCAGCCGGGAGTCCGATGCCCTCGTAGTTCGTGTTGCCCTTTGCAACCTCGGCGTTCTCCACCTCCACCGCTTTTGTGAAATCTGGGTGAGCCCCTTCGATGCCCTGGCACCCAGGGCAGATCTGCTCCATGTTGAACCACGAAAGCATCGAGCAAACCATTTCGACAGCACATCGGTCGCAATAGTAGTAGTTCATGCTCGTGCCTCGTCGTAGGTTGACCAGCCACAGTACATGCACCAGTCGCCGTAGTGACCCATGTGCCCCCGGCACCCGCCACACTGGCAGGCTCGGAAATTCATGTAGTGCTTGCTCAAATCTTGAACGTCGAGCGTCCGTGGGTCGCCGTACTCCTTGGTGATCCACTGGAGGCACGCCTCGGCATCGTCGGCCTCGGGGAACTCCATGACCGGGCCGAAAACCGTTCCGCCGGTCGTACACCGGAACACGAACCCCTCGACTTCCCCGGTGCCGGGGTGACGAAGCTCTTTGACCTCGACCGCCATTACGCAGCCACCTCCACTGGGGACGTGAGGACGAACTTGGATACGCGCATCCAGCGGGCGCCTCCGACGATGTAGCCGCCCGTCACGACGCGGCGGTAGCGGTCGCCCTTCTTGATGCGACCGTCCCCGTGGTCACGGCGAGCCGTGTGCGTGGTGGCGCGGTAGAGGGACTGAACCTCCTCGCCCTCCTCGGGCTCCGGCTCATCGTCGTAGTCTCCGTAGGTCTCGCAGTAGTCTCGGTCGTAGCGGTGGTAGCTCATCTTGACTCCTACACAAGAGTCCTGTGGGTTCTACACCGCGCATTGACCGCGCTATTTGTGACAAAAGGGTTCACCCCTCTTTTACGCAAAACTCAGGTCGTTTGTCGCAAATCGGCTTCGGCGTTCTGGAGCTTGGCTAGATAGGAACTTGCCTGCGGGAGTGTTGATCCAGCGGGGAACGTCCGGCACGTCGTGTGGTCTCGTTTGCACTTCCGCTTACGCCGACGTTCTTCTCTTTCGTGGCGCCGCTCCGCCCGACGTTCTTGCCGGCGTGTGCTTAGGTCGCCGCTCTTTGGTATCCCTTCAGACACCAGAGCCACGCCTACGCCTCGGGCTTCGTACATCTGTGCTTCGTCGTAAAATTCGTGTTCGCGGCGTTTACGTTCGCGTTGATGTCCCCGCTCCCACCTACGAATGGCGTTTTCGCATTGGCGTGGGAACATCAAATGGATGTCGGGGTTGCTCCGACATTTCTCCGCGAGTTCAGCCCAAGTAGTCCCCGCCAGGGGACCTTCGCCAAAAGGGTCGTGTTGGCGGCCCCCCTTGGACCGCCCACGCAATCTTCCGGTGCCCGTCCCATACCCGCCCCCTCCGCCACGGCCAAGAATCTCATCGGGGTTGATGCCGGTCGCGTCGGCGAACCGTTGCTTGATGCCTTCTTCAGCTTCACGCGCAGAGATTTTGACATCGTGTTTGTCCACGCGCTTGTCCATCTCCTCCAGCTTTCTCTCCAACTCCTTGACCTCATCCTTCACTTCGTCGATGTCTTTGTGGGTCTGCTCGTAGAAATACTTGGCGAGCCCCCATCCCATCGTGATGAGCGTCCCCAAAATGATCAAAACGTGCTTGACGTTGATCCGAATTGTCGTATCGCCACCAATGCCTGGTGTGGCTTGCGGCGCGGTTACTGGCTTGTCATCCGACACGACTACCCACTAGGGGATAGCCTATGAAGGAATTAACGGAACCCTAGATGTCGAACACTATGGCCGGATTGACGGGCCTGTAGGTGCCATCGACGTTGGACCCGTTGATGAACGTGATCCCGTTCTGCTCGTGGGTGCCGTAGCCTTCGTGGATGTGACCAAAGATGTGGACCTTTGGCTGGACCCGCGGAATAGTCTTCGCCAGTTCCTCGCACCCGACGCTGATCATCTGCGGAGACGCTAACACCTGATTTACGTCGGGACACACGTCCAAGATCCCATGCGGGGGTCCGTGGGTAATGAGGACATCCGTGTCTCTCGGTATCAGCGCCCACTTCTTCGCAAGTTGAGGACCACGGGGCAGGTTGAAATGCCAGTCGCAAAACTCGGGCTGCCACGGCGAGCCCCAGAACTTCACGCCGTCGATCTCAACGCCGGAGTCTTGGAGGTAGATCAGACTCGGGTCGATGGCCTCGATAGCTTGCTGGCACCACTCAGGGTCAACTTCAAAGGCCCCATCGTGGTTGCCCGCGATGAAGATCTTGTGCTTGTGCGGCTGCGCTGCGAACCATTCCAGAAAAGCACCGACCGAGACCTTGCTGTTCTGCCCACAGAAGTCTCCGCCATGGACGAGCACATCACCATCGGGCACACCGCCGTGGATGACGGCGTGGAGCGAATGGGTATCCGAGATGACGACGAGTCTCATTTGGAAGCACCGTTGAGGTAGTTAGCGATGATCCGACCATGGCACGGACCAGGAATACAGAAACACCCCAAGCGTTTCCCGCGTAACCCTTCTACCCGGTCGCGGTACTCCGAATCTGAAGTCAACCGTTCCATGAAATAGCTTCGGAAACAAGGGATGGTGTCCCCCGGTGTCGTGTGCGTCTTTCCACACCGCGCACAGAGTTCACCCACACGGTACGGGTTTCCGAAGAAACCCTCCTGCCCATATCCTGCGCGTCCGATGTAGACATCGTAAGCGGTGACGCGCAGATTTACGACCGTTGTAGTCAATTCACGAATCACGAATCGAACGGGAGGGCCTGCATCCACAACGCAAGGCGCTCGGCTTCACTCATGGTCAAATCAGGCGGCAGCTTGATCTTGACCACATAGTCGGGTCGCAAACGAAGTTCGTGGGTCAGCGTCCTCTCTTGCCGTTTCGGCTGCACGGGAGCGTCTTCCTTGGTGGAGACGCCTTCTTTGACCGTCCACGGAGCCATGGCCGTTTGATTTTTGAGAGCTTTTTCGATGGGATGTTCGGGACGTTCCAACATCTGCCCGCCATGCCCCAGGTACTTTCCCCACTTGTCGAACACGGGAGCCCCATGAGCCGGGTCCGGCGCGATAGGGTTGACGAGAACCCCCTCGTTGACGATCAAGAACGCCGGAGGGTGTCCCTTCTCGGCAATGTTGAGTTCGATGGAGTACGTTGTGGCGATTCCAACAGGAGGGATCTTGTCCCCCTTGTTGTATTCGACCATGTGACAGTCCCAGCACTTGAACTGGCTGTCATAACCTGGGGGGAGCCCCAATACTGTGTCGTACATACCCATGGTGTTATGCGATGAAATCCAGACGGCGCGCTTCGGCCACCGTATTGGGGATCTCTTTCTTGACGGTCGAGCCTCCGTAGGCTTCCTGTAAGTTTTGGAGTTGGCCCTCTTTGCGGAGAGGCTTGAAGTCGGTCCCTTCCTTCTTCATGCGCTCGTTGAACGCAATGGGTTCGCCGTTGGTGAGATCCTGATCAACTTCGGCATCGGCGAGGGGCATCGTGTAGACGCCGCGGGGGAAAGCGCCTGGGTTGGGAGACACCTTCGGATCGAGGTACGTTTCGGTCACGACATCTCCCCAGACGTTGACGGGTTCGACCATCGAGCGAAAGATGGCGTCCCGCTTGTGACGCCATTCCATGTCTTCCACGAATTGACGGATGAGTCCCCGTTTCTGATCGTCAGACAGGACAGACGCAGGCATCTTCTCCTTCGCCTCAGAGTCAGCCATGATCGTGTCGGAGTAGTCGGATAACGCGGCCATGAGATCTTGGCCGCGTTTGTAGTCCGGGGAACCCTCCCGCAGCACGTTTCCCATGTAGCTGCGCAGCGCCGTCCCCAGGATCAACGTATCCGCCCAACTCAACTCCATCGTCAGGATGCACATACGGTCGTGCATGGCCTTGAAGTCGGAGTCGGCGCTGATCAGGTTGGCCTTGGGGTTCTCTTCAACCCGTTTGGCGAGAGTGAGTTCGTGGACCCGCATCAGCGCCCGCTTGCAAAGGCCGCAAACTTCACGGGTGAGCTTGATCTTCAGGTCGTTCATGGGGAACCTCTCCCTATTGTACGCGAACTCAGGGGTCAGTGAACTGGAGGCTTTTGGGCATCCAGAGCCTTTTGAGCCAGGTCTACCCCTGTCACGACTTCAAAATGAACGATACGGTGATCCTCGATGATGGGGAACAGGAACAAGGTCTCCTGCAAATCCCCCATGTTCGTCTGGTCTGTCACCCCTTTGGGCATCCCCAACTCGCCCAAGAAGTGAGCCACTCCAGCGTAACCCGCATGAGGCATTGGCGTAGCCAAGACTCCGTTGGCTCGCTCAGGGGCTTGTTCAAGGAACGTGTTGAGTCGTCGAGCAAGTTCCTTGACGAAATCAGCGTCGGTCATGTTTGACATACTACCCTCAAGGGTTGGGCGGGAACGGCAACGGGGCCCCAAGTCCCCATTTGGCTCGTAGTGCGTTCAGGACTTGGACTCGCTCGCCTTCTGCCAATCGCCGTGGGTAGAGCAGTAGCTCCCCGATGTCACCGTCGAGGTAGTCAAAGCTCACCGCTCCGTTCACCCCCCAGTTGGATCGGCCAATGGCCGCCTGAAGTGGGATGGGTTCACCAAATGTCTCGGCTACGGGATCCCAGAAATCCGTGCTCGTGTTGCCGCTGAAGACCTGAGTGTCGAACGCATTGACGCCAATCTTGATGGTGCCCGTCGCCGAGATGAGTTCCGTGAACTCCCAGATACCGAAGGTACCCGAAGTCAGGTTGGTGCCGATCATGGGCTGGTCGTTGGGGTTCAAGAAAACGAACGGGGTCCCTTCGGTCTGGATCGATCCATCTTGGTAGACCTTCCCTTCGATGCCAGAGAACGGCGTCTCAAACCCAGCCGCACTGAAGAAAGTCCCGCGTACCCAAACGCCATTGGTCCTGAAGTTCCCGACGACGAACAGGTGGGAGTCCACCGTGGTTTTCAGGGGAATGTTCATCCAGGCGGGTGACGTTGGATCGAACCGGACAACCGGGAGCCCGTTGAGCGCCGCTGGGATCAGTTCCGGCTGATTGGGGCCCACTACCTGAACCGCATGATTGTTGTGCGTGCTCTTGTCCATCCACTCGGAGATGAACCCACCGACCTCGGTGATCGTTGTGGCATCTGCGGCATCAAGACGAATGACGGGACCGACTTGGGGAAGCCCAGGTGTTCCGGGTTGGAAAGCGTTGGTGCCGTCGGCAACAACGATGCCTCCGGGCCCCTGGAACGTGTTGACCCAATGCTTGAAGACGGAACTCTTGATGGTCTTGATGACATCCGCCCAACACCACTGCCATCCCAACCATCGAGGTTGGGATGGGCACCCGCAGACCTCGGGGAGTATCTGGAAGATGTCCCAAACCTGGCGTGTCCACGGTGGTCGTGGAGAGACATCTCGCCATTTCATGTAGTAGATCTTGTAATTGACATTGATGACCCAATCGCTACCTTCCCGCATGACCTTTTGCGCGATCAGGCAATCCAGCCAGCACAAAATGCAGGACGCGCAGCATTGGTCCTCCTCCGGCGGGATGAGGATGTGCGAGGGGTCAATTTGGAACCCTGGCGGCAGTGGGTACGGCAGCGGAGGGAACGGCGGTATCGGCGGTATGCCCACGGTCTTCTACTCAGGGGCCAGTGATAGCCAGAATATGCCTATGGCATTTCCAAGGTAGAGAGCCATGACAGACGCTACCCCAGAGCCCATCGAACCTGAGATCTCCGGCCAGCTTGGCGACGGCAACGGGACCGACAACGGGAATCTCCTCCGAGAACGCATCAGGAGCGTCCTACGGGCGGTCTTCGCCGTTGCCCTGGGCGTCCTCCTGGTGGGAGACGTAGCCCTGTACTCGCTCCACAAGGCTTTGGAGGCCCGAGTCGAGTCTCAGGACCGGCGCATCGAACGCATGAACTCGATGCTCACCGATTTGCTCTCTTCACGAGACAACGCCGCCAGGATTGAGCTAATCGAAACCCAAGTGGATGGGATCGGAAAAGCCGTGGAGGATTTGCAACAATTGGTGAAGGACACCCGGCCGCCCACTGAGCCACCACCCGAAGAGAGCACATCCAAACCGAAGAAGTGATCACGGTTTTGGCTCAAACAGATTGTCGAGCATGTCGCTGATGTTGAGCGTCTCCGTTTCGTCGTCTTCGTCGAGGACATCCTGAACTTCCTCGGCGAGTGACTTGAACGTCTGGTTGCCGTCTTCGTCGAATGAAACGGTGCCGTTCATTTCGTCCAAGACAACATCGGCGATGGAGTGACCAGCGATGAACTTGAGCTTCTTCGCCTTCTCCTCGGACATCGACATGACTTTCAGTTGGCCGTCGGACGGATCCACGACGGGGACCATCACCGTTCGCTTGCCCTTCTTGAGCTTGCCCATCGAACGCCCACCACTTGCAATCGCACGGCTCGCGCTTGAGAACGCGATGCCAAGATCCTGCATGGCCGACCCCATGCCTTGCATCCCTTCGACGATGACCTGAAACCCATCCAAGTTGAGCGGGTTGCGGGGCTCCACGACTTCGATCTCGACCCACGTTGAATCTTCGACATCCCCCGCGTTGATGGACACATTTTCGGGGATGATGACGGCCCAGAAGGGCTTGGCTTTACGTTTGATCTTGATGACCGCGGACTTCGGTTGACTTCCGCTTCGCCAGACCAGCGCCTCCTGCCAGAGCCATGCCTTCCCCTCCATGCCGAAAAGAAGATCCCGCGGCCGGAGGTAGTGCCAACTCTCAGGATCAATCGGCATCTCGTGGATGCCTCTGAACCCGCATGGTCTAGTCATTGAACCCCCCAGAGAGTCCCCACAGAAACACCACGAACATGACGAACAGCCACACGACCCCGGCAACGCCGAAAGCCCACCAAGGCAGGTTCAAGTGCTGTCGGAGGAACCAAAGCCCTACCTCTCCCCCAATGGCGAATAGAACGTAGGGGGCAACGAATTGGAGTTCTGGGCTAAACATCGTCTTTTTCCTCGGCGAGAATCTCCATGAGAGTCTTCTTGATCTCTTCTCGCATCTGTTGAGTCTTGCCACCACGCATCCCGCCTGTGATGGCGGTCTGGTGCCAGATGAAATTGCTGGGCCGGTATTTGTGCTGGGCAGGTTCCGCAACAGGCATGGGTTCCCCTGGGAAGGCGACCCACACTGCCCCTGTGACGGAAAAACGAACCGGGACTTCCTCCTCGTCCGCGCGACGCTGCATGGAACTGCAAATGGAATTGAATTCCAATTCCGAAGAAACAGGTCCCGCTTCAATGAAGCACGGCCACGGGGACTCTCTCCCCTTGAGCACCGTGTACTGAAGGGGACCTAACGGGATTTCACCGCAAGGGTTCAACGATGCAGGCACGTCCACCGTGATTTCGTCGTGAACGTGGATAGCCTCGATACTCTGGGCGGCATCCAAAAGCGCATCCACCAAGTCGGAACGCATCCCGCCCTTCTTGGCCGTAGCAAGAAGGGTTTGTAGGATTCTATTGCCAGGCAATGGAGAATTTCCAAATTTCGGCATAATTCTTAACGAATCCTGCTGAGACTACCCGTTCTGTAGGATGAGCGATACCTGCATCTATCATAGCCTGGAACAAGGGTTCTGAGCGACGACGTGTTTCCAAACGAACGTAGAACTCGTCATCATCCAAGGGATGGTCAACGAGATTGACGGTGAGGGTGCATTCGGGACCTTCAGGGCCGTCGGCTCCCAACGAAATCCGACCATTGCTGTAACGGCCCACCGAGAGAACGTAGTCTCCAAGAGGATGGCCGTCGAGGGCGTCCCAAATCTTTCGTGTGTCATCGAGAGTCATGGTCAAGAACCGTCGTCGAGTTCCCCTTCCCAATAGCGGGCGAAGACTTCCGCCAGGCCATGCGCAAGGGCATTGGTGAACTCGTCCTGCATCCGGGTGATGATGTCGAGGGTTCCTGTCGGGTAGACCTCGATCCAGCGCTCTGTGTTCCGCATCCTCGGCATCATGTCGGGCTCGATGCCCTCAAACACCCACGTCGGTTTTCCCGGTAACGAGACGGTCCAACGGTCTTGATTCCATTCGATCTCGGCAGCTTCACCAAAGAAGTTGCGCGTTACCAACTCGATCTGCTTCTTCGTTGGCTTTTTCCCCTTGGGGAAAGTGATGAATCGGTCTAAGGCCATGTGGTTTCTTACTCCATGTTTCGGTCTATCCAGGGTCTCAGTTCCCAAAGTAGCTCCGTGATGTCCTCGCCAGGGTAGACATCAAACACCCGGTTTTGGAAGACGAACCGAACGGGCTGCCCTTCCTCAGTAGCCCGCTCGGTTGCCCTTCCGAACGCATCGTTGGCACTGCCGAAGATGCCTCCCATTTCGATGATGCAGTCGAAGCACCTTCCTTTGGGGTCAACCCGCATGGTCTAGTCGAAGTTGAGCGTCCAGACGCCCTTCGGGTTGGCCTCCCAGGAGCGGCACTGCCGGACCTCAAAGACGCCCTCGACCCGGATAGCCACGTTATCGTGCTCCGGGTGGTTGAGCATGTTCTGACCCTCGACCTTGATGTGACCAAGGACGTGCTTCTTCTTGCCGTCGTAGGGCAGGTACGGGACCGCCTTGGCGAAACAGTGGGAGTCACAGTCCGTGACCGTCCCGGCCCCGGTGAAGTCGATCTTGGCTGCCTTCGCCGCCGGTACGCGGATGAACGCCAGGTCGCCCTGCTGGAAGGCGATGTCGTCTTTGTTGACGTTGCCGATCATCCAGTTGTACGCGACCTTCATCCAGTTGTTGATGGGGTTGCGGTCTCCGTCCTTGGAGCGCATCGGGTGGACGCGATGGAAGTGAACGCGGGTCTTGCCCTTGCTCTTGAGGCGCTCAAAGATGATCAGGAACGTGGGGTAGCCACGGTTCGTGACGGAGCCCGTGAGCGTGTAGAACATGAGCCCGTAGTCGTCTTTGCCGTTCAGCTTCTCCTCGACATCCTTGCTCACGACGTTTCCATCGAACATCATGCCTCGGCTCAAGACGTTGTACGTGTGCGCGTAGCAGTACGTGGTCATGCGTCCGTGGACCGCCATCGAGCAGTAGGGGACAACGACGTGATGCGCCTTGTTGTCAGCGACGGGCGTGAGGGCCGACCGCTGTTTGATGACGCCGCGATCTTCCTCGACTGCCTGGGGCTCAAGCTCGTACTGGCTTTCCACCAAACGCGGTGAACAGGTCCAGGCGTACCCGGTCTGCTTCTCCAGGTACTCGGGAAGCTGGTAGAGCACGAAATAGAAGTAGGACATGAGGTCCCGCTCGTAGTTCTTGCGCGCACCGGCCTCCTTGGCGCACTTCTTGGTCTCCTCGGGGAAACGCATGAGCATTTCCTCCCACAGATCCCAGTTGTCGTTGGTCAGGAAGTAGGTCTCCTGTCCGGGGAAGATGCAGGGAAGAGGAATCTCGCCCT
>Ga0307377_10008944_pt1 | contig 10089 bp, 6 predicted proteins | sample TR3MG_FD_202535 | JGI IMG/M metagenome (GOLD analysis project Ga0307377, IMG submission 202535) | Soil microbial communities from Risofladan, Vaasa, Finland - TR-3 | ecosystem: Environmental > Terrestrial > Soil > Coastal area > Acid sulfate soil | place: Finland: Risofladan, Vaasa | collected... | reverse complement strand
TCGGCCGGCGACATGCTCACCAGCCACACTTCGTCACCGCTCGCGAGGTGGTGGTCGATCAACTCGAGCGCCTCTTCGTAGATGAGCGGCTCGATGACGTCGTTGATGGTCTCGGCGACCAGTTGCTTCACTTCATTGTGGTCCCATCCCTTGGTGACCTTGAGGGCCGACTCGCGGATCCGGGTGAGCTTCTCTTCGTTGGCCCCGAAACGCATGAAGAACATCTGGCTCAGCACGGCGCGCATCAGAGTGCGTCGCCGCAGTAGCCCACGGGCGTGAAATTCCGGGCCAAGGGCCACTAATGAGGACTTGGCAATGACCGTCTTGTCTAGGTCGAAGAAGGCGGCGCGCACATGCTCATGCTAGGTCTGTCGGACAAAGAACTAGTGGCCGGGACCGTCGGTTCAGCCGATGAAGGCAGTAGCGCAGTCCTGCGTCGCATCTTCGCGAACAATGAGGATGACATGGTCGTGCTCTAGAAAGTGCATCGTGTCGGACGGGACCATCGGCTGGCTACTGCGTACCACGGCGACCACCCGAACCGAGTCGGGTAGGCGGAGTTCGTCGAGAGTTAGATTTCGGGCGACGGCCGGCGCTTCCGCGGCCAAGGTCACTTCAATCAGACGCATCCTGCCTTGGGCGAGATCCATCAACTTGATGATGGCCCCCACTTCAACGGCCTCGTCCACCAGCGAGGTGATGAGTGCGGGGGTCGAGACTGAGACATCGACCCCCCAACTCTCATTGAAGAGCCATTCATTGCGGGCGTTGTTCACGCGCGCGATGACTCGGGGCACGCCGAATTCTTGTTTGCAGAGCCAGCTGACCACGAGGTTGTCCTCGTCGTCGCCGGTCGCGGCGATGACGACGTCGGCGTTGCGCATGTCCGCCGCGGTGAGGCACGCATATTCACAGGCGTCAGCCGCCATCACGTTCACGCCGGGCAGCATGGAGCGGAGGCGTTCGGCCGTGGCGGTCACTTGTTCAAGCAGGGTAACTTCGTGATGGCGATCGATGAGGTCGAGCGCAATCGAGGTGCCCACGGAACCTCCGCCGGCGATCACCACTCTCATAGCGGACTACCTTCGAGCAGACTCTGGAGGTCTTCGAGGCCCTCCGTGGTGACCAGGAACTCGAGGACGTCGTCTTCTTGCGCGAAAAGTCCCTCCACGTTGACTCGTCCGACACCGCCGCGGACCAGCCCGATGACGCGGACACTGGCACCTTGGTTGAAGTTCTTCATCGGCTGGCCGGCCAGATTATCCGGCAAGATTCGCTCGACCAGGTGCAGGGTGCCGGTGCCATCGTTCCATTCGACGGAGTCATCGTGGGGCATGATCCAGCGCTTCACCTGTTGGGTGGTCCAGAGTGACGTCGCCACAGTCGGAATCCCGAGTTTCATGTAGATGTCGGCCCGCGCCGGGTCGTAGATGCGCGCGACGACGTTCTTGATCCGGTAGGTGTCCCGAGCAATGCGCGCGCACAGGATATTGGTGTTGTCACCACTGGTCACGGCCGCCAGAGCGTCGGCCTGACCAGCCTCGGCCTGGAGCAGGATGTCACGGTCGAAGCCCGACCCAACCAAAGTCTTGCCGTGGAAGTGGGTCAATCGGCGAAATGCGTCGCGGTTCTTGTCAATGACGACGACATCGTGGGCTTCCTCGGACAACTGCATGGCCAACTCAGACCCCACGCGGCCGCAACCGACAACAACGATGTGCACACCTCATCTGACCACATCGAGCGAAGAGTACGCAAGTGAAGGAGTTTCAACCCTGACCCGACGAAGGGGTTCGCTTAGTATCTGGTGCGTGTCAGAGGCGGATAAGCAGATTGCGAAGAACTCACCCGTACTGACGTCCCACGCCAATGTGGCGAGTGTCTACCCCGAGTCGTTGGGTTACCGCGTCAAGCGCATGCTGCTCGGCAAGCCCTACGTCACCGAGCAGTTAGGCGGCGAACGGCTGAACCGGGTGGTCGCGCTCGGCGTGCTGGCTCCCGACTGCATCTCCTCCTCGGCGTACGGGACCGAGCAGATTCTGACCCAGATGACGCCCTTCATTGGCCTCGCGGCGTTCGCGCTGGTGGTGCCGGTGATGTTCGTGATCCTCGGAGTCCTGCTGGTGGTCACGACGTCGTACCTCGACGTGATCAAGTACTACACGACCGCCGGCGGCTCGTACGTGGTGGCGCGGGACAATTTCGGCCCCAAGATCGCTCAGATCGCCGCCGTGGCGTTGCTGATCGACTACATCGTGACGGTCGCGGTGCAGTGCTCGGCCGGCACCGCGGCGCTCACCAGTGCGTTGCCAGGCCTCACCCATTACACCCTCGAGATCACGGTGCTCATCGTGCTCGTGCTGATCTACGGGAACCTGCGCGGGCTGCGCGAGGCGGGCAGTTACTTTGCCTTTCCGACGTACTTCTACATCGTCATGCTGTCGTCGACGATCGTCATTGGTTACTACAAGAAGTTCAATGGATCCCTGAAGATGATTCCCCAGCCGCTCAGTAGTTCATTGGTCGGCCACCACCTCGGTCAGCAGGGCACCGGCATGCTCATGGGCTTGGCGTTCGTGTCGCTCTTGCGCGCGTACGCGAATGGCGGCTCGTCACTGACGGGTCTCGAGGCGATTTCGAACGGGGTGGCCAGTTTTCGTAGGCCCGAGTCGTCCAATGCTCGCAAGACGCTGGTCACGATGGCGTCTATTCTCGCCTTCCTGCTGCTCGGTACCACCCTCCTCGCGTCCTGGACCCACGCGTTGCCCTACGCGATCGGCACCCCCACCGTCGTCAGTCAGGAGGTCCTCGATATATTCGGGGCGCACGGGGTCGGCCACATCATCTTCTACATGGTCCAGTTCGCCACCGTGCTCATCCTCTACACCGGCGGCAATACCAGCTTCAACGGTTTCCCGTTCCTCGCCAACTATGTCGCTACCGACAAGTACCTACCACGCCAGTTGACCAAGCGGGGACACCGGCTGGCCTTCTCCAACGGCATCTTGCTGCTCGGAGCGGTCTCGTTGACCTTGATCGTGATCTTCAATGCGCAGGTGAACGGACTGATCGCGCTCTACGCGATCGGCGTGTTCACCGGTTTCACGCTCGCCGGGGCCGGCATGGTCGCGCGGCACTTGCGTGAGCGCACCGGGAGATGGCGTGTCGGGGTCGCGCTCAACGCCATCTCGGCGTCAGTCACGGCGATCGTCGTACTGGTCTTTCTCTTCGCAAAATTCACCGAAGGTGCGTGGATCATCGCGGTGGTCGGCCCGCTCATGTATTTGGCGTTGATCAGGTTGAACAAGCAGTACGTTCGCGAAGAGAAGGCCTTCGAGGCGACGAGTGGCCGTGCCACGATGAGTATTCGCATGAATCGGGTCGTCATCTTCGTCGACAGCTACGACCTCGCCACCGAGCGCGCATTGCTCTATTGCATCTCGCTCAACGCGTATTCCATCCGCGCCGTGCACTTCGACATCGACCCGATCGTGACCAAGCAGCTCGAGAAGAGTTGGGGCGCACCGGGCACCGCGTCGGCCGGCATGACGCTCGAGATCGCTGAATGTGACGACCGCCGCGTCGACCGCGCGGCACTCGAACTGGTCGCGGATATTGTGCGCGATCCGGACGTCTTCTGCATGGTGATCCTTCCGAGGCGGGGTTTCGTTTCACGGTTGCAGCGACTGCTACACGACCGCACTGCCGACGCCATCGCCGGCGCCGTCATGCACGTGCCGCGGACGGCGGCGACGATTGTCCCTTACCGAGCGGTGCGCAAGCGACTGGCCGAAGGCGCGATCCAGGAGTCTCCGGTTGGTGACGAAGTCGTTCGCGGCGGTGTCCGTGAGGACGCTCATCTCGCGGCCGACGTCAAGCTGGCTGAGCGGTCCGTGGACGCCGCTCCGATTGGTGGACTGATTGAGCGCCAATTCGCTGAGATCGCTGGCCGCGTGCGATCGATGGCGATCAATCACGAGAGTGATGGCGATGAATTGCGCTGCGTAATCGCCGACAACACTGGTTCGGTGACACTGGTCTTTCAGGGACGCTCGAACATTCCGGGGATCGAACGTGGCACCAGATTGCTGGTCCGAGGAACGGTGACGTCGCTGCGCCGTGAAGCGGTGATCCTCAATCCGCAGTACGAGATTGTTGCCGCGCCGGCCGGCGAGGACTGAGCAAGGCCCGAGGCTGAATTGGCAGTCGGGGACTAGTGATTGGCCCGCTGTGGCCCCTCGCGAGGCGGACCATGAACCCGCCGACCCGCCAGACCTGTCTATCTTGTAGAGCGACACGGCGACTTTCCGCCGTGACATTTATTTGTGAGAGGTGGTGAGCATGGCTCGAGCACTCGTCATCGTGGAGTCGGTCGCCAAGGCCACCCGCATCCAGGGCATGCTCGGACCTGACTACATCGTCCGGCCCTCCGTTGGCCATATCCGTGACCTGCCCCAGAGCGCCGCCGACATCCCGGCGTCGGTCAAGGGTGAGAAGTGGGCGCGACTGGGAATCAACGTCAACGACCACTTCAAGCCGGTCTACGTGATCTCGAGTGACCGTCGGAAGGTCGTCACCGAACTCAAAGCGGCTCTGAAGGAAGTCGACGAGCTCTACCTGGCCACGGACGAAGACCGCGAGGGTGAGGCCATCGCGTGGCACCTCCAGGAGGTCCTCAACCCCAAGGTCCCCGTGAAGCGGATGGTCTTCCACGAGATCACCCCGGCCGCGATCGAGCGAGCCGTGAACGAGACCCGTGACCTCGACCTGCGTCTCGTCGACGCTCAGGAGGGCCGCCGCTTCCTCGACCGGCTGGTGGGCTACGAGGTCTCGCCCGTCTTGTGGCGCGCGGTCGACAAGGCCCGCTCCGCGGGGCGCGTGCAGTCGGTGGCGATTCGTCTGGTCTGTGAGCGCGAGCGCGAGCGCATGGCCTTCACCTCGGCGACGTGGTTCGACGTCACCGCCACGCTCGAAGCGAAGAGCGCCACCTTCGACGCGACGATGGAATCGGTCAATGGCGCCGCACTCGCCACCGGCAAGCATTTCGACGCGGCCGGCCAACTCGACGTCAAGTCCCCGGTGGAGGTCTTGAGTGAGGGGACGGCGAACTCGATCGCGCGGCATCTGGCCGGCACGTCGGCGACCATCGACGCGATCACCTCGACGCCGCGGACCCAGCGTCCCCAGCCCCCGTTCATGACCTCGTCACTGCAGATCGAAGCGAGCCGCAAGCTGCGCTTCGACCCCGAACGCACGATGCGCGCGGCCCAGCGCCTGTACGAACAGGGATGGATCACGTACATGCGTACCGACTCCACCACACTCTCGGAGGAGGCGATCCACGCCGCCCGGTCCCTCGCCGCCTCGATGTTCGGTGACGACTACGTGGCCGACGCCCCGCGCCGCTACGACCGCAAGGTGAAGAACGCCCAAGAGGCTCACGAGGCGATCCGTCCGGCGGGCGAGTCGTTCCGCACGCTCGACGAGGCGCAGTCCCACCTGGGCGGCGACGAGCTGGCTGTCTACGACCTCATCTGGAAGCGCACCATCGCATCGCAGATGGTCGACGCCCGGCTCACCCAGGACCGCGTGCGCCTCAGCGCCACGCTCGCCGACGTAGACGGCTTCAGTGGCGACGTCGAGGTCGGACTCATCGCCACGGGCCTTCGGATCGAGTTCGCCGGTTTCCGGCGGGCCTACGTCGAAGGCACCGACGACCCCGAGGCCGAGCTCGCCGACCAGGAGCGCATTCTGCCCGCGCTGAGTGACGGCGAAGTCGTCCCGGTGCGCACCGCCGAAGCCAAGGGTCACGAGACCCAGCCACCGGATCGTTTCTCCGAGGCCACCTTGATCAAGAAGCTGGAAGACCTCGGCATCGGGCGGCCCTCGACTTACGCCTCGGTGATGAAGACGATCGACCGGCGTGGCTACGTCTGGAAGAAGGGCAAGTCGCTCGTGCCGGCCTTTCGCGCCTTCGCCGTGGTGAACCTGCTCGAGACGTACTTCGCTGATCTCGTTGATTATCAGTTCACGGCCGCGATGGAGGATCAACTCGACGAGATCGCCCAGGGTCGTCAGGACCTCGAGCCGTGGCTGCGCAAGTTCTACTTTGGTGACCCCTCCGCCCCGACCGAGCTCGCTCGCCTGGGACTCGAGCGCATGACCCACGGCGAGCACGAGTTCGACTTCGCAGCCATCAATTCCATCCCGCTCGGCGTGGCCCCCGACGGCCTCGCCGTCTCGGTGCGATCGGGCCGCTACGGCCCCTACCTCGTGCACGGCGAGGACCGGGTCTCGATTCCCGAAGCCACCGAGCCCGATTCGCTCACCGTCGAGAACGCCCTCACGCTGCTGGCCGCACCGAGCAATGACCGCGAACTCGGCGTCGACGCATCGACGGGGCTGCCGATCCTGCTGAAGGCAGGCCGCTACGGTCCCTACGTGCAAGTGGGCGAGATGACCGACCCCAAGGAGAAGCCGAAGACGGCGTCGTTGTTCTCGACCATGCAGCCCGAGACCCTGACGCTCGAGGATGCCCTCAAACTCCTGTCCCTGCCGCGGGTCGTGGGGAACCACCCCGACGATCAGGAGCCGATCCTCGCGCAGAACGGTCGCTACGGCCCGTATCTGACGTGGGGCAAGGAGACGCGTTCGCTCGAGAGTGAAGACGAGATCTTCACCGTCGACGAGGCCGCCGCGTTGAAACTCTTGGCGCAACCCAAGCAGCGCGGCCGTCGCGCGGCCGCCGGACCGTTGAAGGATCTGGGAGAGGACCCGGTCACCAAGCGCTCCGTGGTCGTGCGCAGTGGCCGCTTCGGCCTGTACGTGACCGACGGGGAGACCAATGCGACGTTGCGCCTGGGCGACACCCCCGAGACGATCTCGCTCGACCGGGCCTGTGAACTGCTGGCCGAACGTCGCAACGCCGAGCCGTCGACCCGACCTCGCAAGGCCGTGAAGAAGACGGCGAAGAAAGCGGTGAAGAAGGCCCCCGCGAAGAAGACCGCGGGAGCGACCAAGCGCACCGCAGTCGCGAAGGGCGCCAAGACCAACGCGGCACTCGCCGCCAAGGCCCAGCACACGGACGACGAGTGATGGGTCGAGGAATCTTCCTCGTCTTCGAAGGCATCGACGCCAGTGGCAAGAGCACGCAGGCTCGGCGAGTGGCCGAGGCTCGCGAGGCCCACTTCACCTTCGAACCGGGTGACACGCCGCTCGGGGTGGAGCTGCGCCGTTGGCTCCTCGACGCGCAGACTCCGATGTCGCCGATCACCGAGGCACTCATGATGCTGGCGGACCGGTCGCACCACGTGCGCACCGTCATCGAGCCGATCCGCGCGCAGGGTCGCGCCGTCGTCAGCGATCGATTCTTCGCCTCGACCCTCGCCTATCAGGGCTACGGCCGAGGCGTCGACCTCGACGAGCTCATCGCCGCCACCGACCTGGCTATCGGCGACTGCCGGCCGGACCTCACGGTGCTGCTCGACATTCCGCTCGAGGTCGCGAACGAGCGCCGGGCCCGTGACGCGCGTGACCGCTTCGAATCAGCTGACCTGGAATTTCACCGACGGGTGCGCGACGGGTACCTCCGCATGGCCGAGCAGTACCCCGACGAGTGGTTCGTCGTGGATGGATCAGGGGACGAGACCGCCGTCGCTGCGGCCATCGACCAACGACTGGCGCGGCTCACCTGGTCGAATGGCTGACGTCTTTGACACGTTGATCGGCCAAGACCGCGCGGTGGCGGCGATGCGCCAGTACGTCAAGAACCCGGTCCACGCCTACCTGGTGAGTGGGCCGGTCGGCTCGAGTCTGCACGATGCAGTCGTGGCGTTCGCCGCGGCCCTGCAGTGCCCCGAGCATGGGTGCGGAAGGTGCGAGATTTGTCGCCTGACGATCAGTGGGAACGACCCCGACATCCATTTCGCCGAGCGCGCGGGAGTCTCGTGGCGCATCGATGAGCTGCGCGAGGCCGACCGGGTGAGCCGGCGCCGACCGTTGGGTGCCGGCTACCAGATCGTCGTGATCGAGAACGTCGAGTTGACGACGACCGGTGCGTCGCCGAGCGCCCCGGCGTTGTTGAAGTCCCTCGAGGAACCGACGCTGCGGACCATATTCCTGTTGAGCGCCGAGGACGTGCCGGCGGCGCTCGAGACCGTCGTCTCTCGATGCGTGGAAGTGAAGTTGAAGGGCCTGGCCGAGGATGACCTCGAGCGAATACTCGTGCGCGAAGGATCCGATCCCGCGGCCGCCCGCATCGCCGCCAACGCCGCCACCGGCAATCTGCGGCGGGCTCGGGTCCTCGTGCGCGACGCCGCGCTCGCCGAACGCATCGCGCAGTGGCGGGCCGTGCCCGAGCGCCTCGACGGCACGCCGGCCGCCGCGTCGGCCGTGGCCCTGGAGATCTCACGCGCCCTCGACGAGGCGGTCGCTCCGTTGGTGCGCATGCAAGAGGAAGAGCTCGACGCCCTGCGCCAGGAGGCGAAGGACATGGGCCAACGCTCGGTGACGAGTCGCCGCGACCTCGAAGCGCAGTTCAAGCGCGAGCAGCGACGGTTCCGGATCGACGAGTTGCGGTTCGGGCTGACGGCGCTGACCAACGCCTACCGCGAACGTCTGGTCGACAATCTGTCGGCCGGCGCCGGGGCTGACGCGAGGAACGAGTACCGGGTGGGGGCGTCAATCCGGGCCATTGAGGCGGTCGCGGAGGCCGCTCGACGACTCTCGTCGAATATCGACGAGACCTTGTTGTTGCATGATCTCATGCTCTCGCTGATGGAGTTCTGAGCGAACCGCCGATTGGCCCGGCAGTCGGTTTCGGGTAACCTTGCTGCTTGCGCCTGGGTAGCTCAGTCGGTAGAGCAACGCATTCGTAATGCGTAGGTCAGGAGTTCGAATCTCCTCCCAGGCTCCATTCGCGCGCGAGTTCCCGCGCTACCGCGGTGAAGTCCTCCGAACGCTCTTCCCAATTGCGGTACCGGTCGAAACTCGGGGCCGCGGGGGAGAGCAGGACGATCCCCTCGCCGTCGAGCGCGCCACGGGCTCGCGAGACCGCGTCACGCATGGTCACGACGTGGATGATCGTGATTGATGCATCGAGGGTGGCGACGGCTGAGGCGATGCGCTGGCCGGCGTCGCCCATGGCGACGAGCACCGTCAGCGCCCTGCGCGAGGCCAGTGCCTCGGCGAGTGGCGTGTAGTCGATACCACGGTCGAAGCCTCCGGCGATGAGCGCCACCGGCTCGTCGACGAAGACCTCCAGGGCCGCCGTGGTGGGCAGGACTGCCGTCGCGAGTCCGTCGTCGACGTAGCGCACCCGGGCACCGATATCCCCCTCCTCGGTGGCGGCGAGGGTGAGTCGACCGCGTAATGGTTCGAACCTCGATGCCTGCTCGCGCACCAGTTCCCGCACGTCGTCGATGTCGCGTCCGGTGAGCTCGGCGACCGCGCGCAGGGCGAGGGCCACGTTCGAGTTGCTGTGGGCACCCATGAGGCCGAGCGCCGCCGCCAAATGGGTTTCGTCGGGGGCGATGAAGGTCAGGTCACCGCCGAGTTGATCGGCGACGCCGTGGAACGACGGGTTGTCGGGCACCAGCGTCTGGTGCGGTCCCCATGCGCGCGTGAGCGAGAGCTTGTCGTCCTGATACTGCTCGAGCGAACCGTGCCAGTCGAGGTGGTCGGCCCCGAGCGAGGTCACCATCACGATGGCGGGGGCGACGTCGATGTCGACGCATTGGAAGCTCGAGACCTCGAGCACCAGCCATCCGACCGACGTGTCAACGTCGGGGTCGTAGGGGGGCTGGCCGATATTGCCGAGACGCTGGGCTCGCTCGCCGAGACACTGGAGGAAGAACGTGGCGAGTGCCGTCGTGGTGGACTTGCCCTTGGTGCCGGTGATCGCGAGGACTCTCGACCGGTCGATGTCGTGGAGCCAGAGGTTGAGCGCCGATACGACGGCCACGCCGTGGAGCTCCAGGTCGAGCACGTCCGGACGGCGCCGAGCGATGCCCGGGCTCTTCACCACGACGTCGCAGGAGTGGAGTGCGGCGATTCCCCCCTCGGCAGTGACCAGCACGTCGGGGTCGGCCA
>Ga0307377_10008943_pt1 | contig 10089 bp, 11 predicted proteins | sample TR3MG_FD_202535 | JGI IMG/M metagenome (GOLD analysis project Ga0307377, IMG submission 202535) | Soil microbial communities from Risofladan, Vaasa, Finland - TR-3 | ecosystem: Environmental > Terrestrial > Soil > Coastal area > Acid sulfate soil | place: Finland: Risofladan, Vaasa | collected... | reverse complement strand
AGGCGACAAAGTGATCTTCAACCCGCCAGGTATTACTGGAGAGGTAAAATCAATAGAGATGCACCATGAAGAGATTGCAGAAGCAATTCCTGGCGATAATATCGGCTGGAACGTTAGAGGGGTCGGTAGGACGGATATACGGAGAGGCGATGTTTGTGGGCATGTAGATAACCCACCAACGATTGCCGACGAGTTTACCGCGCAGCTCGTTGTCCTCCAGCATCCAAGTGCAATTACTGTTGGATACACTCCTGTTTTCCATTGTCATACCGCTCAAATTGCGTGCACCATACTGGAGATTTCTAAGAAATTGGACCCAAAGACGGGTGCAGTCAAAGAAGAAAATCCTGACTTCATAAAAACCGGTGATGCCGCTATAGTAAAGATAAAACCGACAAGACCATTAGTTATCGAGCGTGTGAAGGAAATACCACATCTCGGAAGATTCGCAATCCGGGACATGGGGCAGACCGTTGCTGCGGGCATGGTAATTGACATAAAGGAAAAGGAGAAATAAAACAAAGCGACTCGAATTGATACGAGATAAGCAAGCAAAGAGGGAAAGGGAAGGGAATGAACCAAAAAGCACGGATAAAGCTTTCTAGCGTTGACCATAAAAAATTGGATGAAATCTGCCAACAGGTGAAGAAGATAGTTGAGACTACCGGTGTCAGAATGTCAGGACCCATACCTCTCCCGACAAAGAAGCTTCTCGTTCCATGCAGGAAGAGCCCTGATGGCGAAGGCTCTCCTACCTGGGACCATTGGGAAATGCGCATACACAAGCGGTTGATAGATCTGGAAGCGGATGAACGAGCACTGCGACAACTGATGCGCATACCTATTCCCAAGGATGTGCACATAGAAATTGTGTTGAAGGGGTAAGTACGGATAACAGCGGGTAAATATAGAAAGCTATAAATACCCAATGGAGGATATCCTATATATCAACGTATAACTAAAATAGAGGTGATAAGAATGGGTGTAGTACCGGATGAGGTAATAAAAGAGAAGGATGATGAGATTGTGGGACTGATAAAAGAGATAGGTGATTTAACGAACGAGTTCAAAGCAGCAACCGAAGAGGCGCAGAGAACGGAAATAATAAATAAGATAACAGAGAAGGAGAAGGATTTGCGCTCCGTGCGGCAGAAAAAGGGACAATTTAAAGCAGTGCTATCACAACCTACAAAGCTCTGGTAGGTTTGCTTGATTTAGTTAGTAACTCGAATTAAATCAAGACAAGACAATACAAAACAACAAAAAATAAAAAACAAAAAGAAAGAGAAGAAAAAATTTTTTTATTCTTCTTCTTTTTATTTATTTTAGCAGTTTCTCAGGCATTTTGGTTGTTTGTTGATCTAACGCCAGCTCTTTCTCACTGAATCCCATTGCGAGAGCAGTGAATTGCATGGCATGTAGAACGGGCAAATCAAAAGAGGTGCCAAAAGCCTCGTTCATCTCGTACTGCCCCCGGTCAAGTTGCAAATGGCAGAACGCACAGGGGTGAATCACACAATCGGCGCCCGCTTCTATCATACTCACCAACTTCTGACGTGCCCATTCTAAAGCGGTTGGTGTATCCGCTGTTCGCACGCCACCGCCAGCGCCACAACACATCAGCTTATCTTTGTAAAGCACCTCTTTCGCACCTGTCGCCTTCACGATGTCTTCTAAGTAATAGGGCGTCTCAGAAGAACCATGCCCCCGCACCTCGCTGGGCTTGAGGAAATGGCAGCCGTAATGTATCGCTACATTTACATCCTTCATCGGCTTCGTTACCTTCTCTTTCAACCTGTCTAACCCGATAACATCGCGAAGAAGCACGATTGCATGGTGTACCTCCGTGGTCCCCTTGTACTCTCTTCCAGCTTTACTCAATATCACGTTGACCTTTTCCTTCAATTTAGGATTCTCTTTGAGCAAATGGTCAGCTTCTTGAAGCGAGCCGTAACAGCCATTACAAGTCACATATATTTCAAGCCCCATCTCCTCTGCGATGGCTAGATTCCGTGCTGCAATTGGTAGCCAGGTGTACATGTCGAAAGAGCCGAAGACACCCGGTGCAGGGCAACAGGAAGCCCCCTCCATCTCCTTCGTCTCTATTCCAAATACATTAAAGATCTTCTTCGTCGCCGCTTCTATCCCGGGATACCTGTTCGGTGTGATACAGCCGGGGAAAAAAGCATACTCCTTCGTTTCTTCGCTCATTTCTTCGCCTCCGCTTCTTTAAGATTCATCGTACCCCAATCAAAATCAATTAGTTCATCGAATCCCGTTTCTTTGCAGATTGTTTGGAATTCCTCCAATTGCTCTTTGTATTTCTGCGTGGTTGGTGGCTGTGATTCAAGACCTATAGATTCCCGTATCTTCATCTGGTCCGGACCTATTGGCACGCCATGCCCGGTTTTCAGTGCATAAACACCAATCTTCCGGTGGGGTACTGACATGTGTCCCGCCTTCGCAGCTAAGTTCCTTATCGTTCGTATTATATCCGTGCATTTCACTCCTTTTGGGCATCGCTCATAGCAAGTGTAACATGTCGTGCAGAACCACAATTCAGGAGCGTTAAAGATCTCCTCGCGCATGTCCTCCTGCGCCATCCTGAATAACTTCCTTGTCCGTAACGCTGTAACCCTCCCTGATGGACAGCCTCCGGTACACTTCCCGCACTGCACGCAACTCATCAGCGTTTCCATGTGCTCTTCGCCCAATACTCCTCCTCCCCATTCAATTACGTCCTCCACTAATGTTCCCATTTGAGTTTTCCTCTTTTTTACTATTGATTACTTCTTCTTTTTTACAAGGTTTTAACTACCCATATAAATAAGTTGCTATTTTTCACCAACATGCAACAACAATGTTGTTGTTACAACTCCAACATCTTAGCTTCTTCCTTCTCTAAATCGAGTATCGCCACCGTTTTTCTCCCTGTGATGTAGCCACAGCATTCTCCGGGATTTATTACCACCGTTTTTTCTTCACGCTCTTCGCCATCATTTCTATTTGAATACCGCTCGATCACCGCTTTATGCGTATGTCCATACACTACTGCGTCATAAATGCCTGACGCAGCTAACGGTTTCACTATCAGTGGTTTGTGGGTTATAATTATTTTCTTCGCGGCGAGTTCAAATTCATATGGGTCTTCGTGTAGCTCTCCAATCCCATTCTCTTTGTAAAGCTCTTTTAAAAGCAGCTTATCTCCGTCATTATTGCCAAATACCCCTACCAGCGGTGCTTTGAGCTTTTTAAACGACCGGGCTGTAAATGGTGCTACAAAATCGCCAGCGTGAATCAGCAGTTCGATGCTTTCGTCGTTAAAAATATCCACCGCTTTACTTATTGCTAAGAGATTATCATGTGTATCTGCTATTATTCCTAACTTCATTCTTGTTCCTCGCCTCTTTTATTACATACACTATACTTATCGCTTCTCTTTATCCGTATATTTTATATGCATGCGAAGGATAAATAATAGATAGATGGCATATCCAAACACAAGACGAAAATACACCATCGTTGGCATAGATCCGGGCACGACGGTAGGAATTGCCATGATCGATCTTAACGGAAAACCCGTAGATGTGTTCAGTGCGAAAAATTATTCAATCTCCGATGCTATCGCGCGGATAGAATCGCATGGAACCCCTTTAATCGTCGCTTCTGACGTAACCCCCACTCCCGCGATGATTAAAAAGATAAGTAGCATGTTTGCGGCACCGGGTCATGACTTGGTCGAATCCTTATCAACGGAAGAAAAGATCGCTCTGACGAAAGGCGAAGGCTACGAATACAAAAATGCACATGAGCGCGATGCATTAGCCGCCTGTGTTAATGCGTTCAAGCGCTATAAGAAAAAATTCGCTCAGGTGCAGAAGAAGACGCCAGCAGGGATGAATGCGGAAGAGGTGAAAGCACTGGTGGTTAAAGGAGTGTCCATAAGTGCTGCTATAAGTAGATTAACCAATGCTGAGGAGGAGAGAAGGAAGGTTACGGAAGAGGAGCGGCTGGAAGAGAAGAAGAGTAGTGGAGAGAAGGAAAGTAAAATCATTCTCAGGTTACGCGGACTTCTTAAAGGTAAAGATGAGAGAATAGAGCTGTTGGAGGAGCGTACAACAGCTTTAAAGGCGAGTTCAAATGAAAAAGAGCGTGAAGCAAGAAGTTTGAAGCGAAAACTCGATTCTATGCGGTCAGAAAGAACGCGAGAGATAAGAAGAGCAGAAGAGATAAGAAAGCGGGATACGGAGATAGAAAGACTGGTAGAGGAAGTAAGAGCGATAGAGAATGAGAATGCGGAGTTGAGGAAAGTCATCGCGGGACTTAAAGGAAAAAGAGAAGTGAAAGGGGGGAAAAGGATAAAAGTGATACAATCTTTCAGTCAGGATGCAATATTGGATATGGATAGGAAGTACGGACTTAACAAAGGTGACATCGTGTTCCTTGTGGACGGCAGTGGAGGAGGAGCAAGCACAGCGGAACTATTAGCGAAAAAGGGTGTTGCTGCGGTATTATATAGTAAAGAGTTATCGCATTTCGCGGCTGATAAGTTTTTTGAATTTGGTATTCCCTCGTTTTCCACCGATAAAATACCGTTGCTGTTAAAAGAAGAAGGAGATTTCGCTTCTGTAGATCGGCATCTTCTTAACGAAAGGATAGAGGAATGGAAGAAGAGGGAGAGGCGGAGGAAAAAGGTAATACTACTCCGATAACAAGAGCTCTCTGATTCGTCCTATCGCCTCACATATATCTACCTTGACCTGAGACGGGGGTTCTTCGGACAATTTCGTTTCTTATACATACTCTTTAGCTCACGCTCGAATATATCCAATTCTTCCTCTGTAAAGGATTTTAGATACATATATGCTCTCTTCACAGTGTGAGCCCATAGCATGCCTACACGAGCTTTTAGCCATTTTACGGAAGTTGAAACTTCTTCTCGGGATTCGCAGTGGGGATATCGGAGTTGGCCTCTATTTCCAGTCTCTCAAATTCTTCCGTAACTGCGATTTCACATTTTTTCAACATCCTCAGAAGAAAACCCTAAAAGAGCTATGTAGTACGTATAATGTTCATTCAGGTTAGTTAATGCACAATTCATCCCGCTCTTTTGCATCTCTTAGCTCTGTTATGCTTTTATCCACTCTGAGTTTATGCCTGAACAGAGCGTGGATTTTATCTTCTGTTTGCCACGATGACCGAAAAATAACTGGGTAAACCAGTTCTTTAAGTTAAGCATTTCAACCCTTATTTCAGGCGCAAAAAAATGCTTTTTTATATTCACGCATAAGCAATAAAAAAAGAATCCTATCCTTATAAATAGGGGCATAGCATTGTAAAATAGCAAAGGTGGAAGAATGATGATAAGCGTAAATGAGTATGGATTGGACGTATTTGAGGAGATGGTGGAATATGCGGATGAGTTGCAGGTAGGTATAGCGGAGTTAAGTAATGGGACGACGCTCATAGATGCAGGTATAGAAGAAGCAGGAGGATTTGAAGCAGGGCTATTTGTCTCAAGGATATGTATGGCGGACCTCGTGGATATCAAATTCAGCAGTTTTGACCTTGGTAAAGTGGTTGTGCCTGCGGTAGAGCTTACCACGGACCATCCGGTAATCGCTTGTATGGCATCGCAATTTGCGGGATGGCGGATAAGTGTGAAGAAATTCTTTGGTATGGGTTCCGGGCCGGCACGAGCGCTTTCACTCAATCCGAAAGAGCTGTATGAGGAGATAAATTATGCGGACGATGCAGATGAGGCGGTATTGGTTTTGGAAAGCAGCACGATGCCTGACGAAGAAGTAACGGCGGAAATAGCGAAGGCGTGCAGGGTGGAACCAGAAGATCTTTATATCGTGGTTGTGCCAACAGCCTCCATTGCGGGCTCGGTGCAAATATCAGCGCGGGGCGTAGAAACAGGCATTCACAAGCTCGAATCTTTAGGGTTTGACATAAACAGCATAAAGCATGCTCATGGCATCATACCTATCTCGCCTGTTGTCGGCGACGACACGAAATGCATGGGTTCGACCAATGATTGCATCATATACTGCGGTCGCATGTATTACACAGTGGATTACGAGAATGTGGAGGAGCTGAAGGGATATGTGAAGAACGTGCCCTCAATGACCTCAAGGGATTATGGAAAGCCGTTCTACGTCACCTTTAAGGAAGCGGGATTCGACTTCTTCAAAGTGGATGCTGCCATGTTCGCACCTGCGGAGATCACGGTGAACGAGATAAATAGCGGGAAGACATTTACAAGCGGAAAGATAAATCCAGAGGTGTTGCTGGAGTCGTTTGGGATAGAGGAGGTATAATCCCTCCGGAGTCGTCATAGGTGGGGCTTCAAAAGATAGAGTGAAAGAAACACACGAGGAGAGGCAGGCGACACAACCAATCAGCTCAATTAGCAGAGAAAGAAGGTGGTTCAGCGCAGTAGCCACAACTCTTCCTCTCCTTCTTTTTTACTTTTTATCTTACCGTGAAACGCCATATTCTCCAATACTTCATTGAGCAGGTGGTAAGGCACATAAATGTCAAACTCTTCCTTCATAGCAGTCTTTAAGTCATGCAAACTCATCCATTTTCCGCCTTTAGCAATGATCTTCTCTAATAATTCCATCACATCCTCATGAATGCTCCATGGATATACCACCCATTTCCAATCGCTTATAAGTTCGCCGTAGAAATCGGGAACGAAAGAGGAAGAAGTTTTGTGCTGCATCGTTGCGGTTTTTACATCCAGTGCTCCCGAGGATTTAACGTACTCAACTGCAAGCTTTAAGCTGTCTCCAGTGTCAGTTATATCATCGGCTATTATTACTCGCTTCCCCTTTATTATCTCCAGTGCTTTGTCATCAAACCCGTATTTCAGCGTGGCATCACCAGTAATCGTGGCGGTTATCCCCCAGTGTTCCATCTTCAAACTGAGCAAATCCGTAAGCAGAAAGAAATCACAGAGCACACGAGCCAAATACCAGCCGCCTCTTGACACTCCAACAATAACCTCCGGCTTGAATCCCGCAGCCTTTATCTCCTCACTTGCGTCCCGGCAAAGGTCGTATGCATAGTTCCAATCAACCACCGTGCAGCTAAATTTCTCTTGCATGAATCCCTCCCTGTTCGCGTCCTATACTATAATTATTTTCACTCGTTGAGTTACGTTACTTATAGCCCTTACTAAAAATTATCTTTTGTCTGCGTATTTAAGAGTTTTGTATGGTATTGGTATGATGATGAGCGACGAGAAGAAGGTGGGAGAAACAGTAGAAAGAGAGGAGACACAGAAGTATCTTATAGATTCTCTCACGGAATTGGTCAGGATACCGACTTTTGTGCCGCCAGGGGAGCATTACGGAGAGATAGTAGAGTGGCTTATACCGGTATTTGATAATTTGGGATTCAAATGCGAAAGAATAGATGTGCCCGCGGATATTTACGAAACACGGCAAAAGACTACCGGGGAGTTGAGCGGTGAGAGAGCGAACCTGCTCGCTACTAAAGATTATGGTGCAAAGGAAAGTGTTGATATTTACACGCATTTAGACGTTGTTCCAGCAGGCGAGGGCTGGAGCACGCCCCCCTTTGAGCCCGTGATTAAGGCTGATAGGATATATGGGCGCGGTGTAGCGGATTCAAAAGGAAGTGTCGCATCTCTTTTAACTGCATTGAGCATCATGAATGAGCAGGGATTAGAGAGCTCGTATAACCTACGGGTTGCATTAACCACGGATGAAGAGGTAGGACTTTACTCAGGTTTGTGCTTCTTTGCTGATGAAGGGCTACTCCAGGGTGATTATTTACTGTGCATGGATGGCGATAACGAGGGTATAAGTGTGGCAACGAATGGTGTGATGAACTGGGAGATAAAGGTGCAGGGAAGATCATGCCATAGCTCTATGCCTTTCTTGGGTGTGAATGCGATAGAGCACGCAGCAATCGTGATACATGAGTTAGAGGAACTGAAAAGGGATATTGAGCGCAGGGAATCGAAAGTACCGTGCAGTCACGAGATGACAGAACTAACCGGACAGAAGCACATAAAGCCTGTTTTTAACGTTACGATGATAAACGGGGGTGTGAAGGAGAACGCTATCCCACCAAGCTGCACCTTGCGGGGTGACCGGCGGTATATCCCGGAGGAAGCGATTGAAGACGTGATAAAAGAGGTTGAAGATGCCGTAGAGACCATAAGAACGAAGCATGGACTAGCTTTAGAACTATATCTTAAGCCCGGCTTCCCGCCACTGCTTACCGATCCGGATGACGAATGGGTGAGTCGTGTGAAGGGTGCAGCCTCTGATGCTTTTGGCGTATCTAAAGGTACGATAGGTGTGCAGGGCGGGTTAGATATTGCTTATGCGGTTAAAAAGACATATCAGCCGGCTTGTGCTTTTGGCGTTGGTAGTTGGACCGAGAGCAATGCGCATGGCCCTGATGAGAACGTTAGGATAAGCGATTTGAAGATTTACATAAAATTTTTGCTGCGGTTGTTGACGTGACCCCCGCACACACACATATATATATACAATCGTGATTGGGTATTTTTCAACTCTAAACTTGATTTTATTTTATTAACTATCTGAATGAATATGCAACTCGTAGGCATAACCGGCGGAATGGCAAGTGGTAAGAGCCTCGTGTTACGCACGTTTACGAATCTCGGCGCTTACGCGATAGATTGCGATGTGCTAAGCAGGGAGGCAGTTGTACCGTGCTCGAAGGCGTGGTGGGAGATCGTGCGTTTCTTCGGCAGAGGTATCCTGAAAAAGGATTTAGCGATAGACCGGAAGAAGCTGAGGGGGGTAGTGTTCAGCGATGTTAAGAAACGAGCCGCTTTAGAGAAGATAATACATCCAGAAGTGAGAAGGAAGTGCGTAGAGCGGATAGAGGCGATAAAGAAGATAGAATCAGAGCCAAATGCGCTCGTTGTCGTTGACGTTCCACTGTTAATAGAGACGGGAACTCAAGACGACTTTGATACAGTAATTGTGGTTTATGTAAGCGAAGAGACGCAGATAAAAAGGGTGAGGGAACGAGACGGCCTAACGAAGGCGGAGGCAGAAGAAATGATAGGATTGCAAATGCCACTGAAGAAGAAGCTAAAATTCGCCGATATTGTTATAACGAACGAAGGCACGCGGGAAGAAACGGAGAAGCAGGTGAGAACGGTGTTTGAGCGGCTTTCTTCTTAAAATTTTGGAGCACGCAGTCAGCCGGTTACCACTGGCCCACGCCTATCTCTTTCATCACGAATAGGTCTATATCCTCCGCCAAATCAGCAAAACGATCCTTAAACTCGAGTATCTTGTCACGCTTCTCTTTCGCTATATCCGCTTTGTCAAGCTTGTGTTCAAGCTCCACCTCTTTATGAAAGATGGCATCAATCAACAAGAAAATACTCGCTCTTTCAAGTCTAAACTCTTGTAACGCACCCATAATATCCTCGCCCTTCACACGGCTCTCGCGTATCGCGTCAAATTCTTTAAAAATCGTGTCACTGTCCTTACAAAATTCGTCCACGGTTTTCAAAAAGACTGCTGACACCTCTTTCTCTTCCTTCTCTTCTGTCATAGGTCGTAATACCAAATGATATTTTTAGATATTTAAATATCTCTTGATTTTTTATCTTCAAAGTAAAGTCTAAAAGCTTTGTTACATATATACATACATACACATATACATACACTCACCCACTCACGGACGGACGGGGGTAAAAAATTTGCTGAGACCACCCAGTGAGAATAAAAACTGCTTTCTTTGGAAAGAAGAAATAGCATGGAGATCGTAGTTTCATTTTTTTCCAAACTTTGATATGTAAATTAGTGAGAGATCCTAACCTAATTTTTAGGTGCCTCCGCAGGTAATTATAAAAGGGTACATCCAGGGCAAACAAAGGGTACATCCAGGGCAAACAAGGGTATTATTAGTGGGATATGGGGTACTGACCGGTAGGGTAGATAAGGCAGTGGAATAGCCCCTGTTTTGCGTAAAATATGCTATAGATTACGTGCTCATATGTTACCGATTACGCACCTATATGTTGCCGATTACGTGCTCATATGTTACCGATTACGCACCTAT
>Ga0307377_10008941_pt1 | contig 10091 bp, 16 predicted proteins | sample TR3MG_FD_202535 | JGI IMG/M metagenome (GOLD analysis project Ga0307377, IMG submission 202535) | Soil microbial communities from Risofladan, Vaasa, Finland - TR-3 | ecosystem: Environmental > Terrestrial > Soil > Coastal area > Acid sulfate soil | place: Finland: Risofladan, Vaasa | collected... | reverse complement strand
AATGACTGCACCGCTTGAAACCACAAACAGTGCCTATGCAACAGCAAAGATTGCCGGAATTGAGATGTGTAAATCATATAGAAAACAATGGGGATCTAATTTTATATCTGTGATGCCATGTAATCTTTATGGACCAGGCGATAATTTTTCTTTGATGGGATCTCACGTTTTACCGGCTTTTATTCGTAAATTTCATGATGCAAAAATAAACGGAATTCCTCAGGTAGAAGTATGGGGTGATGGAACACCAATGAGAGAATTTATGCATGTTGATGATCTTGCTGATGCACTTTATTACTTAATGTTGAATTATAATGATGCCGGTCATGTAAATGCAGGATCAGGCGTTGACGTTCCAATCAAGTTCCTCGCAAAAATGATAAAAGATATTATTGGGTGGGAAGGTGAAGTTACTTGGAACAATGAATATCCAAACGGAACAATGAGAAAACTTTTGGATAGTTCAAAACTAAAATCTATTGGATGGGAACCTAGTATTACACTTGATAAAGGAATAAAGAGTACATATGAATGGTTCGTTGAAAACTATAAAAACATAAGAAAATGAAACACGTAATGATAGACATTGAAACTTTAGGAGATGTAAGCAACTCTGTTATAGTTTCTATCGGTGCAGTTAGGTTTGACCTAGAAACGGGAGAAACCGGAGAAGAGTTTTACAGGACCATAGACATACAATCGTGTTTGGATAATGGCCTAAAAGTAACGGGTGGTACCATTCAATGGTGGATGAGAAACAGTAAAGAATCCAGAAAAGCAATCATAGATGGAGGTTATGATTTAGAAGTAGTATTGGATCACTTTGTCCAATTTTTACAGACAGGAGATGTGTTATGGTCAAATGGGTTAAGATTTGATGTTGCTATTTTAGAAGATGCATATCAGGCGATACGATCAACCATTCCATGGGATTTTCGTAATGAAAGAGATGTTAGAACACTTGTTTCGTTTGCTCCAGAAATTAAAAGCGCCACAGTTAATACATGGAATAAAACACTACACAATGCAATAGAAGATTGTAAATTACAGATCAAATATTGTTCTGCCATATATAATAAATTAAAAATAGCATAACATTATGAAAGCAAAAAAGAAACCGGTCATTATTGATTTTCATGATTACAATGGAACGAAGCAGTCTGTTATAGATTGGGTGGAATCGTTTGGTGATAAGTTTGGTGATCATTTTATCAATGAAGCTATGGGAACATTAAAAGTAAAAACACTCGAAGGTACATCTTATGATGTTAATGCCCAAACAGATATTATAATTAGAGGCGTTGAGGGAGAATATTACCCTTGTAAAAGAGATATTTTCGAAAAAACATATGATGTAATATGAGAGTATATTATGGACCTAACATTGTCACAGTTTTTGAAGACATGTTAGAAGATCTTTGGGAAGATCCGGATCACGTTGCCTCACCGAGAGGTATGGAAGTAAAGGAAATCAGAGATTGTTCAATGCAAGTTGACGATCCAATGATAAACATCTATGCAAATAAACATAGAAGCTCTCCGTTAAAATACATTGCGGCAGAGTTGTGTTGTTATTTTGCAGGTACAAATAATCCAACTTATATTGAACAATACGCATCGCTCTGGAAGTCACTGCATAATCCTGATGGCACCGTTAATAGCTTATATGGGAACTTATTGTTTGTCGAAAAGAATGAATATGGATTCACCCAATATCAATGGGTGATTGAATCATTAAAGAAAGATAAAGATAGCCGTCAAGCATTCATGCATTTCAATAAACCACATCATCAGTTCTTAGAAAATAAGGATCAAGTTTGTACACTGCAAGCATTGTTTCACATACGAGATAATGAGCTTCACATGACGTTAACAATGAGAAGCAATGATGTTATATTTGGATTCATGACAGATTGGGCGTTCTTTTCAATACTTCAGTATCATGTGTTTCTTCACATGAAAAAATATTATCCAGAACTCAAAATGGGTACATACACTCACATTAGTCACTCAATGCACCTTTATGAACGACATTACGATTTGGTCAAAAATATGGTAACAGGAATGTACCACACAAGGGCTCCGTTTATTGAGGATTCAATTCCATTAATGAATGCACCTATTATCAACGAGGACGGAAGTTTGGTTGATGAATTTGTTGACGTGTTGGCTCCGATTAAAGCGGGCAAAAAACCAAATTATGAATTAATAACGAGTAATGATTTGATAAATTGGTGCTTTGAAAAATTGAGAGAAAATGGGTAATACCTACGGAGGTACAACATCAAGAAGGAGCGGCATAAGGAAAGAAAAACTTCATTTTGAACCTTTGCGAAAATATTTTGCTGAGGCAGATATTAAGCTTACTGAGTCTACGTTGGATGAAAATCGAGGATTAAAAGTAGATTATTGGGCAAAAATGGATAAATATCCTAGAAAGGGTTATGATTTTAAAAGCGGAGACTATCCAGAGAATGGTTTTTCATTAACTTACAAGATAAATGGAACAAACAAACACGTTTTTGAAGTAGGAGAACCAAATCGAACGTGTATATTTTTAATGGAACATAAGGAAACTTATGCCTTTGTAAAGAAGAAGGATATTTACGCTTGGTATTTAAAAAAGTTACCTAACCTTAAACCGTGTAAAACGGATGGAGATGACAGTAATTATTTTTGGTTTCCAACCCGAGTAGTAGAAGCGTTAAAATTTAAAGAGGTTAGTTATGAAAACCTTCTTTAATATTTTACATATAAATTAAAATTAAAATAAATTGAAAATTGTTATGAAAAAAGGTTTAAGTGAAATTGTTGTTGTATTGGATGAATCGGGGTCAATGAGCTTCGGAAAAAAAGACACAATTGGTGGTTTTAATGAATTTTTAAAGTCACAGAAAAAAATGGAAGGCGAGGCCAATTTTACGCTCGTCAAATTCAGTGATTACTACAAAGTGGTAAATGAAAGTGTGAACATTCAGGAAGCCCAAGAATTAAATGAAAGTAATTACACACCTTCTGCTTCTACAGCATTGCTCGACGCGTGTGGAAGAACCATTAATCGTTTAGGCGATAGATTGAGAAATTTATCAGAAAACAAAAGAGCCGAAACGGTAATATTTGCTATCATAACCGATGGTGAAGAAAACTCCTCAAAGGAATTCACAAGAACTCAGATCACTGAGATGATTACTCATCAGAAAGATAAGTATAAGTGGGAATTCTTATTTTTAGGCGCTGACATCGAAGCATGGGGTCAAGAGATTGGAATTCACACAAACATATCTTTCTCTAAAGATGACATGATGAGAAACATGAAAGGAATGTCATACTATACGTCTAATGTGCGTGCAGGCAATGCCATGGCTTCTATGGATAATTTCAGCCTATCTGAAGAAGAGTTGGATACTGAGTTATCTAAAATGGAAAAAAAGTAAACTAATAAACAAATTAAGATGATTACATTAGCAGATTGGACACATAAGGATGTATCTATCACAGACATCCGTAAAATTCAAAGTTTATACATAATTTCAATCGATGAAAAAAAGGTTACACCTCCTTTATTGGTGAATTTTAAAATCTTCGAGGAACGGCTCAAGATATATTTCTTAAAAGATGCTCACAGAGTATCGAGGGAAGAGATTTTGAAAGTCAAATGGAATATGTATATAACTCAGGGTTACTATGTTAAGGTTGTGAACAATGAGATCCAGCAGTTTCCAATAGACGCTGATAAATTCTATGTGTCTTATTTAGAAATTGCGGGTCCACTTGCAACGTTTCAATCTGTGTGTAAACCATCGTTGAAAATTATATGATGAACCATCGCGGTTATTTTAGCAAAAAGGGAGCAGGTGTAAAACCTCTCCCTTTTTCTTGTATATAATACTTAAAAAGAAGAAGATATGAATAAACAACAATTACAGATCACGCCTGCTATGATAAAAAACGCAAAGGAAGTTAGGTGCGATGAATGTGGAAGTTTAACATTCACAGAAAAATTAACGTTTAAAACTATTTCCGCATTATTATCTCCGTCAGGAAAAGAAGAAATAATCCCAATGCCAATCGTGGCATGTGATCAATGTGGCAAAGTATCAAAGATTTTTGATCCACATAGCGTAATTCCAAAAGAGCTTTTAGCGTTAAAGGATGTATTGACTCCCGAATCAATGGAAGTTGTAAAAGATTAAATAATGGAATACCGATATTTCAGTGAATCATTTGACGAAAAAGAAGAATTAGATTCTTTCCTAGTTACTATTGGTAAAGAAGGATGGGATCTTTATCACATTGAATACATCGGTAAACAATATCCGGGAGTTATCACAGCAGTAAATTATAATGGTGTTTGGGTGATAAACGCTTTGGGTAAAAAAACATTACAAATAATTTTTGAAAAGTAAATTTTTAAATTAAATAAACAAAAAAATGAGCGAAAAACAGTATTACAAGTGTTCAGTTAAAGTAGAATATGAAACTGACAAAGGACAAGTAAGATACAGAAAGGAAGAGTATCTTGTAAATGCAGTTGGACCAACAGACGTTGAGACCCAAGTTAACAAAGAAATGGAAGGAGCCGGAGACTTTGAAGTGGTTTCTATCCAACTAACAAAGATTCTTGCGGTATTGGATAACTAATAAAATTACCCCTAATAAATAATAAAAGCACTAAAAATTATTTATTATGGCTATGACAGATTATGAAAAGTCTAAATTTAAATTTAGCGAGACCTTTAACAACTCAGATGGTAAAACATCTGGATCTGGTTTTATTGGGGTATTGATGGGGCTTGTTGCTATCCTCGGTTTTTTAGCTGGAAGCGTTGGATGGTTTTTAGGAGTAATTGGGGTGATGGAATATCTAGAATTTGTTTTGCAAATGGGACTTTTATCAGCCGCCTTAATGGGAGTTAGAAAAGCAAGCGGAATACTCTTAAATCGCACCGCACCAAAGCTGCCGATAGCACCAGTAGCACCAGTAACACCGGCACCAAAACCAGAAGAAGAACAGGGATAAAATGCCAAACAATTACGACTTCAGTACTTTAAACGACATTAAGGAGATTAGGATTTACCCGCAAGGTTGGGTAAATCCTATCCTTGTCGAATATGGAATTGGTCAACACGGAGAATCTCAATCATATTTTTGGAGAGTTAAAGGCACAAAACACACGTTTGTCATTCCAGTTTTAAGAATGAATTATATAACAGAGGGTAATTATGAAGAGCATTTTCAAGAAGCGTTGGAAGGGTTCAGAGAAGACTATAAAAGATGGGCTGAAAAAGAATGGGGAACAGATTGGATGCAAGGATACCACAGAGACTTCTCTAGATTCATCACCCTTTGATGTTGAAATAAAGGCAGTAAAAATAAAAAAGATAAATCTTAAACATTAAGAAATGGAAAATAGATATTTTCAATATTTAGCGGGACCAAGAGGCGGTGAAGTTCTTATTTTTGATAAGATTGAAGAAGAAGATGGAATGGTATTTGTTTGTTTCAAAGATGGATCTCGCTGCAATGAAGATTTGATTCTTCCTATCAACGAAAGAACTTCTGGAGACATGTTAATGGCAGAAGTTGAAAATCACAAAAATGTATGGACATTTTCAGAAAAATGGGTCGGAAGAATGGACGAAAAATGGGAAACAAACCAAGCAGGAGAATCTGTATGTGTTCAACCCTATGTAGAAGGAAGACGAATAGCGACTGCTATCCCTCCACGAAAAACCCAAGCCAGGTTTGGAATAATGACGCCATCGTCTGTACAACAGTCAGCACCTACGCAACCAGCAAAACCAGATATGTCTGGAGATCCTGTATGGGTTATGATGGATAAAGCTAAAAAATTTGATACAGAAATTCCAATGTCGCTTACAATATCACTACCGAGCAAATCTTTATATAACGTTGCAAAGGAATCATTCGAGGACGGGGGCAACAAAGTGGTAGAATATATAATTAGTAACCTGGATGACCAAAAACTAAAGGACAGTCTTAAATCTGCGTTAAAGGATGCATATGATGATAAACCTATAATGACTGGTGCTGATTTATTCGAACCTACTGTTGTTGAAGAGCCAATCATTGGAGCTCCAATGGCAGAACCAGTAGCCATCCAAAAACCAATTATAACAGATCGCAAACCAGCTTTGGATCTTAGCAAAAATGACTAGTAATGGTAATGGACAAAAAAATAGAGAAGAAACGCGTTTTACAAGGTGTATTTGAAGATGTCATCGAATTAGATGGTCATTACTATCTGATTGATAAAAAGGATAAAATATGTGTTCTTCCTTATACAATTTCCACCAATGGTTTATTGGATCGTATAGGCATCGTGGAAGATTATAATTATCTTGAAGAAGAAAAGGTTAATGTGCTTTTAAACGATTATATTTCTGCAGACGATGCCACTGATCTTGTTGCTGCTAATAGGGTATTATATGAGATCATAGGGACTAATGTGACTCAGGCAGATTTGTGGATGTATCTGGGTAGTCTTTTTAGCAATATGACATCAGAATCACCAATAAAAATTTATGCTGTTGATATCACTGATATCGATATCAAAGCGGATGAAGAGGTTGAAGACGAAAACGAAAGAAAACGATTTAGAATGCTTGATTCAAGTAAAGTAATTCAAACCGATGATTTATTATTCCTTGCAGCGTATCTACGGTTGTTTAATTATTTCTACGTAAATTCTTTAAATAAGAGTGATAAAGACTAATTAACTATGAATAGAAGAGATAAAAGACGCATGGAGAAAAAGCTTGGAATAACCAAGCATAGAAATTCACTTCCCTTAAACAGAAGGATGGAAATGGTAAGGGAAAACATCATCGCCGGTAAAGAAAAACAATTGGAGATGCAAGAAGTTAGAAGACTCCAAGAAGAAGGTGTAAAAGAAGAAGTTAATAACAGCAGATTGGCATCTATTGCCACCGAATTAATGATAAGCAAAGATCTTTCTTATATCGACGCGCTTGAAGAGGCAAAAGAAGTTTATAAAAGAGAAGTTGAAGCCGCAAAACGTTAATTTATGAAGTTTTACATAACGGTAGAAGGTGTGCAAAAGTTAAAGCGTTCCTTTCTTAACCTAAAACTATTTTCCATAATAAATGTACCTGATATAATCGAGGATTGTGGCTACACATATTCGACTATTGATAAGTATGGTGCTTTTATTGTTAATACAAAAATAGTGGCTCTCATAAAAAATTATACAAAATCGAAACGAATAAGGGGTATAATTTATTCGAATCCACGTATTAATGAAGACATCATAGAAAATCTTCAGGATATTTTATTAGAATTTGATAAAATAAACGAAATAGTTTTAATTGATGAATACAACATACCCAAACTTCAACAATTATACCCTCTTTTTAATGAAATAATATTTTTTCCATCAATAAAGAAGGTTCGTCTTATTGAATGTAAATCAATCAAAGATAAGATAGATTGGAAAGTATAGTCAATCTCACCATTTGATATAAACGGATCGAAGCTCGATATGTATCGAGCTTTGCTATTTTCCGAGGTTAAATGTTGAGGTCTTGAATATATAAAATAAAATCTATCAGATGGGTGATTTTAGTAGTCAAGCGCAATCAAAAGTTGAACAAATAGTTCAAAGCATAAGGGATATTTCCCGATTTGAATATTGGTACATCCAGAATGAATGTTTCCGCGCAAAGGTAAATAGCCTTTATATCAAGGTGCTTGAAAACAAATATGAAGAAAAAGATAAGGAGCGTTTTCTTAAAAAAGCACAGAGTATTGAAGGAGATGACTTGCGTCTTTTGGCTCCTATTGCAGTTCATGCAAACTTTCTTAGTGAGGCTCAACAAGCACTAACCCAGTGTTTAGGAAATTTAGAGGCTAAGGATTTAATAGATGATAACAGGAACGATCTGTCTAATTTAAATACAGATGATCTTCCTGATCCAACTACACCTCTCATATCTCCGTTTGATAGACGAATAGATCGATTGGTGTCTGACAACACGGGAGTATACGCAATCACCCCCATCAGTACGATATATGCTCAATCTGGAACCATTGGATACACGGTGTCAGAATCGTATATTCAAAATGCAAAAGCTGAGAAAAAACAAGAACTAATAGACAAAGTACGGAAGGATGTTGCAAAAATGCAGAACGATGATTTTTATGTTGGGGTTCCTGCCTTGATGAATAACTACGCATATGTTAAACTCTATGGATCCAAAGGTGGAAGATATTTAGTAAACCAAAAGGGACAGAGAAAATGGTATGAAGTTGATCAAGCGATTGGTGATACAAACCTAAACGTATCTCAAAACCCAACAACATCTACACTAATATCATGGGGTAATGGAGATCCACATGGAAGAACACCATACAATTTCACAGATTTTGTGTTCTCAAAACATTGGAATAAGATACCTAACAACAGGATGATAACCTTAAGAAGGTTTCCTGCCCCAATAGTTGATAACTTAAAATTCCCAGGGATGGATGGAACACAATCAGAAGGTGTTCCCGCAGCAAATGATAATTCACAAGGAGACCTATCAACATCTGGTCCAAACGGAGCAGTAACTGATCAAGCGAATGCAGGTAAAGAATCTGGAGGATCTTCAACAAAGATTAATTTTCCGCCAATGGCGACCGCTATTACATATTTTGGAGAGGAAACAGATAACACCCTAGGAGACATATTGAAATTCACAACCGGATTTGAATGGGATGAAGCTGAAGCTGATGTTTGGAAAGTAACTCCAACCGAAACTCCAAATGCGGAACAAGGTCCAGGTGCTTTATGGCCAGGATTTACAAAGTTTGCTTCACAATTGAACGTTGCAACCGGAAACTGGAATCAGGATGCTGTGTTAAATCAGGGAATGTTACCACCGGATCCGTATAAAGATGGGCCGTATGAAAATAGAATTATTGGTCCCGTAAACCGTATCACAAAGGTGAAGAAACGTAAAGCTGGGATTAAGTTTGAAATGAGTGGAATTGAATTAAAATTTGATTACGTTGCAAGGCCAATTGGCGGCATAAATACCAAAGCGGTTCTTCTTGATATACTCTCAAACTTCCTTGTAATGGGATCAACCGCAGCAGTGTTCTGGGGAGGTCAACACAGGTTCATGGGGAACCCTCAGACATACCCTTTCTTAGGTGGAGATAAAGGCATACAGCAGTGGTATTCAGGTAAACCTCTTGAATGGGGTGCATCATCGATAAAACAGTTTTTGGGTAAAGGACAGGAAGCAGGAAGCAGCATCATTGAATCTGCTAAAAACTTCTTTAATTCTATACTAGGAAAACCAGGAAGTGGAAACAAAGATCTTTTTGGATCGCTTGAAAGTGTATATGGCGGTGGAACTGGAATAGCAGGAAACTTGGTAAAGCAATATGCGGCAGAAAAATCAAATGGACAAATACCTTACCTACAGGGTCTAAAGGCTCTATTGATTGGAGAACCTGTTGGAGAATGGCACGTAACCATTGGAAATCCATTAAACCCAATCGCGATGATTGGTAACCTTATTTGTGACTCAGTTGAAGTTGAATTCGGAAACGAAATTGGTCCCGATGATTTTCCAACTGAAATGAGAGTCATTGTTAAATTAGATCACGGTATGGCAAGGGATCGTGATGCTATCCAATCAATATTTAACAGGGGTATGGGTAGAATATACGATCTTCCAGATAGCATGAGAGGTGCAGCCGATACCGAATCAAGAATTGATAATAAAACAGGCGTAAACGTTCCAGAAACCGGAAGGAACCCAACCTATTATAGAGTTCCTATTGCAAACAGCACAACCGTTGGAGGAAAATTTGGAGCAGGAAAAACAACAGATAACGCAATGCAAGGATCCGTGAGTGTATGGAATCGTAGCAAATTTAGTGCGGTTTCACCAAATGCTGATCAGGTACTAAGAACCAAAGATAACCCGCTATTCAGAAGTTCATACAGAGCGACGGATTGGGTATCATTAAAATCACTTAAGTAAAAATGAAGGCAAAGTTTATAAAGGAAGACGTGGAAGATGTCTTTAAACCAAAATCTCAAAAGGAGGTTGAA
>Ga0307377_10008937_pt1 | contig 10092 bp, 16 predicted proteins | sample TR3MG_FD_202535 | JGI IMG/M metagenome (GOLD analysis project Ga0307377, IMG submission 202535) | Soil microbial communities from Risofladan, Vaasa, Finland - TR-3 | ecosystem: Environmental > Terrestrial > Soil > Coastal area > Acid sulfate soil | place: Finland: Risofladan, Vaasa | collected... | reverse complement strand
AGAACGTTGAGCTAAGAGACTTTTTACGTGTTGTAATGGCTGAATTCAGCAGGGAGGGAAAAGATCTTCCCGATGAAAGAGTAATTTCAATTCTTAAGAAACTTTCTGCTAATGCTGCAGAACTTAATAATGATTCGGAAGTAAAAATGTTAAATAAATATCTTCCGTCCATGCTTGGACCTGTTCAAATTAAAGTCATTGTCGCTGGATTAATCAATACTCATGGTTTCTCTGGAATGCAGGATATGGGTAAAGTTATGCAAGAAATAAAAAAACTCCCTTCAGCTTCCCAGATTGATGGTAAGCTTTCATCCAGTATTGTTAGAGAACTTTTAAGCTAATCATAATGAACGCTAAAAATCAGAAAAAATTATCAGAAAAGTATTATTCTTTCTTCCAGCATCTGGATAGAAATAATACCCCTATGATAGATCCATCAAAACCTATCTTAGAATCTGTAGAGAAATTATCAAAGCAAGAACAAATAGTTGTTCCAATGCAATTTGGCTTTGAGTGCGGGGATGGATGGTATTTTATTCTTGATGAATTAATGTCGACTATTAAATGGCATATCGAACAAGAAAATAAAAATAGGGATAGACAGCCTGTTGAAAAATGGATGGATAAGCTTTCATGGAAGCTTAGGATACGGACAAGTCAGAAAAGAAAACTCCTTCGAAAATTGGGGGAATGGATTTATGATAATCAACCACGAGGAGTCCCTCATTTAACTTTTCAAATTGATCAGATAAAAGAAAAATTTGGAGGACTTCGTTTTTACTACTCGGGAGGCGATGATACTATTGATGGAATGGTTCATCTCGCTGAATCTATGTCTTATGGAACTTGTGAATCTTGCGGATCCACAAATAATGTAGGACGAACACAAGGATGGATCTATACCGTCTGCGGGGACTGCAGAGAGAAAAATGAAAGGATTAAAGAAAGAAACTGGATACCAAATGAAGAAAGACACTAAAGTTTTTCATAGGACAAATCATCAAATTCGAGAAAAAGAAGTAAGACTAGTTGGAGATAATGTTGAAGGAGGGGTAATGTCAATTGAAGAGGCATTACAGATAGCAGAAGGATTAGAACTAGACCTTATTGAAATAAACAAAGGACCTAATCCGGTGATTTGTAAGATAATGGATTATCAAAAATTTCTCTATAATGAAAAAAAGAAACAGAGAGAATTAGATAAAAGAAATAAACAAAACCAAATGGAGCTCAAAGAAATGAGATTTGGTGCTAATACCGGTGATCATGATTTTGAATTCAAAAAACGACATATTATTAGTTTCCTCAAAAACGGGGATAAGGTCAAAGCTTATGTCTTTTTTAAAGGGAGGGAGATTAAGTTTAAAGAACAGGGAGAAATCCTATTGCTTAAACTTGTCGAAGAAGTTGAAGATTACGGGGTTCCCGAATCTTTACCTAAATTAGAAGGGAAAAGATTGGTGATATTTATAAAGCCGAAAAAGAAATAAATGGAATGGAATGAAGATAATTTAGAAAAGTTTATTAGAGAAAATAAGGAGAAATTTGATACTGAAGATCCTGATCGATATCATGGAACTCATTTCTTAAATAAATTGCATTATAGATTACGACAAGTCTATGTGAGTATTTTGCCTCATTTAGCTAAATTAGCTATTACCACAATTCTGGTTTTTTCTTTATCTTTCTTCGCTTGGGGAAATTGGTTAAGTCCGGATAGGGATAAAAAATCTCTAGGAAGTGTTTCTTTTGAATATAGAATGAAAGAAATAAAATACAGATATTATATTTTAAATATGTCTGTAAGAATCTGGTTAAAAGGAGAATGGTGTAATATTAAAGATGATATAAAACTGATGGATGATTCCTATGATCAGCTTAGAATTGATCTGAAAAATAATCCAAAAGATCAGAGGATAATAAAATCTATGAATGAATATTACATCGTTAAACTGAAGGCAATGGATAATTTTTTCCAACAAAAATTGATAGTTCAACAATTATGAAAAGACTATTAAAAAATATTTGGAATATTTTAAGAAATGCTTTAGGCTGGTCAATAGTCGTTGCTATACTCATTTTAGGACTCGCTGCTGGACTTATCTTTGCTGCTTATATCATAGTATATGTCTTGGGTGTTTTAGTCGGTATAGTGCTTATAATTGGTCTTTTATATTTGATTTTGAAATTAATAGGATATAAGTAATGAATAAAAGAATAATTTTAGTAGGACCAACTTGTTCTGGAAAAACGATTCTTCGGGCAAGATTAGAGACAAAGGGATTTAAATGTGATGTATCATATACCACAAGACCTATGAGGCCAGGAGAGGTGAATGAAGTTCATTATCATTTTATGGATAAAAAAACCTTTCAACATGGAATAGAAAATGATTGGTTTTATGAATGGGTAGAATACAATGGAAATTTTTACGGAACTGGAAACTTTGAATGGAATGAAGTTCCATTATTCATTATGGAAACTGATGGGATAAAACATATTAAACCAGAGGATCGAAAAAGTTGTTTTATCATCTATTTGGATGTTCCGGAACATGAAAGAATTAAAAGAATGAGGCTAGAGAGGAAATGGGAATATCCAGAAATTCAAAAAAGAATAGCTACGGATAAAGAAAAATTTAGTACATTTAAGGATTATGATTTGAGAATTACTAATGCAGATTTTTAAATGAAAAATACAAGTAGAAAAATATCATATTTGCTCCGACATAATCCGGAAGATCTAAAAATGGATAAACAGGGATGGGTATCTGTTTATGATCTTGTGATTAAATTGGGTATAACTAAGGAAGAGTTAGATGAAGTTGTTTCTACCAATGATAAGAAAAGATTTGGCTATAATGAGGATGGAACTAAAATACGTGCTCATCAGGGACATAGTGAAAAACTGAAATTGGATATTAAATTTCAAGAAGTTCAGTTTCCCAAAACTTATTATCACGGGACAGATTTTCTGAACATGAATTCTATAAAGAAGTTTGGATTAAGACCGGGAAATCGAGCTTATGTTCATTTATCCAAGGACATTGAAACAGCTACTAAAGTTGGATTCAGACATGGTGATACAGTCTTAATTTTTGAAGTGGATGGAAACCAAATGAAGAGAGACGGATATAAAATATATGAATCAGAGAATGGGGTTATTTTAACTCCAGAAGTTCCGCCGAAATATTTAAAGATGTACAATGGCTAGATTAAGAAGAGTAAGAGATGGTGCTGGGGATGAAGGATCTAGTATTGAAGCCATTCGTCTCGATGAAAATGGTAAACCGGAATATAAAAAAACCGATAGACCAATAGTTGGATGGGCATTACGTGTTGGAAGCCCGATAGCTAGAACATATTCTCAGCAGGATTGGTGGATGACAACTTTGGTAACCGAAATTGTCGAGCAAGTAGAAAATGAAGAAGAATTATATGTCAAATTTAGGACAGGAAATAGCTTATATGAATTTTGGAGATGAATAAACTTTGTAATTGCGGTGAAGTGATATATACGTTTCCGGGTAAGGATTATGCCATATGCCCGAAATGCAAGGAAGTTATGTATGTGATTGATAATGAAAATAACGGTGAAGAAAATGAGCGTCGTCCTTCAAAACCAAGGTCAGAAGGACAAGATACTATGGGCTTTCATAGATGAAGAAGGCCACACCGTCATACAAGTATACTCAGCCGAATACCCAAAAAAGGTTGAAGAATTTATAAAAGGAGAAAAATGATAAGACCAATATTGTTATACGGAGAAGAAATGTTAAGGGAAATTTCCGTTAATGTAAATCAAGCTTCTTTATTAGAAGTAAAATCTCTTATTTCGGAATTATTCGAGACAATGCATCGTGCTAATGGTGTTGGTTTAGCAGCAATTCAAATAGGGATCCCATTAAGGATTTTTGTTATTGAAGCTCATATTGAAGAAGAAAATTTACATTTCAGACAAACTTTTATAAATCCTCAGATAATTAGGGAATTTGGAGAATTAGTAAAACACCCAGAAGGATGTTTATCAGTTCCCGGATTAACTGCAATGGTAGAAAGACCAGAGTCTTTAGAAATAGAATGGTATGATGAAAATTGGGTTTTACAAAAAAAAGCTTTTTCAGGAATTGAAGCAAGAATAATCCAACATGAATATGATCATCTGGATGGAATAATCTACACAGATAAAATTGACAAAATGTGGATTGAAGCTATTAAACCTTCCTTAGAAATTATTGAGAATAGGGAAATGGAGGTTCCTTACCTATGCAGATAATGATTAAAGCTCATGATTTATATTATCTTCCAAGAGTAGAAAACTTAAGAAGAGAATATGGAAAATGTGAAAAAAAATATCGGGAGCTTCAAGAAGAATTTGATCACAGTCTTGATTTTGAAACAGGTTCCTGCTATACCTTAAATATACTTGCAGACAAAATGCAAACAGTATCTGATTTAATGGTTGCGTTAGAAGATCAAATAGAAAGATTGAGATTAGAAATATCAAATTGAGCATGAAAAATAGAATACCTAACGAATTTTTTATTACAAAGGGATCTGGCTGTAGTGATTTAGCATTACATCCGGGATCTTATCACATGGCATTACATGATGCAGGAATTGCAGAATATAATATCATGAACTATTCTTCCGTTTTGCCAGCTACTGCTAAATTGCTTTCTATCGACGAAGTTGATTTGCCACCATTTGGATCTGAACTTTGTACAATTATGGCTTGTGCAAATGGAAATTATGCTGAACACATTTCAGCTGGCATTATTTATGCATGGATGTATAAAGACGAAGAATTCACAGAAAAAACTGGCGGGATTGTTTGTGAATTAGCAGGATATTTTAATGTCGAGGAATTGGAAGGAAGATTATATTCGGTTATAAAAGATATGCATAAAAGAACATTTTCAAAATATTACTTAGGAGAGCCTCAAATTACAACAGAGACTCGAACGATTGATAAAAGATTTGGGACAGCATTAGTATCAATGTGTTTTGTAAATTATAAATAAAATGGCGAAAGAAAAAACCCTTGCAGAGCTCCTTTATAAGCAATTAAAGGATTCTGGTAATTTTGAAGAAGTAAAAATAGATAGTTTTAGTGATGGATCCGGAGTCTGGATCGATTGCTATCATACTGTATCCCCCAATAAAAATGGCAAAAGATGGATGAAACATTTGTCTTTCAATGGGGAAGGAACTTTATTAGAGGATGTTCAAGTTTGGGAGGAAAAGATGAAATGGGACGATGATGCACAAAAACAATTAAGATGAAATATAAATACAAAGCAATATATCTAAATACTTCTGGAAATAATCTAGAAGAAGACGAGATTGATACCCTAAATGAATATTTTGAAGAAGGCTGGGAATATGTTGATACTATTCAACAAAATGGCTATGCATATAGTCCAGTTGGGGTTATATTAAGAAAAATAATTGAAGGAGGGGAATTATTGCCATAATGAGCAAAAAAGTATTATTTATAGGAGATATCCACGGACGACCCGATTGGAGAGAAACCGCTTTGGAAGGAATGAAAAGATTTCAAGAGGTGGTTTTTCTTGGGGACTACTTTGATTCATTTGATCTTAGTTCTGCTTTACAAATCGATAATTTCATGGCATTTCTTTCTTTCATTAAAAAGAAAGGTGGAACTGCTTTACTTGGGAACCATGATTATGCTTATATTCATGGTAAATCAGGTATTTCTGGATATCAGCATACTCAGGCTCATAGATATTATCAACTACTTGATAACAATATAGATATATTCAATATAGCATGGGGTTATCGCGACGAAAAACAAACCTATACTTTAGCTACGCATGCAGGACTAACGTACACCTTTTGGAATCGCTTTGTTCTTCCATTGTTTGAAAAAGGAGAATTCTTATATAATGTTACCGATGGCAAAGGCCCTAAGGATCTAGAAATACACGAGACTTTAAATTTCTTACGAGATAAAAAAGAAGTTATGTGGAAAGTTGGATCTGAGAGAGGAGGAGTTGGAACTCCTAGCCCTATCTGGGCAGATATCCGGGAGCTTATGGATGATCCATTTCCTGGTATAAATCAGGTGGTTGGTCATACAGCTAATCATTCCGTAAGTTTGGATTTTACAAAAGAAGAAAATTTCATAGCCAAGGTGGATCACTTTGGAAAATACACTTCAAGTTTAGTCATTTCTTTATAAGTATATAAAGGAAAAAGACTATATGAAGATCATACTTGCTCTTGATGGCGGCGGAATACGAGGAGTAGTTCCAGCCGCCATTTTAGATTATTTGGAGAAGAAAATCCAAGAAATCAAAAAAGATAACAGAATTCGAATTGCTAAATCAATGGATCTAGTTGCAGGTACTTCTACTGGATCCATAGTTGGATCTTTGATGCTCTTACCTTGTGAAAAAGTTAATAAAAAAGGTCCTTTTAATCATCCTAGATATTCCATGGAAGAAATTACAAATATGTATATTGAAATGGGTCCTGGAGTATTTAAAACTCATTTCTGGCATAATGTTAAAACTTTATGGGGTCTTTTTGGATCCAAGTTTCCAGCATCTAATATTGAGCCTAAGTTATTACAAATGATGGGTCACCATAAGATGAAAGATCTTATAAGACCTTGTTTATTTACAGGATACGACATTGATAAGAGAAGAGTCAATATCTACACTAATAAGGATAAAGATCAGAAATACGCAAACTTTTATGTAAAAGATATAGTCAGAGGATCTACCTCTATTCCTGCTTATTTTCCTCCAGCTTATTTTAATGATGGAATGGACATACACACAATAGTTGATGGCGGAGTTTTTGCAAATAATCCATCAATGGTAGCTTATATAGAAGTTTCAAAAACTATATTTGATTTTGACGAAAAAATGGATAAGTTTGATCCAAATGATATAATGGTTATTTCAATTGGAACTGGAAAATCTAAGAAAAAAAGTTTTCCTTATAAAAAATCAAAAAGATTTGGAGCTATTAAATGGCTATTTCCGGTGATTGATATTATGCTTTCGGGAGCATCCGATGTTGTAGATTATGAAATGGAAAAATTATTTAGATCTTATAGAAGATCTGATAATTATATCAGAATCAATCCTCCTCTTAATTTTTCCACGGCTCCTTCAACTGATGCTTCACCAGAAAATATTACAAACTTACTAAAAGATGTTAATGCTTATATTAAAGAAAATAGATTTTTTTTAGATAATTTAGCTGAGGAAATATGTAAATTGAGCTATATAATTTAGAAAAAATACTAAAAATTATTGAGAAAGAGGCCTAAATGGCCTCTTTTTTTGTGTTTTTAACATTGCTTTAACATCAGGACCTATTTAATATACTCTATTCCAATTGATTAGATGAAAAATCTCTTTCTTTTTTCTAACTCATGACGAAACCCCCCGATTCGTTAGAAAATCATCAAAAATATATACAACAAAAATAACTATAATCTAGAAAAATGAGTCAAAGAAATGTACTGATCTTAGAAAGATCAAGCCAAAACCTTAAAAAACTCGACGATAAAGGAAAAGTCGTTTTAGAAGGTGTCTTTGCTGAATTCGGGATAGAGAATAGAAATGGACGTGTTTATGAGGAAAAGGAATATTTACCACACCTTGAATACCTTAAGACAGACATGGCTAACGGCAGCTTGCTAGGGGAATTAGATCACCCCGAACGCTTTGAAGTTGCTCTAGGTAATGTCTCTCACCGTATTACAGAGTTATGGTATGACCAAGCCAATAGACAAATCAAAGGACGTATTGAGGTTCTAGATACACCGAAGGGAGTTATTGCTAAATCCCTTTTGGAAGCTGGAGTTCCTCTCTCAATTTCTTCAAGAGCAGCAGGTACTGTGAATGAAGATAAGACTGTACAAATTCAGCAGATTTATACTTATGACTTGGTTGCAAAACCTGGTTTTGAATCTGCTCAGCTAAAAACAGTAAACGAGAGTGCAAAAGCCCGTATCAGTAATCAACTTACTCGACTTAATGAGTCTTCCTCATCAAGGAACAACCAAAACATTTCAACCGAATTAGGCATTATAAATGAAAATGTCTCTATTTTGGATCTTACTGATAAATTTCCATCAGTTAAGCTCCGTGAAGAAGCTTTAGCTCTTCAAAAAGGATCATCCGATTCAAACGTTAAAAATAAAAGCGAGAAAAATCAAATGAAAACAGAAGTTAATGAAAATGCACTTCAGCAATGGACTGTGTTCTTCAAAAACGAGCTAAGCAAAATTAACGAAAAATTATCCGCTCTTGAAGAAGGTAAAGCAGGTAATCAATCAGGAGAGTTAAAACTTATTAAACAATATGTTGAAAAATTACGTAAAGTTCAGGAAGGTTCGCTCAACTGGCAAGCTGATATTGCTAAAGCAGTTAATGAAGTTGCATCTTATGCAGATACATTAGCAGAAAAGAACAACAAGCATTATAAACTTACTCAAAAAATTGTGGAAACAGTTGATGAGAATGCAAAAGTTCTTAACTTTACTCAGGATTGGGTAGGGAATAACGCTAAGGTAACTAATGCTATTGCTGAAACAGTTGACCATAATGCTAAAATGCTTAATGGTATCAATGAATGGAACACCGAACTTGCGAGAGGTGTCAATGAATTACATGAGTGGGGAACAGAAAAAGCGAAAGCTATTAATGGTATTCACGAATGGACTTCAACAATCGCTAAAAATTTAAATCAAACTGCTAATTGGTCAGAAGATATGTTCGGAAGAGCAATGAGCAAAGATGATGCTAAAACATTAGTAACTTATATGGAATTAGTATCGGAGTCTAAAGTTAATCCCGAAGCTAGAAAGAAACTCGATGAGGCTCTTTCAAAACATGGGATTACAGGTAAACCACTAACAGAAAGCATGATAACAGGAATTAAAGGAGTACCCGGACTAGGAGTTATAACTGATGTCAAAACTACAGGTAACTCCAAAGTTAATGTTGACGCAGGAAAAGATTCAGGCGTTATTATTGATGACAAATCAAAAGCTATCATCGCTAAACTTAGAGGTGGTAAATTTTCAAAGAGTGCAAAACCAAAAGAATTAAAAGTACTTGATACTGAACAGAAGGAAACTTCGGCTCCTGCTAAAGGAGGCACTAAAGTGAAAGGAATCATGGTACTTGACGTTGTAAAAGGTAAAGCTACTCCAAAAGTAAAACTAACAGGTGGAGTTAAAACTGCAAGCCAAAAGCTTAAGTTAGACACAAAGCCCGAAGGAGCTCTTAAAGAATCTCTTGACAGAACTTCTACTCTTAAGACCAGATCATCAAAACTTGATGAAAAACTAGGCGTGATTATTTCAAGCATCGAAAAAGAAAAGAAAGTTGATGAATCCGTTAAAACTGATTTCCCATTTACTGCTCTCCTAAGTGAAAGCGTAAGAAAGGAATTTGCTGGTCTATCTTTAACCGACAAGAAAAAGGTAAGCAATGCAATCAAAGCTAACCCAACAACTGATGCTGGTACTATTAAAGCTCTATGGGAAAATGCTATAGCAGTTTCTGAAGCTCAAAAAGCTAATCCAGAACCACTATGGCTAAAAGCTGCTCCAAAAATGTACAGAGAAATTTATGATTCATCTAATGAAATCTTAAAGGAATCTTTAAAAGCAGCAGCAGAATTCTATAATCTTGATACTCAGTATCAAATTGAAAATTTCTGGCAAACTAGAGGATTAAATCCTAAAACTGAAAAAACTTCATTAAACGAAGTATTTACAGCTAAAACTCCAGAAGAGGGTTCAGCAAAAATGGATTCATATGTCGCTAACGTTGGACAAATGATGAAAAAATATCAGAGATAATCGTGCGTTAGGCCCGGTTTCTTTGGAAAAACGTTAAAATAAATAAAACAAACTTAAAATAATAAGTGAAAAATAAATTTTATAAATAATCATGAAAACACTTAATGAACAACAAATCGTAGAAAAGTGGAGTCCGATGATTGAGAACACTACAGGTCTTAAAGATACTAGTAAACTCAACTGGATTTCTAAATACGCTCACTATCATGCCTTAAACGAGGCTGCTATGGGTGGTGT
>Ga0307377_10008935_pt1 | contig 10093 bp, 24 predicted proteins | sample TR3MG_FD_202535 | JGI IMG/M metagenome (GOLD analysis project Ga0307377, IMG submission 202535) | Soil microbial communities from Risofladan, Vaasa, Finland - TR-3 | ecosystem: Environmental > Terrestrial > Soil > Coastal area > Acid sulfate soil | place: Finland: Risofladan, Vaasa | collected... | reverse complement strand
TTAAGTTATCCATTGTTTAGAATAGATAAATAATTAACTCAATAGATTTATAAAGAGGTAAGTATTATATAATAATATGAGTTATAGTAAAAAACATACAAAAGATGAATGTGATAGATGTTTAAGTAATGTAGGTAAAGATAATTTACATCGTGTTCCTTTTTTGTATAAAGACTATAATGATAAAGTGCATAAAGATTTAGGAAAAGGATATCGTCAATATTATGTTTGTGAGAAATGTAAACTTGTCGAACAAAGAAATTTAATACATCAAGGTAACGGACATTGGGTTTGGGCTCCATAACAATACAAGAGATTAGATAGACAAGAGATTTGGGGAAGAATATCACAAAGTATTTAAAATGAATAAGGCTAGAAAAGGATATACTAAGGAAAAGAAGATTAGAGATGAGTTAAAGGCAGATGGTTGGCTCATATGTTTTAAAAGTATAAGATGGCGGTTTGGCTGTATTGATTTTGCAACAATTTTTGACATTGTGGCTTTTAAAGGACAACAACGAAAATATATAAGTAGTAAACATTTTAATGGTTACTATTTGGAGCATCAAGATGAAATCAAAAAGTTTAAAAATATGTATGGAAAAGATAGGGAAAGTTATGAACTTTGGATATGGAAGTCCCCAAGATGGACAGGACGAGGAGATAATAAAGTATGGTTTAAAGGTGGCTTCATAAAAGTGGTGTTATAAATGAATAAACAATTAACCGTATTCCTTTTGGTGATGTTATTATATATAGTACCCGTTTGTAGTATAAATGCTGGTGAACCATATGAATTATTAACTATTGATAAATGTGAAGATAAAATAGATATAAAAATTAGATGGATAATACCATCAAGTAATCATTACACATTTGATGGTTGTATAGAAGTAGATAATGGACGTTGGGAATGCACCTGCGTAAATCCTTCCACTATAACATTTATTCCTTCTCCTAACATTGAAAATGAATTTGATATTGTTATTGAATATTATTTAAATCCGTATCACGAAATTACTAATACAACTACTAATATAGATTATTGGTTATCTTATAATCATGATAATAGAAGAACAGATACCTTTAGTAATATTGTAGTTGGGCTTCCTCCAGAGAAAGGTTTTGAATGGCCAAAAGAAGTAGGAATGATTTGGATTATTATTGTTATATTATTAATGTTAGGAGGTATAACATATTTAATTTTAATGGGTTGGTCATGGCTTATGAATAAAGATGAAAATAAAATGCCAGATGAAGAAGAGGAAGATTTAGATAGTGTTTTAGATAGAGTAGATAGGATTTAAATCAAAACATTTATATAATGATGTTGTTTACAAATTAATGTAAAAACATTAAGAGGCCTAACAATGAAAGAAAATTTATCATTTACTTGTAATAATTTAGAGGAAATTAAAACAGCAACATCACAATTAGATAGAGCTAATTTAGTTCCATTAAAAATAGATGATGGTGGTGTTGTAAAAGATGTAGAAAATTTTAAAGGAATTTATAATGTGACTCAAGGAAAATTTTGTACAGCTGTAATACCTTATTATAATTTGATACAACATAAACAATATTTTGATAATTTTGCAGATTCATTAAATAAGTTAGGAATAAATTTTTCAATGGTTATACAACAACAAGGTAACAGAGCTTTTGCAGATATAGAATTTAAAGATAGGAACTTAAAATTTGAGAAACTAAACGAAGAGTTTACAACAGGAATAAGATTAATTAATAGTTATAACAAGAGTACAGGAATATGTGTGATGCCAAAGTTTACAAGATTGGCGTGTACAAACGGAATGGTCATAACAAGAATGGAAAAAACCTTAAGTGTAAAACATCATTCAAAACTTGTATGCGATATACAAGTGTTTATAGAAAAGAGAATAAATCATATTATATCACGTAATGAAGATTTAAAAATTTGGGTAAGTGAAAGTATAAAAGATAGTATAGAATGGAGAAACACTTGTGGCATATTAGCTAAGTTGTTTAAACAAATAAAACACAGAGAAGAAATACTTAAAAGATTAGGTATTGATATTATAGCAATAAAAGATAAAAAAACAAAAAAGAAAAATGTAAGTTATGTATGGACTGATAAAACAAAGAAGAAAGATAAGTTTACAAGATGGGAAATATATAATGCTATAACTCATTACTTAACGCACGGGGAACAGATTACTCCTCATATAGAAAACCTATTTCAAAAGAGGGCAGAAATTTTATTAACAACAAAATTAGAAAAGATGCCGAAGATTGAGGTTACAATATGAGTGATGTAATAGAAGATTTAAATCAAGATTTTAATGTATTAATTGATAGTACAGAAGATATAGGTGAGTTATTAAGTTTATGGGCAAGCAATAATGATGTTGTAAAACAAGCTAAGGAGAGAGAAGAAAAACTTAGAACAAAAGTTAAGATATTTTTAAAAGAAAGAAGTTGGGAAAGATATTTAGATAAGAGTACAAATATTAGTGTTACAATATCAAAACAAAAAAGAGAAACATTTGATAAAGAAAAATTAAAACAAATATTAACAGAAGGGCAATTAGCACAAGCTACTAAGATAACAACATTCGAAAAGTTAAATATAATAACACCAGAAATAAGGAAGAGGTTGAAAAACTATGTTCGGCAACAAAAAAAGATATGAGGAAAAAGTAAAAAAGAAAATATTAAAGAGATTATATTTAATAGAAAAAATTAAGAAAAAAATAAAGAGTGAATTTAGTGATATCAAAATAGAAAAGATGGAAAATAAAATAGAAAAAATAAAAGGGGGAATAAAAAAAATGGTAGGGAAATTACAATTGAAAGATGGTAAAATAGTAAAACAGGAAGATGTAGTAGAAGAGCTAAAACAAGAATCAACAATGCCTTTTGAACAAGAAGTTCAACAACCTGTTCCTAATGTAGAACAAGGATATCAACCACCACAGTTTGCAGCAAATAGGATAGAGCCACAAGAGGTAGTACAGCCAATGCTACAACAACCAAATTATATGCAAGCATCAATACCACAACAGGCAAATTATATGCAAGCTAATATACCTCAAGAAATGTCAGAACCACAATTTATTAATCAACCACAAATACCGCCACAGCCACAAAAGGTATCAGTGAATATTGTATTGAGCAATAATGTTATGTTTGATATAAGTATGAATGGTAATGTGTTTGAGCAGTTTGTACGTGAAACACAAGAAGCAATTGATAATCAATCATCAATACAAATAGGAAACAAATTTATAAACGGCAGACATATAATAATGTTTGAGTATTAAAAACGTATAGGAGGTAAAAAAAATGTCAGGACTAAATGAATTTATGGAAGAAAATCAAAAAGTAAATCGTTGGTTTGTTGTAAAGGTAGCACTAACAGGTGCTTTTTGCGGCGCACTACTAACATTTGCTTTTATGATGTTAGGGTTTAAATAAGAGAAATGAGAAACAAAATATTATTTTTTTTAATTTGTCTATTTACAATAGTTAATGTTTTGGATGTTGCTACTGCGCAACAAGAAATGTTAGCTGGAGAGAGTAATCCGATATATATTATGTTGGGTAGTATGTGGTTTGTGTACATTATGAAATTTATATTAGTAATGTCATTATGGTATATATATTTTTATGGTAGTATAGATACACATTTTACATATTATATGATATTGTTAATATTGATTATGGGTTCGTTTGCTGTAGGTTTAGGAGTGTATGCAAATATAAATGCACTACTAACACCAAACTATGCGGAGATTGTAAAAGATATACCACAAGATGTTAAGATTAAAAGTTATAATATAATGATAACTTTTGTTTATTTGTTGCCTTCATTATTCAGCTTATTGACTTTTTATTTATATGAGAAGTCTGTAAAATATACAAACATAAAAAAACCGTTGGGTGGTATATTTGAACGTAACAGAAATACCTAATACACCTGAAACAATAATGTATGCGTTAGGAGCATTGTTTGTAGTAATATTCATAGGAGGAATATTATATACTTTTTATCAGTTTATTAATAAATGAGGTAGAATTTGTATTTTTTATATTTATTATTGGTTATATTATAGGAGCTGTAAGTGAACATAGATGACTTGATAAGGAGATAGAAGAATGAAAGAGATAATAAAAGTTGATAGAATGCTTATAGATGAAGTATTAAGTAAAACCGAAACACGACAACAAGCAGAAGATTCCGCTGTTAGATATTTAGAATTAAATAGTTATCATGATAACCCAGAAGCAGTTAAAAAATTAACTTTTTTTATATTAGAACGAGATATGATGATGATTCAAATAACTGCTCAATATATAAAGAAGAAGTATAATTTATGAAGAGATAAAAGAATGGATAAAAATAAAAAAATAAATATTGTTGTGTTTATAATATGTTTAGCTATTATAATAGTAGTAGGAATATTATCATATCAATATCGTGATACATTATTTAAATCAGTAGTTAATGTAACATATCCTGATGATTGTGTAGAGACTTATGTTAATGGGGAAATGATAACAGAAGAGTGTTTATTAGGTAGAGAGTTAGTAAAGGAAAACAAGAATTTATATAATAATGGCATCAATACCTGAAATGTTAAAAAAGTTAGATGAACTTTATAACGAAGAAGATAAAGTTAAGAAACAACTTAAATATTGGTATGCAAAAATGTTGCAGTTAGAAGAAGACAAAGAGATATTACAAACAATGATTATGCATCAAAGTAATAAACTTAATAGAATGAGAGGTTTAAAATGATAAACAATAAGGAATATAAAATTGGTGATATAATATATCCTTTTTATAATGGTACATTAGGATTTTTTAAAAGACCAATATGGAAAGTAGTAATAGAAATAGATAAAAAATTAGGAGCAATAAAATATGAGTATTGGTATAGACAAGAAACAGCGAGTTTAAGAAGTATGATTATTAAATTAGAGAATAAACTAAAAAATAAACGTAGGGGGAAATAAAATGGAAGATGAAATAAAAAGTGTTTTTAAAGCAGGTTTTGGTTTTATTGCAGTAATGTTTATAGCAATAATTATATTCGGTTGTTTTTATACAATACCAGCAGGATATAGAGGAGTAGAATTAACATTTGGTAAACCTAGTGAGATTGTATCGAATGAAGGGTTACACTTTAAAATACCAATAGTGCAAAGTATTGCTAAGATGGAAGTAAGAACACAGATGATAAAAGCAACAGCGGATAGTTCAAGTAAAGATTTACAAGATATTCAAACTGTGGTAGCTTTAAACTTTCATGTAATACCAGAGGAGACAAAAGAACTATATCAAAAGATAGGTATGTCATATAGTGAAAGGATAATAGAGCCAACAATACAAGAGGCAGTAAAAGCTGTAACAGCTAAATTTACAGCAGAGGAACTTATAACAAAGAGAGCAGAAGTTAGAAATGGCATAAAAGATTTTCTAACAGAAAGATTAATAAGTTCATATATAAAAGTTGATGACTTTAATATTGTGAATTTTCAGTTTTCAGAAGAATTTGATAAAGCAATTGAGGCTAAGGTAACAGCAGAACAGTTAAGGTTGAAAGCTGGGAAGGATTTAGAAAGAATTATAATAGAGAAAGAACAAAAGATTACAAAGGCACAAGCAGAGGCTGAAGCATTGAGGTTACAGAAGATGGAAATAACACCTGAGCTTATTAAATTAAGACAGATAGAAATGATGATGGCAGCAATAGCAAAATGGGATGGAGTAATGCCAGACGCAACAAGTGGTATGCCATTTATAGATATAACGCCGGAGAGTTTGAATGGCTAACTTTTTAGAAGAACTAGCTGATGACCTAGCCAAGCATAGAGAAGCAAAAGGAGTATGCCCTTCAGTTTTTGAAAAGTGCATAAAAGAGATAACATAAAATGATACACTTCACAAGTCTAATAATCGGCTACGGTTTAGGAATACTAACAATACTAGGGTATCTATTATATTTATTTTGTAAAGAAACAATGTTCCATCACAAATGAAACAAATAATAAAATATGGAAAAGGAAAATTAATAGTAGGATTATTATTTTTCTTTTTAGGATGGTTGTTCATAGACAAGCTAGGATGGACATACTTATATTTTGCATTATGTGCAAAGCCATTACACTTCCTAATATCATATAGTGTAGATAAATGGGTGTTTAAAAAATGAAAACAAAATTAAGGATTAATGCAACAATAAGAGAAATGATTAACCTGATACCTGAAGGAGCAAGCCTTTTAGACATAGGCAACAAAGGTATGGCACACAAAGGAACAATGGCTAATGAATTAAAGAAAATTGTAGAAGAAAGAAATGGCCACTACGAAGGGTTCGATAGTGAAGTAAATGCAGAAGAGTTTGGTATTGATAAGAAGTATGATGTTATAACTTGTTTTGAAGTATTAGAACACTTAAACAATCCAGGGTTATGTTTAGAAAGAGTTGTATTACATTTAAAAGAAGACGGTGTGTTTGTTATGTCGGTACCTAATATTAAATCTTTATATCATATAATAGTACCACAAACTAAATATCATTTAAGTTGTTGGGATTCTAAAACATTACAACAAAGGCTTAATAAATTTTTTAAGATTGTAACAATAAAACAAATTAATTTTAGAAGAACAATATTTGGAGTGTGTAGGCAATGAAAGTATTATTAGTACAACCAAAAAATATAGCTGATAATTATATTCCTAAAAGGCCTACAATGGGGTTAGGATATATAGCAGCAGGATTATTATTTTTTGGCCATGAAGTTAAAATTATTGATATGAGAATAAAGAAGTATGACATAAAATATTTTAAAAAAGTATTAGAAGAATTTAAACCAGAGTTTGTAGGAATAACAATAACAGCATTAACAATAAAACATTCAGAAGAAATTATAAAATATACTAAGATGTTTAGTATAGCTAGAATAATTGTTGGAGGCCCAGAAGTATCATTAACTCCTAAAAAAATATTAGAAAATATACATATCGATTTTATTATAACACATGAAGGGGATATAACATTTCCAACATTTATTAATCAATATATTAATCATCATAATGATAATTATTGGAAAAAGATTCCAGGATTAGGTTATATTGAAAAAGGCAAAATAATAATTAATCCTCCAAAAGAAATAAGAGACTTAGACTCATTATCAACACCAGCATGGCATTTGTTTCCTTTAAAAGATTATAAAAAAAATATTAGTGATATAAAGTTTCCAGTACTAAGTAGTAGAGGGTGTCCTTTTAATTGTATGTTTTGTGACAGTACAAAAATAAACGGGCAATATAGGATTAGAACTCCTATAAATGTAGTAGACGAAATACAACAATTAACTGAAGATTATGATATTAAAAACTTTCAATTTATAGATGATAACTTTGCATTAGACCAAGATAGGGTTATGATGATATGCCAAGAGATAATTGATAGAAAGTTAAATGTTAATTGGGTAGTAGGGCAAGGGTTTGTAGCCTCAAAAGCAAATCTTAAAGTTTTTAAGAAAATGAAAGAGGCGGGTTGTCAAGTAATATATTTTGGTATAGAATCAGCAGATGATGAAGTATTAAAGTTTATAAGGAAGCCTGCAACAGTTAAACAGATAATAGAAGCTATAAAGATGGCTAAAGAAGCAGGGCTAACAATTAAGGCTCCTTTTATATCAGGACTTCCGAAATCTACTTATGCTAAGGAAAAGAAGTATATAGAGTTTTTTAAAGAAAATGATATTGATATGCCTCGTATGGCAACAGCAATGCCATTTCCTAATACTGACTTATATGATTGGGTAAAAGAGAATGCAAAGCCTATAGGTGACTTAGAAACTTGTCATTTTAGAATGTCGCATACAAGAGGTGCATTAGGTACTGATATGTTTCAACCTGCTTATGAGACTGATGATTTTACAAGAGAGGAGAGAATAAAAATAATGGATGAGTTTCAAAAAGAAAGTGAGAAGTGGATGCTTGATAAAATGTTACAAAGGCATATTGGTAAAACATTATCAAAACCTTTAAGTAAAGTAATGTATTTACTATCTAGAAATAAGTCAATAAGAAAGTTAGGGATAAGAATATTAGACTTATCTGGGAGGTTTTAAAATGGATATGACAATAATTGTTCCGATTGTGATTGTAATTATTATGGTATTATTGTTAATCTTTAAAATTATTATTAAGATATTTGTTATACCGGCTATATTGATTATTATTTTTGTAATAGCTTATGAAACAAAAATGAGGGGATTATGGTAATAAAAAGGAATATGTGTTGTAGCAATCATAAGATTATAGGGGAAATAAATGATTTAGATAAGTTTGAAAAATATCTTAAGGAGTATGGAATGAAAAAGAAAGTTAAGAAGAAAAAACAACCAAAAGATAATATCAATTTTAAATTTCTATTAAGGGATATATTTCTAGGAATAATACTCTTAATAGCTGCGTCACCATTTATAATATTCAAAATAATAGTAGAATTAATACAATGGATTATAAGATGTGTAAAAGAATTAATGGGGTGGGATGAAGAATGAAAAAGATTAATATAGGATGTGGTTTAGACATAAGAGAAGGGTGGGACAACTTAGATAATCACGACAGGTTAGGAGCTAATGTAATAGCAGATTTAAACAAGTTACCATTACCAATAAAAGATAATGTTTATGATGTAGTTTTTTGTTCTCACGTTATAGAAGATTTTACCAATTGTTTGGATATAATAGATGAGCTTATAAGGATAGCAAAAAAGGGAGGTAAAATTATTATATGCGTTCCTAATGAAACTTATGCTTGGAATAGTATTCATCATACAAAAGCATTTAATTTGCAAAGTTTTATTCACTTACCTACAAAACTTAATTATGGTAAAAAAGATAGACAAATAAAACTATTAAGTGCTAAGTATTATGGCTTAACAGAAAGAACAAAAAAAGATGTTAATTTATCAGGAAGAATGTATTATGGTATTTGTGTATTTATGGGTAACCTTTTAGGTGCTGAGATAATGACTAATACGTTTATTAAACATTTATTTCCAATGATTAATATAAGAGTTGAGTATGAGAAAATATAGGGGGTAAAAAATGATAATATTAATATGTAATAATTGTGGAGATATAAATAGTGTTCATGTAGAGGGTATAGGTAGAAAGTGTAAGATTTGTAATAATATGGGACACGCAATAGGCATTAATGGAAGCCCTACAGCTTTTAGAATGTTAAGTAAAAAGGAGTATGAATTGCAAAAAAATATTATTAAAAAAGAGTTTAAGAATAAAGAATGGGAAAGAATAGAATTTGACCCTAACCCGCCTAGGCCGATTTAAATGATGACAAAAGAGGAGAACATACTATTAAATAAGGCAATGAAGTATTGGTGTAGTTTAACAGATAAAGAAAGATTTGATATAATAATAGATAGATATAGGTTTAGTATAATAATAAAGAATTATAAAAATGGGAAAAAATGAGAATATTACTAATAAACCCGCCAGCATCAAAAAATGTTGAAATGGTCAGGGAAGGAAGATGCATGCAGAGAAAAGGTGCGTGGTCTGCCGTATGGGCTCCAATATCCCTTGCATACCAGGGCATTTTGTAATTGGATTTCCAGGAGAAACAAAAAGGTCTATAATGAAGACAATAAATTTTGCAAAAAAGCTCGACCTTAATTATGCCCAGTTTTACTGTGCAGTACCGTTTCCTGGTTCAGAACTTTACGAGATAGCAAAAAAGAAGAAATGGATAGTAAATGATGATTGGACATATTTCGAACAGAATTTTTCTGTTATGGACTGTGGGCCATTAAAGGCAAAGGATGTTATGAAGCTTAGGGGCAAGGCATACAGGTCATTCTATTTCAGACCAAAAATAGTCCTTAAAAACCTCTCAAAGCTAAAAAGTATTAAAAACATTAGTGTATTTACAAGAATGTTAAAAGAGTTTTTTGGATGGATATAATGGAAAGGAAAAAATGAAATTAATTATATTGTTAATGATGTCAATTATACTTAGTGGTTGTTGCACAGGTAATAATTGTTGTGTTTGTGGATACTGCGAAGGAGT
>Ga0307377_10008933_pt1 | contig 10095 bp, 5 predicted proteins | sample TR3MG_FD_202535 | JGI IMG/M metagenome (GOLD analysis project Ga0307377, IMG submission 202535) | Soil microbial communities from Risofladan, Vaasa, Finland - TR-3 | ecosystem: Environmental > Terrestrial > Soil > Coastal area > Acid sulfate soil | place: Finland: Risofladan, Vaasa | collected... | reverse complement strand
CGATCTCCCGATCACGCGGCGGCCGTTCGACCGCGTGGCCGGCGAACTCGGCCGCTCGCCGAGGGAGGTCGTTGAGCAGATCAGGCACTGGTGCACCGCCGGCCTCATCCGGCGGTTCGGTGCGGTCATGAATCACCGCCAGCTCGGCTTCACCGCCAACGCGATGTGCGTTTTCGGTGTGCCGCCGGATCGCATCGATACCATCGGCCACCGGCTCGCCGAGCATCCGGAAGTCTCCCACTGCTACCGCCGCCCGCCGCTGCCCGACTGGAGCTACAACCTGTTTGCCATGATCCATGGGCAGTCATGCGAGGAGGTGACCGCACTGGCCGAACGGATGGCCCGTGAGCAGCACATTGCCGACTACGCCGTGCTGTTCTCCACAAACGAGTTCAAGAAAACGTCCATGGAGTATTTCGCGGAGAAGGACTGATTCCGTCCGAGCGGTCGAACACGAGCACGTGCATCGCGTTGCCCCGCGCGCTCAGGTAGACGTTGCCGTCGGCGTCGAGGGCAATCCCCGAGGGGAACTCGATTCCCTCATGGTAGGGGCGGGTCGAGTCTTCGAGTTGCCCGCCCCCGCCATTGACCAGCGGCCGGGGCGGCTTGCCGCAGGGCGTCGCCGTTCCATCCATTCTGCGGTTCCACCGCCGGATCGGTGCGGTTGATCATAGGGCTGGGATCGGTGACCAACAAGGCGAGCAGCAGTGCCACCGTCGTCGTAGGCGAGCGCCATCCTGAGCGCAAACTCCTTCAGTTGTTCGTCGGCGTACATCTGCACGAACGCCTCGGGCTTCCAGTCGGCGAGGTCGCCGTCGACGGTGATGGCGGCTGCCGCGCTGCCGGCGGGGTAGGCGTTTCGGTGTGCCATTTCATGCATCTCGGCGTGTTCCGCCTTTTCGACGGCAAGCCGGCACAGAACAAGCAGGAAAACATGGTCACTGTCCCAAGTGGGGAAGCTTCGGTTCATCCCTTCCCTTCATCGCTTCATCTCGTCATCATCATCCTCTGCTTTCCGGCCTTTGTATCTTCGTGGCTTTCTTCTCTTGGGGCTCAGGCCGGGACCACGGGGACCATGAATCCTCCTTGAATCACCACCCCATCCAGGTACAATCGTGACTCAACGGTCCGTCGATTCCCATCCCCCGGAGAATTCCAGATGAAGAATGCCGCGCGTGTTCTCGTTAATCTCGCAATCATCGTATTCGCATCGACCGTGCCGGCCGCGGCCGGTGAGCAACTCCCGGCCCCGCTTCCGCCGGTCGTGCTGCCAATGGAGCGGGCGAACTACTTCATCGGCGAGGCCATCCCCATCGGCGTGAAGACGGACGGCCAGTTCACCATCGAGCTCGTCGATGCCGCGGGCACCGTGCTCGGCCAGGCGAAAGGCGACGGCACCGGCGCGTTCAGTGTGAACACGCGGAATCTCGCGCCCGGCAGCTACACGCTCCGCCTCAACGGCCAGCCCGCGCAGACCATCGGCCTCGCAAGTACCGAGCGTGAATCGATCGCCGCACTGACCGACGAAGTCGTGCCCGACGTGCGAAACCCGGAAGACGCCGCGAAGCTCGTTCAGACGCTGAAGGAAACCGGCATCAACGCCATCATGGCCGACGGTGTGGCCGAGTGCGGCCGCCATTCCGCGAACGATGCCCTCGCCGCCACTGGCACCATGCTGTGGCTGAATCCCTACACGCGCCCGATGAGCTTCAACCCGGCCCGCGTCTATGAACCCGAGATGAAAACCTTCCGGCACCGCCTCGTCATGATGGCCCAGGCCAACAGCCGCTATCCCACATTCGGCGGCTTCATGTACGACTGGGACCCGGTAGGCCACCTCAACCGCAAGATGCTGCTGTTCTACTGGGGCTGGGGCAACCAGGAGCAGGCCCTGCGCAACTACATCCAGCGCAGCGACGACGCCGTCTACGACGAATTCCGCAAGCGCACCGGCCTCGAGCCGGTCTCGACCACCGACTACATCAAGTACTGCCTCTCCTTCGGCCACCCGGAGTTCGCCCCGGCGATCGACCTGCCCACCTACCGCTGGATCTGGGAGATGGCGGCCGACTTCAAGCCACTGCCGAAGGACGAGTTGGCGAAAGGCGAGCAACGGATCGACGCCTGGTCCGGCTTCCTCATGGGCATCTACGGCGAGAACTACGCCGGCCACCAGGCCTCACTCGCCGAGGCCGTGCCCGGCCTGCGAAACACGTCGTCGGTCAATATCGACCACTGCCCCGTCCGCGAAGGCCAGTGGCACCCTGCCGCATACGCCCCGCTCGACTTCCGGTACATGACCACGTGGAACGACCAGATCGCCGGGCCCGACTACACCTACCAGTGGCTGTTCACCGCGGGGATCCTCGACATCGGCCGCAAGCCGGGCCAGCCGGTGTGGCTGGGGTCGTCGCTGGGCACGGCGCACAGTCTGGCGCCGTATCCAGGGAAGTTCATGCGGATGGCCGCACACGACCTCGCCTACGGCGGCACCGGCCTCGGCTTCGCGCTCGAGGGATTCTCGAACGTCCTCGGCGGCATGAACAAGGAAACCAACTGGCAGAACATGAAAGGCAAGGCCGGCGAACAGGACCTCATCTCCGGCTGCGAGTTCCTCAAGCGGTTCGCGTCGCTTGCCACCAGGTATCCCAGCACCAGCACGTACATCCTCTATTCGAAGAACCAGTTCGCGCGGGAGCAGATCAGCCAGGGGATGGGCACGCCGCAATACAACGCATTCGTCACGCTTGAGCGGCTCGGCTACACTCCGCGGTTCATCACGGAGGACCAGATCGCCGCCCGTGACGGCATGGAGAACGTGGGGACGCTGGTGATCGTGAACCAGTCGGTGCCGCTGCCCGCCGAAGTGATGAAACGCCTCGCCGACTTCACCGGGCACGGCGGCAGGGTGTTCATTGACAGGGCGTCGGAGATCACGATCCCCGGCGCCAAGACGATCGACATCGCGATGCCCTACAAGAACATGGGCAAGCCGCACAACTGGAGCTGCCCGAACATCACCACCATGCCCCACGCCCTCGCCAACGAGCAGACGATCAACAAGCTGGCAGGCCTGATGTTTGCCGCGCTCGGCACGACGGGCCGCTGCCCGCTTGCCCCCGAGAGGGCTGCCGAGTCCAAGGTCAGCGTCTTCCAGCTCGTAGGCGGACTGAACACCGCCTACGTCGTCGCCGTCAACGATGCCATCCAGTCCAACCAGTCCGACTGGGTCCGCACCACCGAAATGCTCGTGCCCAACGGCATCATCAAGGGCGAGCTGTACGACGTGACCGCCGAGCGTGACCTGGGACCCGTCGCGCCGGTGAAATGCGAGTTCAGGGACCTCACGGCCCGCGTCTACTGCATCCTCCCACGTCCGCTGGGCAAGGCCGACCTTCGAGCCACGCAGAAAGTCGCCGCCGGTTCACCGCTCGACATCCAGGTCGACTTCCTCGACACCGCCGGCAAGCGCCTGGAATCGCGCATCCCGTTCTTCCTCACGATCAGCGATCCCAAGGGAACACCAGCCGTGCAGTGGTACCGGTGCACGCAGAGTTTTCCCGACTTCGAGATGCGGTGGCTGGTGCCGGCCAACGCGCCCGCCGGCACGTGGAGCGTGAGCCTCCGCTGCCTGCTCGACGGCTCAACCGCCTCGCTGCCGGTCGAAGTCACACCTGCCGACGCCAGGACCGTCGTCCTCACGGACATCAGGGATTCGGTGATTTTCCGCGGCAGCGAGCAGATCGCCGCGAAGCTCAAGAAGAACGATGGATTCGTGCTGCCGCTGTTCAACCAGAAGGACGTGCTGCTGCCGGTGGCGGAGGCCGTTCGCGATGAATTGAAGAAGGTGCAGGTCCGCCCGGATGCGGTCGTTTCCACCTACACCGTCGCCTACGATCCCACCGACGCCGAGAAGCTCGAAAACGCACAGGCCGAGAACGGCGACACGTTCGGCAAGATCAAGGTGACAACGGTCAACCGCAACGATTATGCCGGTACGCTCAGCGGCTGGATTTTCGGCAAGGACGTGATCCTGCTGGACCTGGTGGGCGTGCAGGACAATCCGATGGCGGAGAGCCTGGACGCGGCCGGGATGCTGTGGCCGAAGGCGAGCGCCGCGTTTCCCGGCCCCGGCAAGGCCATCGTGCAGATCGTGAAGGGCGCGTTCTCGCTCGGGGCCGACGCCATCGTCATTCAGGCCGCCGACATCAACGGCCTGATGGCCGGCGTGAAGGCGCTGCGAAAGCCATCGGACGACTGGCTCACCGCGGGCGTCGCCGGTGCACGCATGGGGCTGCTCGACCAGTTCGCCATGGGCGACATCCTGAGCAGATACGGCATCGTCTCGCAGACGAAGCGCACGGCCGACGGCCTGAAGCTCGGCAAGGCGCCGCAGCCGCTGGCGATCGCGTTCGTCGGCGAGCAACCGCCCGCCGAGGCGAAGCCCTTCCAGCCGCCCCAGCCCGCGTTCAACGCCATCCCCGGCGAATACGAGCCGAAATCGGCCATCACGTACTTCAAGGTGGGCGACGGCTACGAGCAGTGCTTCTCGCCCGGCTCCAACTGGCATGGCGACCTACGGTTCTGCGATGCACTCCTGATGAAGGTCGACGCCCCGCAGGCCGGCACGTTCTCCGTCTCGCTCAGCGGCACCTTCCGCTACAACGACCGCAAGCCCACCAGCCAGTCGAACTGGGAAGACCTGCTCGCCCTTTACAACGCCATGCCGAAGCAGCGCAAGCCCGCGTCGTTCGACGTCTGGATCGACGGCAAGCCCGCGGCAAGCCTCACCACCGCCGAAACCGGCCAGATCCAGTACGCACCGCGATTCGGCGGCGGACTCGAGAAGAACCTGGAAACAGAGGAAGGCGTGGTCAAGATCAGCGGCTCCGTCAACGTCCCCGCCGGCAAGCACGACCTCCTCCTCATTCACCGCAACATCGTCGACGGCAAGGTGGAGAAGATCGTGTTCGGACAATGACGGGAGGAAGAGAAGAAGGCCACAAAGATACGAAGATACGAAGGGCACGAAGAAGAGGGAGATGATGTGATGAAGAGATGAAGGGATGATGTGAAGACCGATCATCACTACAAGGCTGGAAGAAAGGCCGGCATGTAGGGGCGGGCTGAGTGCCTCGCCGGAATGAGAATGGAGCCCGACTGTGAGATGAACATCCGAAGCACAGGCAATCCGGCGAGGCACGAATCGCCCGCCCTTGTCGGATATTCGGAAACAATCGAGGGCGGCCGGAGATAGCCTTCTGGTGTTGGCAATACCGGACAAAGCGCGGAATCGGAGGTTCGCATGCCCAGTCCTGTTGCATCATCATCGCGTCGGCGGCGCGTTCTGCCGCGGGTCGCTATCGTGCTGCTCCTGGCGTGCCTGATCGCACTGCTGGTGTTCGCCATCGTTCACGACAGCAGGCCGGTGGGAAGGTTCTCCGTCAGCGGCGATCCCATCGATATGAAGCTGATCGGTGTGCGCCCGGACCTCGGCGAGGAGCTGTTCGACCCCAGCGGCAAGCCCCTGCCGCCGATGGTGCTGCCGTCCCTCTACAAGACGTGGAGCAACAACGATTTGCCGCGCGATTTGATCCTCAAGCTGCCCGAGGGCCACGAGCGGCTGCTGCTGTCCATAGGCTACGCAACGCTTTCGGTGAATCCGGATGTGCGAGTCGGCGTGGTGCGCACAAGCGACTCACGGATTGTTGAGGCGGACCGGGATTCCCTGCTGTTCTACGGTGATCTTCGGAAGGATAGCGCCTTCTGGTACGGCAAATGGCCGTTCAGGCGGCGCCGCACCCATCTGATCGATCTCGTGGACGTGCACATCCCCTTCTTCGGTACCGAGCCGCGCGGCAACGCCGAGTTCACCTTCACCGGGCCGTTTCTCTATTCGAAGGACTATCAGGAATCATCCGGCCAGCCCGCCACCATCCGGTTCGGCCATGGCTTCATCGGCGATCATGTCTTTTTCGACTTCAGCACGCCGGTGCGGTACACGGAAAGGAAGCCCGTGCTCGTCTACGATGCTTCCGGCAACAGGCACAGGCCGGAGGGCTTGGGCGGAGGCTACGGCAGCAACGGTGCAAATCTGCATTACCGCATCGACGGCCTGCCTCTCGACCGGATCGCCGCAATCACCGTGGGCGAGACGCCCCGCGAGAAGGTCTTCCACAACGTGCAGGTGGCGTATCCCGGCCGGCGCGAACAGACCCGCTCGAGCGCCATCCGTGCCCTTGAGGCGCGGCTCGGCCCCGACCCGAAGCTCAAACTCGACGCAAAGCAGGCGCTCGATCTCATAGACGTGTTGCAGGATTACAAGCTCGAACAGGCCGTCGACAAGTTGACCAGCAGCAGAAATGAGCTTGAGCTCGATCAGGAGGCGAAACAGAAGGTGCGCTCGGTGGCTGAGCGGCTGGCAGCATCGCCCGATCTCAGCATGCGCCGGTGCGGCGTTATGCTCGGGCTGAAATATGGCGGGATGGAATTCGCCGATCCGGCAATTGACCTTACGCTCTCCAGCGGCAAGAGGACCCGGCAGCGAGTCGCCTGGATGCTCTCGCAGCGGCCAAAGGACCTTACGCCCCAGCATATCGCCCGCATCAAGGACGCACTGCGGAAGACGGATGATCCGCGGGTCCTCGAGCCGCTGTTCCAGTGCGTATCATGGTCAGCGAATTCGGGAGACGAGCTGTGGGAACTCGCGCAGGATGACCGCCCATGGCTGTGGCTGCCGGCTCTCCTCGACATCCCCAAGGCCTTAGGCGACCGGAAAGCGGACGATCTGCCACTGAAGATCAAGGCTCGAATCGGCGCCATCGTGGGAGTGGGCGCGTTTCGCTACCCGACAGTTCCTTTCGAGCAACTCGCAGGCGATTTGCCGCTGAGCCTGCCCACGCCCGAGCTTGCGAGGATGAGCTCCGGGAGTTTCTCGCGTGTTCTCAACAGGATCGGCAAGTGGCCCGACCGCGCCGCCGCCACTGCCGCTCTGATCAGGTTTCTCGACGGGGCCTCGCGCGAGCCCGTGCCGTGGTATTCGGTTTATCGCGTCGTCAAGCAGATAAACGCCTGGCATGGCGTCGATATCGGCGGCTTGGGAGCCGGGCCCGAGACGGATAGGCATGTGCGGCAGGACTGGCAGCTCGTGGCGGCGGACGCCGTCGCCTGGTACCACACTGGCGTCGATCCCGGCAGCGTGCAACCGGACGCCGACAGCCCCCGCCCCGGCGATGTCCGCGTGGTCTTCAGCAACCTCTCCGATCCAGCCCGCAGCATCTCCGGCGCGTGGATCGAGCCGCGAGCAGGCGTCCCACACCTGCGCCATTTCCGCGTGAAGCAGGGCGACATCACCTTCTTCTACTGCCTGAGCCGCGACGGCCTCGGCACCGAGCAGAAGCTCAACTGCCGGTTCTTCGCCGTCAAGGAGGGCGAGGTGTGCTGGGAAAAGAACGAGCTCCTCGCTGGCTTCCTCCCCGCGACCATCGGCACGCTCAAAATCGACGCCGACGAATGGGAATGCCGGCTCGAGCCGCTCGACCAGCCGTCGCCGAACCTGCCTTGAACGCCCGCTTGCACGGCCATGTCGCCCGATTGGATGATGTGATGCTGGGCAAACGGCGGCATCGACACCTCTTCACCCATCATCCCATCATCCCATCATCTCTTCATCTTCCTCTTCTTCGTGTCCTTTGTGCCCTTCGAGTCTTTGCGGTATTCCTACCCTTCAGTAGAAGATTATCAAGGATCAGCTCCGCCCGCTCATTGCGGGCACTTGGTGCCGAGCCTGTTGCGAACGAAGATCAGGTCCAGCACGTTCACGGAGCAGTCATCGTTGGCGTCGCCGGTCAGCCGCCAATCGTAAACCGCCAGTGCGGTGTGATCGGCTTCGACTCCCATGTTCAGGATGGCCTGCCCGCGCGGCATCGGCTCGTCGTCCACCATCCAGAAGGCGAAGGTGTAGATCTTGCCGTTCCGCTCAACGATCTCTGGAACCGACAGCTCGATGGCTTCCAGGAGGCCCGAGTCCGCCGTGTAGTTGGTGACACCGGGAAGATCGCCGCCAACGGGCACTCCCGCCACGGGCGACGAGAGGACCGTGATGGCCGCCGGCTCGGTTCCGGTCACTCCGATGTTGGCTGTATCTGCCATATCCAGGAAGGGGAGGGTGAAGCCATTTGTCGCCTCGGCGAAGTTGTTCACCGGCCAGATCGATATCCACAGGTAAAGCTCAGGGTCGGGCTCGTGCGTCAGGGCATTCACTGCATCGAGGTAGGGAGAACCCATCGCCAGGTCGCACATGGGGTCGCCCAAGCCGATGGAAAAGACGTTTGACTGCGGAAGGTACCACAGCTCGGCGATCTCAGCGGTGAGGAAGGTTCCGCCGTCCTTGACAATGCTGATCTGGCTGCCGGGCAGGGCCACGAAGGCATAGTAGTCGAATTGCCACTCGCTGTCGAAGTATACGGCCGGCCCGGCGTACATCAGCGGCGGGACCTCGATGATTGCCCCCACTACCGGATCGGTCGGATCGTCGGTTCCATCTGCCAAGTCGTGGACATTCTCGATCAGCATGTCTTGGATGATCAGACTGCCACCGTCGAAGAAGACAGTCGCGCCTGCCGCTTTTGCCCGTTTACCCCTCTTCTTTTTCTTCTTCGGCACGGCCCCGCAATAGCAGGTGTCCAGGTACTTGTCGTTGTTTCGGTCGGCCGGATTGCACTTCTGCGACTTCTCCTTGTCGCAGCCGTTGTCCTTGCACGTCACGTCTCCCGGCCTGAGCGGATTGTAGCACTCCGTGCACAGACCGCCGGGGCCGGCCGAGGCCGGACTGCACAAGGCGAGCAAAGCCGCACCGGCAAGAAGCATTGCCGCGCGGCTCGGCTTTCCCCTGATCGAAAACAACGACATCGATTTCCACGACTGACTCGCCACAACACCAACACACCTTGAGAACCACATGGCATTGCTCCTTTCATTCACGGGCGGAGATCGCGGGTGGAGTGAACACGCTGGACACCGGCTGCCCCGGCCGGCCGCCAGCATTGAATTGCAGAGCCACGAGCGTTTCAGAGGGCGATTAGCACTCTACCAGTATGATACACCACATGAGGCGGCATGTCAAGAAAAGAATTGGGAATGGACATAATGGACTGAATGGACTGAATGGACCCCGCCTGTGCCGGTTTCCTCATGCAAGCCCCAAGTATTGTGGGCGCGCCTCGCGCCAGGGTTTCCCCTTCCTCTTTCCCGAACCGTCGGCTATAATAAACAGTATTGTTCGAATCCGGAAAAGGAAAACAGGATGCTCGCAAAACGCATCATCCCGTGCTTCGACGTGAAGCTTGGCCGCATCGTCAAGGGCGTGAATTTCGTCAACCTCCGCGACGCCGGCGACCCCGTGGAGACAGCAGAGCTGTATGACCGCGATGGAGCCGACGAGATCGTCTTCCTCGACATTACCGCCTCGCACGAGAAGAGGAGGATCATCATCGACGTGGTGCACCGCACGGCGGAGCGAATCTTCGTGCCGCTCACCGTGGGCGGGGGCATCTGCGACATCGACGACATCCGCGACCTCCTGAACGCCGGGGCGGACAAGGTTTCGATCAACACCGCCGCCGTGCAGGATCCCGAGCTGGTGCGGCGGGCGTCGCTGCGGTTCGGCAGCCAGTGCATCGTCGTCGCCGTCGACGCCAAGCGCAAAGGCGATAGCTGGGAAGTCTACGTCCACGGCGGCCGAACGCCCACCGGCATCGACGCCCTCGAATGGGCTCGCACCGTCGAGCAGAAGGGAGCCGGCGAGATTCTCCTCACCAGCATGGACTGCGACGGCACCTGCGACGGCTACGACATCGAGCTGACCCGCCGCTTCTCCGAGACCGTCGATATCCCCATCATCGCGTCCGGCGGGGCCGGCAACCCCGAGCACATCTACCGCGTGCTCACCGACGGCAAGGCCGACGCCGCCCTCGCCGCGTCCATCTTCCACTACGGCAATTATCCGATCCCCGTGACCAAGAAATACTTGCAGGAACGGGGGATTGAGATACGGGAAACGGTGGGGAAGACCGGATGATGAGATGATGAGATGAT
>Ga0307377_10008932_pt1 | contig 10095 bp, 8 predicted proteins | sample TR3MG_FD_202535 | JGI IMG/M metagenome (GOLD analysis project Ga0307377, IMG submission 202535) | Soil microbial communities from Risofladan, Vaasa, Finland - TR-3 | ecosystem: Environmental > Terrestrial > Soil > Coastal area > Acid sulfate soil | place: Finland: Risofladan, Vaasa | collected... | reverse complement strand
CATCTTTCAAGATCAACTTGTCAACATCCGCCCCTGTTTTCATAAATACTCTTTTAGATTCGGAGGCATGCCTCACTGAGGCTCTAGCAAATGTCACAGCTGCAAAAATCTTTCTTCTATCTCTGGTAATAGCTTCCCAGTTTCCAGAAACTAAATCGTCTATTGGAATTCCGTATGCCTCGGATAGCATTTCTAAATCCTGAGCGGTTACTTTCTCTGGGGCCACCATCTGCTTCCCGTACATATCTTCTAGATCTTTTATAGCCTTTGGAAGATCATCCACACTGTCCATGGATTTGATTACATTATGGGCAGCTTCTACAGCTGAGTCCGAGTAACCATACTTTGCCACTGTCTCTGCCATGGATTTAACAGACCCTCTAAGCGTCTGAACTTCCTTGGGTGTGAGAGCTTCTTTGGTAGCCTTCATTTCCGCTGTGGGAGGAACTTCCTTAAGTTTCGGCTTCATGCTCGGCGCATTGGATAGATTATCGTCTAGAGCTAGAATTCTCTTTCCAACGACTTCTTTTCTAACCCCTATGTCACTTAACTTATCGCTAATTTCTGGGGTTATTTTACCGGCTTTTTTAATAGCCTTCTCTTCGTCTACTAAAGCTTTTAATTCCGTGTGGCTATCGTCGAGCTCCTTTTTAAGGGCATTCCAATTCTCTGCTGTAGGTTCCGAAGAGCCTTTTCCCTCTGCCCACTTCGGGTTAGCTTTCTCATCCATGTATGTTTTTTGGAATTCAACATAGCCTTCTTTTAGCTCCTTAAATTTAGCTTTATTTGCCCCCAGTTCTTTTTCTAGTCTCTTCTTGCTCACCTCATCTAAACCCGCATCACCCAGTTCTTGGGCGATAGCGTCACCCTCCTCCGCTAGAAATTCCGCTTCCGCTTGATATTCGGAATCTTTTACCTCGTATTCTCTCTGTTTTTCTAATTGAATAATCTCGTCTGCGGCTTCCTGTGCTCTAACTGGGTCAGCTTCTGGAGTTCCTTTCTCTGCCGGGGGCTTACCCCCAGGCATTTCAACCTGCTCACCCATGGCCATTCTCATTCGGTCCATTCCCTCAACGCCAGCTCTTTTAGCCTTGTAGAATCTCGCAATACCAAAGGGTAGCTCTGCCAATGCTCCGGCACCAAAACCAACAACTGCATTCTTAAATCTGTTTTTAAATCTTCCAGATTGATCTTTCAAATCAACATCGTCAGCTGCTAAAACTTCAGCCACTCCGTCCATCATCTCCCAGTTGTCAGCCACCCAGTTTGCTAGGTTCTTTTCATCTGGGTCAAAACTCACCAAGTCAGCTGCCATTCCTGGAACTGCAAGACTTCCAATTTTTCCAACCTTCGGTGCCATACGGAAAGCTCTTAAGAATTTTCCAGCTCCAACCATCCCCACACCAAACTGAGTTACTCCACGGGTGAATCTTCCAAGAGGAGTATTTGTGTACTCTTCTGGAACCCAGCTCTCAGCAAAATTGGTTCTAGCTTTTGTAGGATCTATAAACCCTTCACCATTATCAGAAACAGCATTGTCAATGCTGTCGAGAACATCCACACCAAAATTATAAGTTTCCTGAACAGCATCCAAAGAACCCCCAGCTATTGCTGCTGGAATCTGCATTAAGTTTTCTCCCAAGGTAGTGCTCTCATCCATGAGCTTCTTTACTTTTTCTTCCTTGGTTTTAATATCTTTTGGATCAGGACTCATGAAATCACCAAGCTGTGCCTCTAGCCTTTTTGTTTCAGCTTCGGGGGAGTTCGCTTGGGCTACCTGTCGCTCGATAGCTATTTGAGATCCAGATTTACTGATGTCTTCCATTATTGAAACTCCGGTTCTTCTTGGCCTTTTGGTCGCCTTATAAATTTAATGGGGTCGTCTATCAATCCCTCTTTTATCTGTAATTCTGTTTTCATCTCATTAGCTTCCACCAAAAACTGATTGTATTGCTCTTGGGTGATAACTTTATTTTTGAGATTCCTTTGCTGAATTTTTATTACTTTTCTGAGCTCATCTGTTGTTTTAGGAATCATTCTATTTGTAGTTATAAAATCAGCTTTAGTTTTTGTTCCCTGAACTTTTCTAATACTTGTCATCATGGTGTCAAAATAATCTGCTTCTGGGTTAGTTGTCATAGCTCGCGATAGCTCCCCCATAATTTGCCGTGACTCAACCTGATGAGCAGGGGATAAAAAGTTTCCAAGGGGGCCTTTAGGTCTGAGCGTCTGGAAAACCTTATCGGCCAGTTTCACCCGCATCTTTGCTGCCGGTGAGCTCGCTTCAGCTTTTTTCTTTATATCAATCATTTTATAAGCTGCCGCCGCATCCGCTGCGGTTAGAGTTTTCCCTGTTTGCATTGCAACCTGCCCCTCATAGTAAGCCCAGTTTCCTGACCTAAGAGGATGGTTGATTTCCTGCGAAAAACCATCGAGTGCGCGTTGGGAAGTTGCCTTCTGGTAATCGTCAACTTCACTATGTAGATTGTCCCATCCGCTCACACTTAATTTATTATCGAGAACATCTTTATTGAGCCCTACCCGTATCTTTTCATATGTGGCTTGCTCTTTAGCCTCACTCATCTTCTTAATAACATCCTTGGTGTATTCTCTGGTCTGCTCTTTTAATATTCTTTCATTCTGCCGGAACATTCTCTCGCCAGCTTGAAATTTCCTATGAGCTGTTTTGTATTCCTCAGAGTCAATCCTGTCCCGCAGTTGAATTTTTACTGCAGGGCTAAATTGATTTGTAAATATATTATCTATGGCATTACGAGCTTTCTTGTAGCCGAGCCTGTCTTCTCCAGATTCTGCTCTGTCCATGAAGCCTTCGATAGCCATCATAGCTCCACTCGCTGCTTGTTCTTTATCTAGCTTCTGAATCTCATTTGGTGGGAGCTGCCACGGATTTTCTTTATTTAAGTCCTGCATTTCCTGAATATATTGTAGAGCGTTCTCAGGCTTGGTGCGGATCTGGCCCATCTTAAGATTTCTAGTCTCAGTGTAATCGTTAAGCCCTTTAGCAAAACCACGTTTTCTCTGCTCTGCAAATAATCCCTTTTGGTACTGAGCTTGCGTCTGCTCTCTGATAGCTGTGTAATTCTCATATGAGAGATCACTACTAAACTGATCCCTTCCAATTTCTTTATCCACCCTCTCCTGATACATATCGTTGAAAACAGGGACGAGGTTCTCACCGTCTTCTCTGATTCCATCTTCTGCTGTCATGGTCAGGACTTGGTTTTTGGTTTCTTCAGCAATCAAATCTGCCTTGGCAGCAGCTTTCTGACCCTCAATAGTTCTTCTGGCGGATGCATTTTGCTTATCAAAGGTAGCGAGGGCAGTGCCCATCTGCCCAACCCCAGCTCCAAACTTCTGTAGGCCTTCAGCTCCGGCGAGGTCAGGAGTAGACATGCCAGAGAAACTCTGTCCCTGAACCTGCTGCCCTTGCTTCATTTTTGGAACTCTTGGCATTATTTCCCTGCTTTCCAGCTTGTGTATTCTTGACTAGTTTTCGCGCTACCAATGCCCATACCTTGATCTGAAGCTGGTCCGGAAGCGGCTGTAGTCTTCGCGGCTCCTCCAAGAAGAGTCCCCATCGGGCCTAAAGCTGCCATAAATCCCCCTGAGGATTTTAGATCTCTTTCGGCTTCTCTTCTTCTTAAAGAAGCAAACCCCAGCTGGCGGCGTTTATTCTCTCGTATAGCTAGTAGTTCAGCGTTTTTACGCTCGTTGGTTTCAGCAAATTTCAACATCGCACTACCAGAGAAGTCTACTCCCGCCTTGGCAAAAGCACCCATTTGGGACGCGCTAACTTCCGCAGCCTCGTTGAGAAAAATATCTTCTTCTCTTTGGGTTGCATAGTTAATAAATTCCGCTTCTGTTTTGTAGTAACTGATATTTGCTAGCATGGCGCGGCGTTTTTGACGCTTCTCTTCGGCTTCGCCTAAATAGCCGAATGCTGCACCCAATCCTGTAAGAAGACTTCCTGCACCCATTATTTAGCTCCCATACGTTGTCCCTCTTAATACTATACCTAAAACCGTTAAGGGAAGGGGTTCGTCTTGAGTGATTACTACATACGCTTCTTTATCTGGCTCTGAGTCAAAATTAATTCTTTTATCGCCTGTAAAAAGCGGAAGAGGATCCCCCATAGGAAGCGAGGGTGGTCGGAAGATAGCCGCCTCCAGATTTGAGAGATCCCTTCCAACCTTGGCTCCGAACGTCTTGTAAAATCTTACAACCGCTCGGTCAATTCTTTTTGTTTCGGCTTGAGCAGAACCTAGATGTCCACCTACTTCAAGTCGCATAGTCTGTAGGAATGGTTTGTATTGAAGTCCCGCTATCACTTCGTCAGAGGCTGTATCCACAACTACATTGCCGCCAGCGACAACTACATCCGCGTGGACAAAGCCATCCCGGAGAACCTTTACGGTTTCGCCCTCTAGATGAGAGTATCCGGGGAAAGTTGTAAGCCCAGAACCTGTAGCTCTTACGGATGAATCAGAAAACCATGGATGATCATCTTCGTTAGCAGATGTATTGGAAAGAGCTGAATGTTCGAAATCGCCCCCCCCAATTTTTTCGAGATAAAGAACAGTCCCTCCGTTGACTGTTCGCTCGACCAACAACCATAGCTCATCCGTTGAGCCATCCGGGCCTGGTATTGAGGCTATTGATCTAACTTTTACATCTGCGCCACCAATCACATGGCGGTGCCAAGCGGTGACTCCAGATGATTTATCAAAGGTCAGACCTATAAGGCCGAAACGATTATTCAGAACCCAAAGAACTTTGCGATTTTCTTGATAAGATAACTGCACAGCTTGAACACCAGCAAACTCACCGCTACCGTCAAATAGATGATTAATAATATCGTCAGAGAGGATGCTGATATCTCTAGATACATAAGAATTACTTTCAACATCTAGAACAAACTCCCTAAGAGATTTACCGTCCCTAGCGTAATACATTGTTCCGTTTCCAACTCTTTCGGGTTGAATGGAGGAACTGCCGTTTCTGGTGTGGGATCTAACTTGCACAGCTTCGTTGGATAATATTTTATCATTTGTTCCAGAAAAAGTATACTCAGCTCCAGTCGTCCCAACCTGTAGATTCTGCGCTCCCCTTATCCATTCGATTCTATTAATCTCCTGAGTAGCGGGGGTATAAGAAAAAGGATCTGTTTCTACCACTGGTCCCACATAATTTAATTTGGAAGCGTCAGTGGTGGCATCTTGTATAAGATGAGGCTCCATAAAATGAAATGTATTATCCTTAAGCCCACCCCATATTTTATCTGGTTGTGCATTATTTCCCCCAAATATAAGTCTGTTCTCAAAAAAGCATACTGTTCTAGGCCAACCCCTAAAGTTACTCCAAGACGACTCATACCAAGCGTCTGTTGCAGGAGCTGTTCCAAGATCAACAAGCCAATTCCCTGTCGCATTCAGGCTATCAACAACAGTACCTATTTCTATTAGCCCAGACTTTCCAGCCCCAATGTCATCAATTCTCCAAACACTCCCAACATGGCCAGCATCAAAAATTGCTGTCGAAGCAACAAGCGTGTCTGCCAAACCTGAACCTAAACCCGGAGTTATAGTAGTGGCTGTAGTATTTACATCACGGAGAGGAAATCTAACTCCTAATGGTGTATCTTTAAATGTAAATGTATCGGTCCAATTATAATGTCTAAAAGCATCTTGGGCTGTTCTCTGAAGAATAATAGGCTCTTGCTTCCCAGAGTTATGAACAAAAATTATTGTGTCGCCGGTTTGAGCTAAATGCCAACCGTATGGATCATCAGCTGCTGTAGTCCCTTGGATGATGGCTAACCCTGATGGGGTAATTAAAGTTCCGTCTTGTTTAATTACAAACATAATATCTGCAAGAGGACCGTCTACACTTATCGCAACAGTGTACTTTTCATCTTTAGAAAAAATAAACGGATGTAGAGATGTTAACCCTTGATCGAAAAAATTACTCTCGTCTCCAGTTAAATCTGTAATAAATCTAGAGCCTGGTCTTTTTACAGCCCCGCCCTGTTTCATCACAAACATGTTCTCGAGTTTTTTTACGCCTTTGAAGTATTGCTCAATGTCGGTTCTAGCATCTAACTTGGGAGTCAATTCCCCAGAGGAAAAAGAACTGGCAATATAATTGAATCTCGCCATTAGAACTTCCTTGCATCAAGCCAAATATCCGCTCCGAGATCGTCTGCTGATCCCTCTTGAGCATCGTAGGATCTTGTCTCACGAAGGGAAAGTTCGTACATCTTATACATTGCTGTGGTTAAAGACGCGCTTTGTACCAGTGGGTATGCGAGCTCTGCTGCCAGTAGGAAAGCCAGTGCTTCGTCAAAGTTTGCATCAAACAAAGTTGTATCTGTAATATTAGAAATAAATTGAATATTTAGTGGGGCAGCTAAATTAGTAAGAATTTTGCGTCCTTCAATTTTGAATTTGCCTCTTAAGGCTTGGACATCCTCATCGTCAATTTTTAAGATCCTCAAAGAATTTATTGGAATCTGGTATTCGAGATCAAACTCAAAAACAGGAGTTGTGACAAGTGCTGCCAGCGAGCTCCTATCAAGAGCAAAATTCCAAGGATGAGCCCTTAGAAGATACTTTCTCTTCTTGTCGTATTGTTCGTTTGCCCAAATGGCAGCCTTAGACTGATCGGCTCGGGCTCCAATGAAGTCCACACCAATTTTAGCCAAAGCAGAATTTATAATAGAAAGATCAGTATCGGCCACGCACCCTCACATGAAAAATGGGGGGCCTAAACCCCCCTGTTTTTAATCTACTGAGTAGAGTACTTTCAACTTGATCTTCTTACCAATTCCTGCGTCAGTTGGATTTGTGTTTAGAGTAAGAGCGATTTGTGCATCTCCCTCTACTTCATAATCCTGACCGGCAAGACCTTGGGTGTCTGACATCTTGCTGATACCTGCAGCAACGAAATCTTCTCCATCAAGGAAAGCATCTGGAACACTAGTCAAAGCTGAATCTGAATACTTGTAACCGACATCAATATCAGTCGCTACAGTATCCAAAATCGGAGCATCCAGAATCACTTCGTGGATTTTCGCACCTTTGAATAGTTTCGCTCCAAATTCAACTTCGTCACCAGCGGCAAGTTCGGCTGTAAGAGTAATCTCGTCACGCATGATTCTCACACGCGCGTGTTGATCACTTACATCGATCTTGTTACTAGGCTCAGTCGATCTGAGAGCAGCATTACTTGCTTTTAAAATAGCCATTTAATCACCCCCCTATTATTCTGTACAAAGAACTTCAACGACTTTTTTCTCTTCCATACGAGTAGAACCGATTCCCATACAAGCATAAACCTGAGTTGAATAACTCTTGTCAGGTCTTTCGCTGATACGAGATCTCATGTCCTTCGCAAGGGAAAGAAGAAGACCATCTTGTGCCCAAGCAAAACAACGTCTTGCTCCTACAGCCACTGTTGCGCCACCACCGGTAACGGCTCCAGTCACTGGATCCACAGTAGTGATAGCAGTTCCGAGAAATTCATGCCTCTCTAATCTAATAAATTCAAATCCCATGAACTGGTCAACATCGCCATGAACAAGAGCTTTGACAGTATTAAAGTCAGCACTGGTTACTGCAGTTTCTCCAAGGAGAGACTCAAGCTGAGAAGCGGCAACACACATGTAGCGTTTGATGCTCTCATCTACTTCATTCTCATCCATTTTCTTCTTGATTTTACGAAGAGTGAAAACATTGAGATTTGAAACAGCAGCTCCATCAACGGCAGCAAGCTTGTTATCATTTCCAAGAGCAACAGGAGTTCCACCGTCTTGTCCGCCAGAAGCGTCCGCAAGGGCTTTCTCGATGATCTCGTCATCCATAGAGCGACCGAGGGCATACATTGCACTCATTGCATAATCAGACTCAGGATCAATCAACATACGAATCTTGTCCGCATCATCAATCAGATCTCCCCACTCATAATCTGTGAGTGTCACACGCCTACGGGAATGTGGAGTATCGATTTGTGGAGTATCGCTGTGTCTGGTCGTCTTCTTAATTGCGGCAGATGCACCGATACGATCGAAAAATTGACTCTCTCCGCGCTGGCTTTCATTCCGCACAGCTCTTCTGAGTCTTGAACCTTTCTGCTGACTTAAGTGAAACACGTTACTATTGAACTGCTTCACAAAAGCTTCAGTTACTTGTTGAGACATAATTGTCCTCCAAAGCTAGTGTTTATCTTATTTGTTTCTTTGTTCGGAGAATTGTCCCTTGCAGGATTCGTCCTAAAAGTCCGCGTGACTTCCATACGGCTGGTCCGGCCAGCACCGAGATCGGCAAGGCGATTGTCCCGGTAACTTCAGTGTAAGTCCTACAATCTGTTTAAGTCAAGCACCAGTGATGATTTCAAACAAACGAGCCATCTCATCCACCGCTCTGGAATGCTCTGGGTGGTCTTTTGTGTGGTACGCATGCTTCCCATCACCCCTAATAGAATTAATTTTTGCCTGTGCTTGCTTTGCGTCCATCCCGAGATTGCTCACTACGTCATGTCTGAAGGTGTCTTCGTTCATGGATTCACCCACATGCGCCAAAAATTTGACAAGTTGTGAGTCGTTTCCAAGGCCAGACTCTCCCAAGTATTCTGTGAACTTGCCTTCTTTATCGAATTGCTTAAGCACCATTTTACTGGCGGCGAGCTTTATAGGAAACTTTTCGCCCCACTCTTCCTTCAAGTTTTTGATCTCACTGGCGACTTGCGCTTCCGCTTTGGACACCATATCTGCTTCGACATCGCCAGACCTACCTTGATACCAATTGAAAATTGCTTCCGCTTGTCCGGGAAGAATACCCTCACCAAACGCTGCTTGTTTGAAATCATTAAGGAAAGCTGGATCAACGTCTTGTCCATTGGCTGGTTTGATCTCATATTCTGTGAGCTCCTTCGGAAGACCCAATTTTTGGAATACTTCATTCCACTCATGCTTTTCAGCAAATTTACTAGGCACCTGAATCTTATCTGCGCCAACCATTTTTTGAGCGTTCACATAAGATTTAGCCAAGGCATTTATATCTGTGATCGGTCCAAGAGCTGGATCCTCTTTTAAATCATCCGGCAATCCGGCTTTCCAATCTGCTAGTGCTGGAGCTGCAGGATCAGTCACCAAAGTTGGTATTGGCACTGGAGCTACTACTGGCTCCACAACTGGGTCACCCACAGGGGGTGTCACTGGATCTACTACTGGGTCACTATTCAGTAAAGTCATGATACGATTCCTCTTCCTTCCGCATATCTTCGATATTTTTCTGCAGTCTGCTTGGATCAATCTTGAGAATATTTAAAATTCTCACAACGATAGCTCGCTGCCCCTCACGAAAAATAACTTCATTAGGATCCCCAGCATATGTTGCATTGAGCATCCCACAGGTTCTAATTAAATCATTGAGGACACGTTTACCATCAGGACTTCCAAAAAGAGCCTTGTAGGCAATCACATCATCGACTTGTTTTTGTTGTTTTTTCTCGACCACCCGAGAAACTTTTTTCTTTGTCATCTACCTTCTTTGAGCAATGGAGTTACTTTTTTCACATTCTCAGCGTCTTGATTAACCTGATCCTGCTCAATTGTTGCTTGCTGGGCTTCCATACGGGCTCCCCGCAACTCCTCTACTTCAGCCTCCGACCGTATTACTTGTTGAAGAAGTGCAAATATCTTAGCAGCTTCCCTTACCCATTTGTCCCCGTCAATAACATCCAACACTTTTGGATCTGCCATAATTATTGGTTCACTAACTTGGACCATTCTTAAAAGGTTTCCAGACTCTGTGGCTCGCTGCGCCCTTGCTATTGGTGAACTGTATTTTACCTGAAGATCCTTATCCGCTAGCTCTGGTGGAGCTTCTGGCAATAATTCACGCCGCTCCATAATATTATAAACTCTGTCTATTAAAGGTCTTAGTAATTCAAACTGTTGACGAGCAAGGACTGGGCCGAGAAGCCTCATCTTTTCCTCAGTTCGTTGCAGAACTTCTGTTGCAGTCATCTGAGGATTGTCTTCTGCAAGTTGCAGCTGATTCACATAAAAAGCATCTC
>Ga0307377_10008931_pt1 | contig 10095 bp, 19 predicted proteins | sample TR3MG_FD_202535 | JGI IMG/M metagenome (GOLD analysis project Ga0307377, IMG submission 202535) | Soil microbial communities from Risofladan, Vaasa, Finland - TR-3 | ecosystem: Environmental > Terrestrial > Soil > Coastal area > Acid sulfate soil | place: Finland: Risofladan, Vaasa | collected... | reverse complement strand
AATCAAGCAGACCAGTTAGTAAAAAACCCGTTAGACCCTGATAAGTTTTTGCTAGTAAGAACTTCTTCTGGAAGCACCATGATGCAAACAGATGATTTTGGGGCTACTTGGACTTTTATTACACTCCCAGAAATACATCAACCCAGTCGGGGTATTGCGTATTTTGGTGATTATATATATTGGCAAGGTACATCGAGCGGATACCAGACATTTCAAAGCGCAGATAACGGAGCTAATTGGTCATATTTTGATGAGACTATGGGCTATAATAATATTATGACTGATAGCTCAAGAATTATTTTTATGAATTCCAGAGAAATTGTTTATAGCACAGATAACATTACTTTTAATCGAAATTATCTTGGGCCAACTCTTTACGGAAGAGATTCATGTGTCGCAATAGACGCAAACACAACTATTTTCGGTACCCAAGACGATGATACGTTTGTTTACACTACAGACGGATGCGTTACTTTTAAAACATCAATGAAGTATGAGGAACGCGCAAGTAACTTTTGTTTTACTGCCGGAGTATCAACGCGAGAAGTAGGTTATCTTGAAAGCGCAAAGATGATTGGAAATGTTATTACCACTAGCGCCGTTGACGACAATATTATATTTTTTGTAGAGCGTATCAAGAATCCACAATGGGCTAATACGCCACAGGGGGCTGACTTGGTTGCTGACGATACAGGCACTTATTTTAGGACTAAATAATATGTTTTATAAATTTTTAAAAACAGGAAAGTATGCAGGAACGTGCGAAACTCAAGAGCCGCGAACAACTACAGTTGCGCCTCCCGATGACGATTCTAAGCAATGGATTTGGAATGGTCTTAATTGGGTTGGTGTAAGCAAGAAGCTCGATTTTGAAGAGAAAGTTATTCGAGTTGTTCCAGAGCCTATTGAAGAGCCTGTTGAAGAGCCAACTGAGGTATAACGATGAGCAAGTCACGAGACATAGCCGATAGCGCGGCAACGATTAACTACATTGATAGTTTGACATCTGACGCTCAGTCGCAGCTCGATGACAAAGCTACTCTTGACGGCAGCCCTACATTCACAGGCACAGTAACTGCTACTGCGTTTAGCGGTGATGGGTCGGGACTTACAGGCGTTGATTCCTTGCCGAGTCAAACCGGCAATGCGGGAGAGTTTCTTACTACGGACGGAACAAATCCTTCGTGGACTCCTTTGTCCACAAGCCCAACATTAGAAGCAATAGCATCTGGAAGTTTGGGTGATGGCGACACTGTTATCATAAATGCAGATGGAACTGTAAGCGTAGTTAGCGAATCAACTGTTGAGAGTTTTGATAGTGGTTCAGAAGTAGATTACGGAATAAGTAATCACACAAACGAAAGGTCTATCACTTACGATCCTGCAAATAATAAAATTATTATTGTTTATCGAGACACAGTAGCCAATATAATAGCTCAAGTTGGAACAGTATCAGGACTAAATATTAGTTTTGGCTCGGCAGTCACTGTAAGAGCCGCAACAGGAACTCAAAGCGCTTGTGTTTATGATCCAAACACCCAAAAAATAATTATTTCATATAGATATAATTCACAGAATTCATCTAGAGCTAGAGTTGGAACAGTAAGCGGAAATACTATTAGTTTTGGTACTGAGGCTAATTTTGATGGAAACACTACTTTTCAGTCAATGGTATATCACGCTGCTGAACAAAAAGTTGTCATTTCTTATGTAGATGAAGGCAATTCTAATTTTGGTACTTCAATAGTAGGCACTGTTTCAGGAACTACAATTTCATTTGGAAGTCCAGTAGTTTTTAATTCTGCAACAACAAGTTTTGTAGATTCAGTTTATGACCCAGATTCTGAAAAAGTAATCATTACTTATAGAAACGGCGCTACAAATATAACTGCAATTGTTGGAACTGTTTCTGGAACTTCAATTTCATTTGGCACTCCAGCAGTAACAGGAGATGCTGGAACAACTATTGATTATGGAAAAATAGCCTATGACGCTACAGCTCAAAAAGTTGTAATGGTTGGAATGGTAGCTGCAAATGGTGGTGGTAGATGCTATGTAGGAACAGTTTCTGGGACTTCTATTAGTTTCTCAACTCCAATTTATTTCAGTGCTGTTCAATATGGATATTACCCAGACATTGTATATGACTCAGTAGCTCAAAAATGTGTCGTAGTTTCTGGCGCATCTGTAGCTGGAACTGCAAACGCTTATCTAATTACAATAACTGGAAATACTCCTACAGCGTCATCGCCTTATCAATTCGCCTCTTCTTATATAGACGACTTGAAAATTGCTTATGACTCTAATTCTGGAGTTTCAGTAATTCATGGAAGAAACGGAGTTGATGGCTCTGTTTTTGTAATTCAAGCTGCCGAAATTGCTACTAATCTGACTTCTGAGAATTATATCGGAATCTCTGACGGCGCTTATGCAGATACTGCAACTGCGACTATTCTTGTCGATGGCTCAGTAAGCGAAGCGCAAACTGGATTAACCGCAGGTCAAGATTACTATATTCAGGGTGACGGAAGTCTGGCATTAACGCCAGTCGTTCCATCTGTATTAGCAGGAACTGCGACATCTGCGACTAATCTTTTAATTCGCACAAATAAAGACTCTCTTCCAGTTCAAACAAGCAACGCAGGAAAGTTCTTAACTACTGACGGCTCTACAGCTTCTTGGGCTAAAGCTGGTTCTTTGGAGTTAATCTCTACTACTACTGTTTCAGGCACTCCATCGACTATAGATGTAACAAGCGGTTTTTCTTCTACTTATGATGACTATGTAATTTACGCAGCAGACTTAGCCGGAAGCGCAACAGCCGTTATTCGTATTCAAGTTTATACAGGAGGTACTTTAGAAGCAGGAGCAAATTATTCTTATGTACGCAATAATCAAGGATCAACATGGACGGTTGAAACTTCTAGAGAATATATTGAGGCAAGTGTTTTAAGCACAAATACAGGAGGCTTTAAGGCTGAAATATTTGATTCAAACAATACTGTGGCTAATAATTCATTTCTTTGCGCTTACGGAAGAAACAGAACAGCATTGAGTGGTCAATGGAATAGCTCAGGAGCAGTAACAGGTTTTAGGCTTCTGCTAAGTACAGGTACGTTTGTATCTGGTGGCACAATACGTCTTTACGGTATTAAAAAATCTTAGGAGATAAATAATGGATAGAACAAAAATGGTTAATGGGATAGTCATTCCGTTTACTCCTGAAGAAGAAGCTGAATGGGACGCAATGGAAGCAGAGTACGCAGCAGGCGCTAATGACCGCGCTGCTGCTGAGATTCGCACAGAGCGAGACGCTAAACTAACTGCGTCAGATTGGACACAAGTAGCAGACGCGCCAGTTGACCAGAAAGCATGGGCAGCTTATCGCCAAGCACTTAGAGACTTGCCGAGCCAAGAAGGTTTCCCGAACGAAGTCGCTTGGCCTACAGAGCCAGTTGAAGCAGTTGTGGCTGAAGAACCAGTGGAAGAAGTCACGCCAGAATGAGTCTTTTAGACTACGCAAAGACAGACCGACATCGTGAAGCCATTCAAGTGTGGGAAGAATGTGGTCGCAATAGTGCAAGAGCGGCAGGGATACTAGGTATCTCGCAGTCCACTATGCGCGACTATGTGTCTATCACTAAGAACACTGCGGCGGCGGTGGGCTATAGTGAGAATTGGGATGCAAGACGCCACGTTCCAGAAGGCGAGATAGTCATTGGTCGGTCTATCTATACCACTACAGATGAAGGTGAGAAGGCGTGGTTAAAAACTAAACGCACAATGACTGAAGCAGCGCGGGATAAAGCTCTGCAAGGTTTTGTTGACGGTCTTGTTAAAGGTCTTCCTCAGTACAAGCCAAAGGCCAAGCCTAAGAATAAAAAGTTTGACCCTGATCTTTTGCCCTGCATCGTCATGGGCGATGCCCATTTTGGGATGCGCGCCGACTCTCGAGAAACACGAAACAGGGATTACGATACGAAGATAGCGGCTCAGTGCCACTTAGATGCCATTTCTTATCTCGTTGAGGCTTCTACGCCGAGCGAGCAGGCGCTGTTAGTGAACGTGGGCGATTTTATCCATGCTAACGGATCAAGCGGGACCACGTTTGCTGGCACAAAACTAGATGTCGATACGCGCATTGAGATAGTGCTCGAGACAGCTGCGCAGACGTTTATCTTCGCTATTGAGAAGATGCTTTCTAAGCATAAAACGGTCAGCGTTATTATGGCTCGTGGTAATCACGACTCAGATACAGCTATTGCTCTGGCGCTGATTCTTAAATTTTACTATGCGAAAGAAAAGCGCGTAAACATTTTAGAGCCTCACGGATTCACGCACACTCTAGTATTTGGGAAAAATTTGTTGGCCTGCCATCACGGCGACAAAATGAAGCCCGCTAAGTTAGCGGCGATTCTTCCCAGAATGTTGCCTGAGCAGTGGGCGCAGACAAACTACCGCAAGTGGTTGGTGGGGCACGTGCATCATCAACAACTTTTGGAGACAGATAATGGATGCAAGATCGAAACCTTCGGAACCTTGTCTCCACCCGACTCTTGGCACGCAGGGGCCGGCTTCCAGTCTGCCAGCGTAATGACACAGATTACATTCCACAGAGATGGCGGGGAATGCCTACGTCACGTGTATCAAATCAGGGATACTCGCAAAATCCCTGACCTGACTTTATAGGTATGAAAATGGAAGACCGATTACACCGAGTGGAAGCTAAAATTGACAAGCTACAGGAGGCCGTTATATCTCTAGCCCGCGTTGAAGAGCAGTTAGTTACGGTGTTTAATCGCCAGTCTTCAATTGAGTCTAAGGTCAACGGACTTGATGACAAGGTGGACCGCATGGTTGAGAGTCTTGCTAGCGCTAGATCGGTTGAAAGAGTGGTGTGGATATGTATCGCTGCGGCCATCGGGACGGCAGTGAAATTCATGGGGTAGAAAATGGACGCAATACCGTTTCCTGATATGCGCAACGACCGCCTGACAGAAGAAGCCCTAGACAAACTCGGCGAGTGGGTTGAGCACTACATTGACATGGGCGTCAATCAAATCACCATCATCGGCCTGCTAGACATCTACAAAACCTCTATCTCATTTAATTTACTGGAAGACGTAGAAGATGATTAAGAAGGCAAAAGCGGCGATTACGCTACTACAGAAAGGCAAGGCAGTATCAGACCCAGCTAAGTGGAAAAGCCGTCAGATCACCGCTACGGCGCTCACAGGGGTATTCTGGGCAACTATTCAGGCAGCAGAGGCATTTGGTTATGCGTTACCAGTGGACGAATCTACCGTCGATTCTGTTGCTGTTGGGGTGCTTGCTCTTGTCAACTGGGTGCTCACACTATCAACATCTAAGAAAGTCGGGTTGCAGTCTCGGGATTAAGCCTGTTATAGTCAACCCCCATTGGGTACACGCCGTGCCCAATATTTATGGCGTAGAAGCCATCTTGCTGACTATGGAGTGCAAAATATGAACATACTGACTTACTTAGGATGGGTCCGAAAGCTTTGGACCACTGTTGTTGAGATCGTAAAACTAATCGAGGAGACAATCCCCGATGATGGAGCAGGTAAAGAAAAACTTCTCGCTTTTGATGTCATGCTCAAAGCGGCTCTTGAAAAAGCTGATGACATTGACGAGTCTTTCGATAAGCTTCGTCCTGTGGCTCACGATATTGTTGGCGCTGTCGTTACTCTCTTTAATGCCACTGGTGTTTTTAAGCGATCTGAGTGATGAATAGGCTACATCGCCTGTTGATCAGGCATGAAGGCTTTATGAGTAAGCCTTATGAGGACACGACGGGCCACATAACCATTGGAGTCGGGAGAAATCTTGACTCTGTTGGTTTGTCGCGCGACGAGGTCCTATATCTACTCAATAACGATATTGAAAGATGCGACCGAGAGCTGCGTCATAATTTTCGGTGGTATCTAACTCTATGCAGGGTCCGTCAGGACGCGCTGATCAATCTTTGTTTCAACCTTGGCATCACAAGGCTTCTGACTTTTAAGAAGGCCCTAGCGGCAATGGAGCAGGGGAACTTTGAGCTCGCGGCCGAGGAGTTTCTGGATTCGAAGTGGGCTAAGCAGGTCGGATCTACGCGATCTGAAGACATAGCTTACATGGTGAGTTCGGGACGTTACCCATAAGAAAAGCCCCTGACCAGCGGGAGAACTAGTCAGGGGCTCGGTCGTGGTAGCTGACGGAGATAACCACTCGACATAGTCTACCTCAAATTTATTTTGTTGTTGTCATCTGTTTTGCTTGACACTGTCTACGTATCTTATTACCATCATCATCGTTATCAACTGACGGAGAATAACGATGACTCAACGCACTATCTTTAAGGCGCTCAGCGCTGTCCAGTCCGATCTATCTATAGTCGGAATCGCAAAAAATCAACAGAACAGCCATCAGGGCTACAAGTTCCGTGGTATCGACGATGTGCTCAACACGCTGGCGCCGATCATCGCTGAGCATGGCGTTCTGATTATCCCTAACGTATTGAGTAAAGACGTAAAGACTATCAACACGGCTCGCGGCGGTGTCGCATCGCACGTGATCCTTGAGGTCGGTTTTGTGCTTTACGATCAGGAAGGCGACTCTATCTGCCACACTGCTTACGGTGAGGCTATCGATACCAGCGACAAGGCTGTCAACAAGGCGATGACCGCTGCGTATAAATACTTTCTGTTTCAAGCCTTCTGCATACCTATTGAGGGCCTAGAAGACGCTGACAGTCAACAACCAGAGCAGGCAGAATTACAGCCAGCACTGGTAACAGCTGACACTCTAGCGCAGATTATTTCTCTGTGCGAAGAGACAGGCGAAGACATCCAGCGCTACGTTGACTGGGCCAAGGTTTCCGAAACCAAGCTTATCCCGCAGGAAAAAGCGGCGCGCATTGTTGCTAACCTGACACGAAAAAAAGAGGCAAAAGATGAAGGGTAGCCATTACGTTTGTGAGGTCTGCCGAGAACGAAGCTCAAACAAGGAGAGCGTCTGCAATCCTTGCTTGGCCTTCTTCAACTACGCACTAGCGTTATGGATAAAGGGAGCACCAAATGCCACGAATAATTGATTGCATCCAAGGTGGCGACGAGTGGCTTGCACAGCGCTGCGGAGTCATTACAGCTAGTAACTTCAGCAAGGTATTCACAGGCGCAGGCAAGGCGTCTACGCAAGCTGACGCGCTTATCAATACTCTTGTAGCAGAACGCATCACCGGCAAGCCCACAGAAACTTTTAAGTCGGACGCCATGCAGCGAGGCAACGATCTGGAGCCAGAAGCTAGGGATATGTTTGAGCTAGAAACCGGATTGTCAACGGAGCTCGTCGGTCTGATTAAGATGGATGATTACGAGATAGGTTGCTCGCCCGATGCTCTCATAGGAGACGACTCCGGCCTAGAAATCAAGTGTCCTTCTGCGTCAACCATGATAGCATACAAGAGGTCAGGCAAGCTGCCTTCGGCATACGTCCAGCAGGTCCAAGGTTGTATGCTCGTCACTGGCCGGTCTAACTGGTGGTTCTACGCCTACCATCCTGACATGAAGGCTTTTGTTTTAAACGTCAAACGGGACGATAAACTGTTGGCCGCAGCGGAAGAGCTGTTAATAGAAACTGCAACTAAAATTAATGAACTGACGGAGACGTTAAAATGAGTAACTTTACGACTATATTTGAATACGCATTGTGGAAAGACGACAACCGCAAGAATGATCGCGCGCCTCAAACCACAGGCAACGGCAGCTTTACTTGCCCTAAGTGCCAGTTCCATATTCCTAAAATCAGGACCAGCGCTTACACGAATAAGCCTGACCCATCAGCGCCTAAACGCCCGCTAATCAAAGGCGACGCAAGCATAGGTGCTGACGCTCTAGCAGAGCTCTTAAACGGTCCAAGCACTGTACCAGTCCCAGCGGTAGCATCGCCAGCTGATGACTTTGATGACGACCTACCATTCTAAGGAGTGATCATGGATTTTGGCAAAGCATTACGCAAAGCCCAAGTGATCACAGGAGTTCGGTCAGCCCAGCTGGCCGAGCAACTTGGGGTCAGCAGGCAGCAAATTCACAAATGGCGCTACAAGCCTGATGCTAGGTTGTCTTTAGTAGTCAAGATTAGCAAGGAGGTTGGAATGCACCCGATAAGTTTTCTGGAGTTAGCTAATGACGGCGATCAGTAAGTTTACTCATGCGTTACAAGCGATTGAAGATGCTTCATGGCGCGCCGATAAGTACCAAGAGAGCTACGCAATCATAGAGCTCGAAGGCGATTTCGGCGTGTGCTCATTTGACGACTTAGAGCCTTACGATTCTATTATTGAGATATGCTCTCCAATCAAAAGCAAATTAACGGTAGAGAATGAACAATTTCAAGCGCCCCCGTCAGTACGCAGCAGAAATTATGAGGATTAAGGGAAGGGAGGAGCGCCGAGAGGCGCTTAATAAAGTGCCTGAAGATCTCAGGGACTGGGTTAAAAAATTAGTGGTGAACGCTTATGAAATTCGAGCAGCTAGAAGAAACAGCTCGTAAGTACGCAGAGGCTGAAGCAAGCCGGCAGTATTTGATGGAGTTCCGCAAGTCTAAGAAAGCATTGTTAATGGGTCAGGCTGAGCGAGACAATCCTAAATTACCCATTGCCGCTCAGGAGCGATACGCTTACTCTCATCCTGAGTACCTCGAATTGCTTGAGGGGCTCAAGGTAGCAATCGAACAGGCCGTCGGGCTCAAGCACCAGCTTGCAGTCTGGCAGATGAAGTTTGAAACATGGCGCACTCAGGAATCAACTAAGCGCGCGGAGATGAATCTAAGATGATAAACGAAAAAGGTGATTACGTACCGCCTGATGATGTAGTGAGATTATCTCGTCAGTTCTCGGTAACTAGCATGAAGTTCTCTCTTGCGTTGTTAAAGGCTAGGTCCCATAAGATGGACAACGTCACGTTCGACCGTTGTATCAAGACGATGACCGCACTAGCTAGCAAGAGCTACTTCAAGTGAAAACCAGACGCTGCAAACTATGCCGCACCAAAGTCCCTGAAAGCGAGGCGATCATGGGCGGCATTTATTCGTTTTGCAGCTGGGATCACCTGCACGAATACACTACGACAGATGCGGCAAAAAAAGCTGCCAAATTGTCGTATGCGCGAGAAACAAAAGCTGTTAAGGAATCCCTGAAAACAGCCTCAGATTATGTCAAGGAAGCTCAGGCAGCCTTTAACGCCTACATCAGAGTCAGGGACCGCAACAAGCCCTGCATCAGCTGCGGCTGCGCTCAGGGCGACACAGTGCGAGGCGGCAAGTTCGACGCTGGGCACTACCGTTCACGTGGATCTGCTGGGCATCTCAGATATCATTTATTGAATTGCCATAGCCAGTGCGTCAAATGCAACCGGTATCTCTCAGGCAACGTCGTAGAGTACCGCAAGGGTCTAATAGAAAAGATCGGAGCCGATAGAGTGTTACAGCTGGAAAATGATAATTCACAGCTGAAATTTACCATTGAGTACCTGAAGCGGGTAAAAAAGCTCTTTAATTACCGAAAGCGACTTTACGAGAGGAAATTCAGATGAGTGAAAAACATATATTTTCGATGAGCGCTGAAGAGCTTGACGACTTCATGGAGGGTGGTTTTCACGAGCTCAACCAAGAAGCACAGAGAGCCGTAGGAACAATGATGTTGCTATGTACCGATTACGTTGAGTATATTATGCAGTGCGACCTATGGGACGATTTTACTGATTACATGAAATCAGAAGAAGTGGAGATACACTAATGATTAACCCTGACCATCAGGTGGGCGGGAGCCACTACAAGAGCATGAAGATTCAGCCGATACAGTACGTGCTCGAAAACGGGCTAGGCTACTGTGAGGGCAACATAGTCAAATATGCGAGCCGCTGGCGCCAGAAGGGCGGCATCGATGACCTCCGAAAAATTATCCAGTACGCTGAGTTTTTGATCGCTCAAGAGATGTCTGATAGAAATGTTTGACTGATCGATATTGATGGGAGTACACTCTCGAACTGTCTTAATGACTCGGCCGTGAAGGATATGTCACCTGTATATGTAAGG
>Ga0307377_10008930_pt1 | contig 10096 bp, 7 predicted proteins | sample TR3MG_FD_202535 | JGI IMG/M metagenome (GOLD analysis project Ga0307377, IMG submission 202535) | Soil microbial communities from Risofladan, Vaasa, Finland - TR-3 | ecosystem: Environmental > Terrestrial > Soil > Coastal area > Acid sulfate soil | place: Finland: Risofladan, Vaasa | collected... | reverse complement strand
CCTGTAACACCAGTAATTCCTAAATCCAAGTTAGTTTTAATGTATGACTCAGGCACATATAGTGCATAGATTTGACTTGATGAACTCAATCTATATGTTGGATTTAATTGCGCATTCGTAGTGAGTTTCGTTAAATATGTTGTTAATATTTTATTCTGTGTGTTAATATCATATGTATCGTAATAATCTAAAATAAAAAAACTGTTTAGTAAAGTATTATCGTTGTATAGTATTTCCTCTGCCGTGAAACCCGCATTAGCAAAACTAATACCATATGTACTACCGTCTTGAGTAAAACTAAATCTTAAATTAGTAAGAAACCCTGCTGGACGATATTTAAATCTACGTTCCTCAACATCAACAGCAGGATTAATTAATTCGGCTGAAACATTTTGTGTTATATTATCAATTTCTTGCTGATAACCCAAAAAATTATCATTTGAACCCAAATTTATTTTAAAGTTCATATCACCACCTACTCTAACTCTTTCTTTTCTTATTGACATGGTTTTCCTATATTATCCAAATTACCCTTTGGCTTGGTGTTATTAACTGTCGGTTCACCAAATTCTATTTCGCTAAACACATCGTATGTATTATCATGATTCAAATTTGGGGATATATCTAAAATTATTGGTGCAAATAAATACCTTTTTTTATTAATAAAAGGATAATCAACACCTAAATTAGTAATTGGGTCAATAAATCCTTGTGGTAATATATTCTTCCAAACATAATTACCATCACCAAGGTCTGTTGCATAATATGGTATTGATATTTGTTGTGCATATGTTGTGCTTCCGGTATTTGCACCATTCAAATCATCACTAAAATACCTTAATCTCAAAGAAATAAATGGATTGTATTTCCACTCTAAATATTTTTGTGTTGTACCGTCTTTATATGGTGTTGTTATATAATATGTTTGTGGTGATGATTGTTCCTGAAAAAATTCTGGTTTTGAGTATGCCACTAAATCACCATACACTTTATCTCCCACGCTTAAAGGCACTGTATTATTAATTGGAGTCTTTGTTATTGTCCCGTCTGTATTCCAAGTGGTTGCTGACATGGTTTCTGGTTTAGGTGGACTATTACCGTTAGTTCCGGGTTGATACTTGGGGTATAAAAATAATTCTGTTAATGGAAATCCAAATTCATCTAAATATGGACTTACATCAAAATCAGTGTTATAATTAAAAGCATAAACCTGTTCACCATAAACATTATTCGTGAATCCCGCATTATATAATTCAAAGCTGGCGGGAGTTGCAATCACCTCAAACTGTCTTACATAATTCCCTGAATCAGAATTATTTTGATATACTCTAAAGTAGTCCATGTAGATGGTTTTCAGATAACAAGCTGCAGTTATGGTTATTTTCGTAAGGGGTGTTGATTCAGGAAGACTAAAATTATAGAAAATATCATCAACATTTGCTGTTAATACATCAAAGGTATTTATTAACGTGGCATTTGACCATATTTTAATTTTAAGGTAATCTGTACTGCTTGCAAGATACGGTGTAATACTTCCACTTGTATTAATAGTAAAATTCCCGTAAATAGGCGTGAAATTTTTTGTTAATGTAACAGTATTTGTACTTAAACTACCTAATGTAAATTTTGCTTGTGTTCCTAACGATTGTACTACTTGACTACCTGTTGTAACAGCAACAGTCCAACCTTCAGGATAGTTACTTGGGAGGCTTGAAGTCCAATTTTTAAAGTCGCTTGTTAGTGTAATGCCATTTAATGAAGAAATATTTCCACCTGAAATCTTAGTATATCCTGTTGAAGGTCTGAGTAGATAAAAATCAAAGGAATTAAAAATTGTTTTAGCATTTGCATACCCCTGTGTACCTGGGGTTTCCGGTAAAAAGAAATTACCGACCTCATTATATGTCCCACTTAGTCCATTTAATAACGACAAATACTCTATTCTTCCATATATTCGATAAATTTCACTTGCTTCTCTCTCAGCATCAAATATTTCTGTAGCACTTAAAGCGTTTTTTATATCATATTCATTAATTAACGATAAAATATTCGATAATTCGAATTTTTGAAAGGTATCAACATCAATAGAATCAACATTCTTCTTGCTATTAAGTAATATTTGTGTCTTATCGCTCATATACTATAAATACCATCAAAAAAATTTGTGTAAATGCAAATTATTTCACTTTTTTTGTAACATTTTGAAGGTCTACTCGTATAATCAGTATGTTTAACAAAAACTTTAAAAATGAAAAAATTAACTTATCTTTTAGTATTGATGTTTGCGACAGTTCTGATATCAACAAGTTGTTGCAAAGAAGACGACCCTTTCAACGAAGACCCGACTTCGGGTGAACTCTATCCTGCTTATGTTGGTGTATGGGAGAATGAAAGTACTTATTTGATTACTAACCTCACAACCCCAATTACTGATGACGGTAAAAGACGTGAGTTTGAGATTCAAGCAGTAAAAGCGATTCAAACTACTGTAGATAAAACTCAGAAGGTTGAATACGAAACTTGGAGTGTGAGCGGTAATGATGTTTTAACTCTTAAAGATATTGTTGGTGATGATGGTACATATACTTTAACCGTAATATCACCCCCATTTGGTGGGAAAATGACCCTCGAAGCAAATGGTTATCGATATAATCTGACAAAATAAACAAAATACCCCGAATTCGGGGTATTTTTATATAATATTTTGGTCAAAAAGTAGTTTTACACAATCGTTTTCGTACATTCCCCTGAATAAAAACGCTGTTTTCTTTGTGCCTACTTGAGTTCCTGTATACGTGTTAATATCCCATGCGTTTCTTGTATATTCTCTACCTGTTGTGCTATATTCTGAATGGTTTTGATATTCAAATGGTGAGGGGTCGATTATTATATTATCTGCATTTTGTATGCCATAATAATTACCTGTATTCCATTTTCGAATATTCAAACTTTTGGTTGTAGTACCATAATACAATTTACTTAATTCTGTTTTAGGTATATTAATGAATTTGGTTCTAAATGCATCACCCTTTAACATAAATCTCGTATTTGTTATTCCCGCAAATATTGCTTGACTGTTATCGGTAACAAAATATTCATCCCCACTTGTGTAGTCATTGTGAAAAATATCTGCAACTTTATATCCTCTATTATTACCTGCATCATATGCCCAAACATATTGTGGAAAAAATAAACATAAATTAATCCATTGTGCCCCAAAGAACTGTTCCCCCCCATATACTGCATTTGACGGAAAGTCATATCTGAATTGTGGGGTTGACCCTGTTGCAGGGTCAATAAGATAATTATCTGTATCATATTCTGCTTGTTGTGGACTCACATTATCAGGTCCTGCTACCTTCATAAGCGAACCAGCAACTTTGCTCCAATGCTGAAAATTTATTCTATTTTCACTGTCATCGGCTGTTGCAATATTATCTGGTCCTGCGGCATGTGACGCATATTTTGTTGGTAAAAACTGTGCAACACTATAAATTTCCCCTGCTTGGAATAATTGATATTCTTTTCTCCATACCTGATTATACGGTTCGTTGGTTGATACGGTAGATTTTCTTAATCCTTCAGTTTGAGGAATTTTAAGTCTTCCTCTGGCTTTATGTGCAGGATTAGGTCCATTAAATTTCCTATCATATGTTTTATCAATTGGCAAATCGGGGTAATCAATTAGCATCATACCGTAAAACTCTGTAAATACACCATATGGTGAATCATCAGGAACATTAACGTCTTGACCCGATTCATTTGTTACTACTTTATTTCTGTTACATGGTATATTTAATAAGAAATCACCGTTTGAAAGTAATTCATAATACTGTGATTTATCTAATTCAACTATTGTCGCAGGATTAGTTGGGTCAAGAGCACCTGATGTGATTGTTGTAATTGGAATATTTGTATTATATGTGAACACCCTTATTACTGGTGGTGCAGGTCTATTTACTCGAATATCAATATTATTGTTAACATCACTACTTAAAAAGTAAAAACCATAGTTCTGGTCACCCCTATCATTATCTAAATTTCTATCAGGGTCACCCCAAGTTGCCGTGAGACCCATTGTCATGGTTGTGCCAAATACAGTGAAGTTAGACTCTAATATTGCCCTGATTCTAAAATCCTGACGAGTAATACCAATCATAAAATTCTCACTATCACCCCAAAATGGAATTATATCCACAGCAATTTCTTGAGTTTCGATATTCGGTAAGTCACCTAAATCATCACTTGGCTTGATTGCCTTACCACCATCAACAAATAGGTTTGCTGGATATCCCGCTTTTATCATACTTGCAGGTGTCATACTATATTTTCCGATATCAGTAATGTCAACACTTAAATGAATGGTTTGTACTCCAATTGGAACACCAAATATCATGTAATCACCAGCACCATTTGATATCGCAGTATATTTGTAGTATTTTTTATATACATCTAAGAAAGGTTGATTAGTAACTATTTCTGGTTTAATCGGAAAACTGCCGAATGGTTGTTTGGGTTTATATGTGCCAGTATCTATATTATACTGACTCACACGTGGTAATAAGTTATAGCGTTTTCCCTCATTATTTTTATCTCTCGGTGTCTTATACGGATAGATGCTTGCAACACTACTGTTTTCAGAATCGTCATCAGTTAATGGAACGAAAACACTTATTTTCGCATTAGGTACACCAATCCCACCATTTGCATTTACTCTTCCAACTAAAACACCATAATCTCCATTAAAATCTTGATAAGCGTCTTTAGTAGTGATATTCAACGTCATAAATTCGAGAGTATCAACATCTTGTTCAAGTTGAACCTTAATATATTTATCTGTAGTGGTTGTTCCTGTAGTCAGTTCAATACGTTGTGATTTATTCATAGTATACAAATGTGTTTCACATAAATACTAATACGAAAAAATCCAAACTTTTTTTAAAAAAAATGAAAAAAAAATTTACTGAAATCCTGGAAAATTTGAAACGAAAAAATCTGAATTTTTAGAAATCCGACCCAAAAAGTCAAAAAAACCCCTAAATCTGTGTTTATGGATAAGAATAGCAGTATGATAATAATTGTGCTAAAACACCTTTTCGATTATTTTTAAGTATTTATTTGAAAAGTAGCATTAGTCATAAACTATAAAATAATAATAGAAATTAAATAAATAAAAACATGGCAGAATTTGTATTTACCTCTCCGGGAGTAAAATTTAAAGAACGTGATTTATCATTCGTAACACGTAACGTTGGAATCACAACATTAGGAGTTGTTGGTGAAACATTAAAAGGTCCAGCATTCGAACCTATATATATCCAAGACCAAACTCAGTTTGCACAAAGATTTGGTGCGCAAAGCGTACAAAGGTTTGCAAACGGACAACTTCAATATCAATTGCCTTATACAGCAAATGCATATCTAAACGAAAGTAATCAATTATGGGTAACCAGAGTATTGGGTCTTAGTGGATATGATGCAGGTAAGGCATGGGCAATAAGACTAAGTGCAGGGGTTGACCCTTCAACAACAGGTATTGATTCTGTTGCTCCAGCAACTTCAGTTAATTATACGGGCACATCTTATATGGGTGTTACCTTATATTATACTGGTCAAACAGGCACATCATTCAGTGGCTACACAAAAGCACCTTCACCATCAGTTGATTTTTCAGGTGATTTGTATGAATTTACTGCAACGACAGTAACTACAACAGGTGGTACTGTTAATTTAGTTGTAACCACATTAAGTGGTACTTCATATAGCGAATATGAGGATATGGTTGTTGCTGTAATTAGAAGCAGGGGTTATGTTCAAGACCAAGTAAACCTTGAACCCCTAACAACATTCCAAACAACTGCTCTTACTATATCAGGTAACACAACAGATATTGATGCTGGTGATATGTTCGGTACGTTTGTTCTAAGGGCATATGATACCGGAAGTACTGAATTATATACAGTATCATTAAATCCGAATTCAAGTAGCTTCTTACCGAACGTAATTGGTGAAGGACCAAAAGATAAAAACACAAAAATTTGGGTTCAAGCAACCTATCCTAACTTGCTCAAGAAACTTGATGGTATGGGATATGGTTACGGTATTAAAGCCGAAATGATTGAATGCAGTAGTGATTATTTCAGTGCATATACAACACAATTTAAGACACCTGAAACACCTTGGGTTGTTTCTCAGGTAAAAGGTAATAGTGTTGACAGACTTTTCAAATTCATTTTGATTTCTGATGGTGATGCAGCAAACGAAGAAGTTAAGATTAGTATAGCTAATATTAACCCAATTGCTTTGGAATTCGACATTCAGGTTCGTTCATTCTATGACACAGATGCAAGTCCAAACATCTTAGAAACATTCTCAAGATGTAATCTTATAAAGGGTACTAATGGATATATTGCACAGCGTATTGGAACTACAGACGGTGAGTATGACCTTCAAAGTAGATATATTATGGTTGAAATGGATGATGAAGACCATATTGAATCATTCCCTGCTGGTTTCGAAGGACTTGAATTTAATAACTTTGAAAGTGCTGTAACTGGTGACCTTACAAATGAAGGTGTTGCACCAAAAGTATTCTATAAAACAAGCTATAATGACGATGAAAGAGTAAGTCGTGTATATTTAGGTATGTCAAATAGTGCATACAATGCACCTGGCGTTATTGCTGATGGTATCAACCAAAATTTCTTCAATTTTAATAATTGGAGAAATGGTGGAGATAATGATACAAGCGGATTTACTAAAACAGATGGTTTCCATATGGATATGAATGCAAGCGCAGTAACATCAAATGGATTTAGTTTCCAAGTAGGCGCAGGTCCATTCTCAACTATTAATGACGTGGTTGACCCATTAGACACATATTACACATTAGCTTCAAGGAAATTTACGTTAGTTCCTGCGGGTGGTTTTGATGGTTGGAACGTATATAGAAACAGTCGTTCATATGGTGATTTATATCGTCAAGGCGGTATTTATGATGGTGTTACACCTAATGTTCCGGCAACAAATGACTTCCAAGCATGGGAAACTGCAATTAACACATTTGCAAACCCTGAAGAAGTAACAATTAACTTGTTTGCTACTCCAGGTATCAATTGGAGTGACGAAAATATCTTAGTTCAAGATACAATCACTATGATGGAACAGCAAAGAACAGATACACTTTATGTGATTGATACTCCTGATATTGAAATTCCAAGAACAATTGGTAACACAAAACAGGATGTATTGGCATCTCAAGATATCGTAGATTTACTTGACACATCAGGTGTTGATAGTAGCTACGCTTGTACTTACTTCCCTTGGATTCAAATGAGAGATACTCAGAATAATGTTAACGTTTATATTCCACCTACAGGTGAAGTAGTAAAAGCAATGGCATTTACAGATAACACATCATTCCCTTGGTTCGCACCTGCTGGTTTACAGCGTGGTGTAACTGACGCAAGAAAATCTAAATACAAATTGTCTTTAGAGGCTCGTGATATTCTTTACGCAGGTCGTATTAACCCAATGGCTGACTTCGCAGATGCAGGTACTGCAATCTTCGGACAGAAGACCTTACAGGTTAGAGAAAGTGCACTTGATAGAATCAATGTTCGTAGACTTCTTCTTCAGATTAAAGTTCTTATTGCAAACATCGCAATTAGACTTGTATTTGAGCAGAATGACCAAGCAACAATTGACCAATTCTTATCAAAAGCAACACCTGTTCTTGATACTATTCAGAGAGAAAGAGGTTTATACGAATTCAGAATTAAAATGGATGATAGTATTAATACTCCTGAAACTCGTGACAGAAACGAATTGTTCGGTGAAATCTTCTTAAAACCAACACGTGCTGTTGAATTTATCGGCATTACATTTACAATTACTCCTTCTGGTGCATCATTTGCCGATGTTGGTGCATAATGTGATTTTTTTAATTGGAAAACCCACAAATTCTGTGGGTTTTCTTTTTTATAGTATTTATGGAAAAATAATAAGAATTTAATAATATGATTATGGCAACATTAAGAGGGAAAAAAACAGAACCCGCAAAAAAAGAGAATAAAGTAGTGAAAATAGAAGAGGAAAATAAATTCGAAGTTGTAGTAAATGAATTACCCGAATTAAAGGCACAAGTATTTGAAGAAGTTCCTGAAGAAGTTGTTAGTCCTGAAGAACCAATTGAGGAATCTGTTGTTGAAACAGAAATTGAGGAAGTTCCTGAAGAAGTTGTTTTTCAAGAAAAACCTAAAAGAACAGCAGCCGATTTAAATGTAAGTGAAATGAGAATGTATCAGAGGACAGGAATTATACCAGAATAATAAAATGTTTTCGATTCTATGAGTATTTATATTTAAACAACAAAAAATAAGTATTACAATTTAAACAGATAATAACATGGCAGGAGAAATGATTAGGGGTATCCCATTTCAATACGAACCGAAAAGAGTAAATAGATTCTTTGCAGAATTTGCAGACGAATTAGGAATTGAGGTTTGGAAGGTACAAAAGTTCAAAAGACCTTCAATGAAAATCAATTCAGTCGGGATTGACTACATGAACGAAAGAAATTATGTTGCAGGAAGATATACATGGGATGAAATGGCAATTACATTCCTTGACCCAATTGGTCCAAGTACATCACAGCAATTGATGGAATGGGTTCGTTTACATGCAGAATCGCTTACTGGTCGTATGGGTTATGCCGCAGGATATAAGAAGAATATATTACTAAAGGCTTTAGACCCAACCGGAATCGAAGTAGAAAAATGGTTCTTGGAGCAGTGTTCAATAGTAAGTATAGACTTTGGTGACAACAGTTACGAAGACGATGCTTTAACAAACATTGTTTTAACCATTCAACCTTGGAGATGTATTCTTAACTTATAAGATACAGAAAACAGTCTTAAAAAGCCACTTAGTTGTGGCTTTTTTTATGCAACTAACTCAAGTTTTCTTTCGTTGAATATCTGATTCACATGAAATTTTTTGTTTTTTGTCTCTATGATTTGATATGAGTCGTTATTATGCGAAAACCATACGATATATGATTTACCGAGTTTAATAGGTACGTGTTTTTCGATGATTTGTTTATACATTTCCAACTGCAAGCTATATATCTCTAAATCACAGTCTTCAATAGTACTAAGAGTACCGAGTAAATGTCTACCTTTTTCTTCATTGCTGAATTTCTTATTGGTTTTCCAATCCCAAATCTGAAATTCTTTCATTTTAACATTATAAAATAAAATATCAAGCATTCCACCAATGAGAGTTTCTTCATCATATACAACCATTTCTGTCCGAATTGGAATCAATTTACTTTTAACATCATTGTAGAAGTTGTCAACATGTTTTTTTGTTATTAGATATTCAGGTAAAACGGGGTCAAAACCAAATTCATTTAATATTAATTGTTGTGGATATTCGAATTCTTTATTCTGAAATTTATTTTCAGTATAATCATGAATAGCTGAACCCTTTATAGTTCCTTTTTTATTAATAAAACTCCATGCTCTTTTTATTTCTTCGGAAGTTAAATTATATTGAGTGCCTTTAAATTCTGCCCAATAGTCTTCGTCAAAATCTTCTTGGTATCTGTGAATGAGTGTTGTAACGGAAATCAATTCCTTACCGCCAATAAAATATTTATGAGGTTCATCATAAAATGTTATATTATTAAACGCAGTGAATAATTCGCTTGGTATTGTTTCCATGAAACAAAGGTAATGTAAATTTAATTTATTACAATGTTTTTTTGTAAAATAGCCTCAAAATTAATACTTTCTAAGTCTTTAATAATTGAGTTCTTATCTGCGGGTAGATTTGAATATGGGTGAATATGATTAATAATTGCTGTTCTTAACGCATTAAATGCATCGACAATTAAATCTGCACGTCCAAGTGGATGTCCCTCTTCAAAGATTCGTGCTCTGTCTTCTGGTGTTAATCTTGCAGCTTTAAATTTTGGTATGCCATCATGTGATAATATTGCGATTTTATCACTCAGCATAATAGTATTACTATAATAATCCTCACTGGTTTGCTTTGGTTCGAATATCATACTGATTGTTGCGGGATTCTTCAC
>Ga0307377_10008929_pt1 | contig 10097 bp, 5 predicted proteins | sample TR3MG_FD_202535 | JGI IMG/M metagenome (GOLD analysis project Ga0307377, IMG submission 202535) | Soil microbial communities from Risofladan, Vaasa, Finland - TR-3 | ecosystem: Environmental > Terrestrial > Soil > Coastal area > Acid sulfate soil | place: Finland: Risofladan, Vaasa | collected... | reverse complement strand
CTCGGCATTATTCAGGTTCCTGCTCAGATAGCGGTTGAGGGCCCGCTGGTTCCTTTCGCCGATGGGCAGATTGTTGAAGTCCTCAAGCGGGATGTATTTGCAGACTGGATCAACGGTTTCCAGAGCTTCCCGGTTCCTGCCATCGGCGGTGAGAGGGATGGCTTCGTCGAGGATGACCTCTTCGTACTCTTCGAGAAAGGGGAAGTACTCCTTGTAGCTGGCCAACTGGTATTCAAGGAATTTCAGTCTCTCTTTGAAGGCTCGCCGCTCTGACCGGGCCTCAGCTACCAGTTCCGAGGCTCTGATTGCGGGGCGATTTCTGGTCCTTAACCACCTTGCGACTGCCTCGTCCTCGGAGCGGTCGGCCTCGGCGATGTAGCGGGCAAGCCATCTTCGGCCGCCCACAAAACTTTTTGAGAATGCCTGCCTCATTTCTTCCATATCCGCGAGGCGCTTTTCGAGTTCGTCGCGTCTTTGATCGAGTCTCCGATCTTCGGAAGCCAGCTTCTCCTCGTTCGCGAGTCTCTCTTTCTCCAGTTCTCCTTTCAGTGCCTTGTTATATGCGTCTGCGATCGGTTGGTTCGCCTTGCCCGCGAACCAACCGTGAATCGAGACCAGCACGAATAACAACACTAGAATTCCTACGATAATCGGTCCCACTGCACCAACTCCCGAAATCGAATCTTGACTAAACTATAATCCGAGGTACGCAAACTGGCAGAGTCCTGGACGGCGCAGAGCGGCGGCAAGGGGTTTTTCATCGTAGCTGAAGAGGTGAAAGACGGGACGAACGCAGCGAGCTGATGGCGCCAGGGTTTGGGGCTTATTGCTAATCGATGCCAAACTCCAGGAGCGATGGGTCTCTCAGACGCGCCTTGCACTGACAATCATTGCGAAGTCTACTGGCGAACCTCCAGGCCCAATGCCGCTAATTGCCTGATTGATTCCTTTGCCGAGACGTGATGGATGAAAATGCCGCCAGCATTTTCCCATAGCTCTCTGTACCGCAGATAATCATCGACGAGCACATCCCCCGGATTCATCATGTGGAGGCGCTTCTCCTTTGAAAGGCAGGTAATCATGTTGACGCCGGGAAAATGATGCGCGGCCCAAGCGATTTTCTGCGGTTCCGACCACCCGCCCTCCGGACATCCGGTCAGAATAATAGGGTTAAGGTGAGCCACGGCCTGGTAGAGGTCCATCGCATCTGGCAGGAGCGAAAGGTTGCGGTAGAAGTTGCCGCGTCCGATGATGCGGTTCCAGAATTCAGGAGTGCCGAGAAACTCTTCAGCCTCTCTGGATTCCTGCCCAAACAATTCTCTGGCAGCGGTATCGAAGTCGGCCAGGACGCCGTCACAATCTATGAATAGTTGTTTCATCCCACAGAATAGCACTGCGGAATGTCTGCAAGCGAACCGGGAATCCTCATTTTGGGCGGGCTGGCGCAATGCCGGTGCGGCGCGTTACTCTTGCCGGCGATACTGGTTTAGCAAGGATATTGATAAGGCCAAGCGGTATTACAGCAAGGCTTGTTCCATGGGCGACCAGTTGGGATGTGACGATCTGAAGAAGATTCAGTAGCGGGATCAGGTGTGGGTAGACCTAAACTTGAAAGCTGAGCGGACCAAAGAAGGGATATCCAATGCGCATCTACATCCGAAGCATCAAAACGAACGAAGGCAATGATTTTCCAACTTTCGAATTCTGCAAACGAATCGAGGCTGCGATGCACTGGGATACGAGGGAACGTGCTGGGCACATGGTTTCCCGCGAGCGCGGTGGAATCACAGTCAAGGCACCTGATGGAACTGAAAGAACCGCTCACATCTCAGATTTTAAGATCGAGGAGCTGCCTCAAGGTGGATTCGCTATTTCCTGCGAAGATCCATTTTCGATTAACTAAGCACCGTTCTCAATTTTTATTCCATCGGGTACCCCAGATCTCGCCTTCGAGACCTGGGAGTTCCGCAGAACAGCCTGCCCTGAGCTCGCCGAATGGGAGCAGTCCTTTCTCAAGGCCTGAAGCTCTTTTTCGATTTGGACGGCGGCAGATAGTTCTCGCCGGTAACCACCTTTCGACCCGTCTTGCTTTCAAGTTCGAGCCGGGCGCGATGGGCAATCCCGCCGCCGGTCTTTGCGGCCTTCTTGTTGGCGGGCAGGCCCACCGCCGCCGCCGTCTCCGCAATCTGACGCGTGGAAAGCTCGGCCAGGGCCGTGAAGATGAGTTCGGCCTCGCTCATGTGATCGCGAAGATTCTGGCTTTCAAGCCCCTTCAGATCCTTATGCTGTTTGACCGAGATGCCGGACCATTCTTCGTGAATGATATTGGTGAGGATGGCGAACTCCTGCCCCTGCTTTACCTCGTGACTGGCCCAATAGTCGGTCAGTTTGTTGCGCGTCTCCTGCCCGGTCATGCGCTGGGTGATCCATTTTTCGCTGCGGCCCAGCTTGCGCCAATTCTCCCTGGTTCGCTCCAACGCCAAAGCCGGATCGGCGATCTCCTGCAACCGCTCATAGCCCACCTTCGCAAGCCAGCGCTTGAACGGCTCCGCCTTGGGGGAAGGAATGGACTGGATCAGCCGGAGAACTCCAGGGACGTTCCAGCACTGGAGCCTTTGTACTCCCCCCTCCGTTTCAAAGGGAAGCGCAAGGGGGGGGACAAATTGTCCCCCCCCTTTGAAGACGTCGGCCAGAGAGGGATCGCGGCGGCGCAGCTTCTTCAAGTAATCGGAGGGAGCGGGCGAGTCCGTCAGCGCACTGACAATGTCGGTGAGAACAAACCACCACTCCTCATTGTTAAAGACCCGGCGCACCGGCCGTTCCTCGAAAAGCGCCATCTCGCTCATTTGAAAACCTTCTCATCTTCTCTGCGAAGCGCAAGGCGGGCCACCATATGCGTACCGATCTCGCACTGAACGATTCTAACCGGGAAGGTGTGTGGGCGGCTCTCGTCTTTGCGACCGGTGATTCTCTTCGAATTGGCCCCCACTCTCCATGCGCGGGTAGGTTGACAGTCAAAAAAGGGAATTAAGGCGGGAAACCTACAGCGCAGAAGCCGGGAAAACGCGCTCCATCTGCGCTCTGTTTATCGGATTACGGCTGCTTTGCATGGTCTAAGGTGTCATCCGCTGACCTGCATGTTGTTGAAAATACGTTTGGTTGATAATTCGATTCCTACCGCGTCCACCATAGCAAATCAAAAACTTAACAATACAAAAGCCCATGGGCATTTCCCGGCTTGCCGGGCCTGCGAGGTCGATTGTCTCGTGGATTCCGACCTGATCGCACTACGCAATCGCGTGATCTGCCGCGAATAGCCGCACCAAGAAATTTGGGGCGGATCGGCATGGCCGATCCGCCCCGTTTTAATGAACCTGGATTACTGAAATACTCAGGAATCCATTGTAGCAACTTCTTTTTCGCGCCTTAGAAGTTCATCTTGAGCGCGACTTGGATGATGCGTGAATCAGCATTCGTGCCGATTGTTCCGCGAATGCTGCCGAAGTTAGAGTTGTTGGCGTTCACGTTAGGATCGGCCCACTGTGGATGGTTGAACAGGTTGAAGAACTCGCCGCGGAACTGGAAATTGACGTTCTCATGGCTCTGCATGGGAGTGAAGTTCTTCAGCAGGCCTGTGTCCACATCCCAGAGGTTGGGCCCACGGTAGGTTCCTTTGCCAATGTTACCGAAACTTCCGTCGGGTGCGTTGGATTTTGGAGAGTAAAAGTCAGAAGTGTTAAGCCAGGCTTGGCAGTGAACGACAGACGAGGAACTGGTTGGGCAAGAAGATGGGTTAGCTCTCGAGCCTAACGTGGCTCCGGAAGCGAGATCCACGCGATCATTGCCGAGTCCGCTCTGTGAACGGTCTACGCCCGCCAGTATGGTGAGCGGATCTCCCGTCTGGAAGGAATAAATTCCGGTCCACTGCCAGCCGCCAACAACATTACGAACCAATCCGTTGGACTGGGTAAACTTGGGAAGACTCCACACGTAGGAGGCCACCAGGCGGTTAGCGTGATCGTAGGAGGCTGGTCCTGTCTCGTAGGCCTTCTGCCCAGGGTTGCCGTACGACATGCCCGACCCTCTGCTCGTTCCAAGGTCGGTGATGCCGCCATTTTCGGCTAATCCGTAATCCATTGCCTTTGAGTAGGTGTAATTGGCAAGCAGCGTGATCTGATTCCAAATACCGCTGCCACCCGCCGGCCGCTTCTCGATATCAAACTGCATGGCGTTGTAGCCGTTGCGGGCGTTCTCCCTCTCCGAGTAGATGTCACTAAACGGCTGGTAGGGCCGCCGCTGTTGGTCATTGAGGGTGCTGCCCGCAATATAGGTAGCTGGGTTCAAATCCACATCCTGCCTCAGATGCACACCGGTGGTTCCCACGTAGGAGGCATGGAACACCGTATCGGGCCGCAACTGGCGCTCGAAGGTGACGTTATAGTTGTAGATTTCAGGCGTGATCCACCGTACGCCCGGCTGCAAGCCGAAAACGGTAGGGTTGGCCACAAAGGGCGCGTTCTTGGGAACATTCGCGAGCGTAAAGCGTTGCGGGAATCCGTTCGTGAAGCTTGAATAATCGGCTCCCGAAGCATTCGGCCCAAGAGGATTGGTGAGCGGACCAATCTGCGTAGGTCCGAGGACTGAGTCGATCAGGTCGATCCTGAGACTGAAGGGCGAAGAAATCGACGCGTCGTTCAAGAATAATCCTGTCAAGCGCGAAGAAAAGAACATGCCTGCTCCGGCGCGGATCGACATTTTTCCCGAACCGGTTGGATCCCATGCGAGGCCTACGCGAGGACCGATGTTTTTCCAGTCTCCCGCTTCTCCGCGAGTCGGCATCTTGACGCCGCCGTACTGGTCGCCGATAAAGAACAGGCCTGCGGGCGCGCTGGGAACGATAGACGAATGAACCCCGGCAGCCCAGGCATCCGGATAGAACTGCTCGATACGCCCCCACTTTTCCTTCATCATTTGCTCCGGCTCCCAGCGCACTCCGTAGGAGAGCGTGAGGCGCGGCGATACCTTCCACCTGTCACTCGCAAAGACGCCAATCGGGTTTTCGCTCGAATCGGAATAGTCGCCCGAGGTCTGGCTGAACGCATTCTCATATCCCATCAGGAAGTTCGCCATGGCCAGGCCCGAAGAGTCGTTGTTAAAGCTGAAACTGCCGTTCTCGAGGTCGGTGTTGTCGATATACGACTGATCGAATTCAAAATCTGCACCAAAATTGAAGAGATGATTTCCCTTGGTCCAGGTAAACACGTCACGGATATCGGCGGTATTCCGGACAAACTTGGCGTCGGTGAAGTTGCCAATGCTGAAGTCGCCGGAGACCGAGAAGCTCCTCATGCCAGTCTCCGCCTTGGGTAATTGATAGATTTTTGAACCGAAGGTACTCATATCGGGAGCCTGGCCACCGGGCCCCCCTTGCTGGCCGCGATCCGAGGCCGAACGAATGATGTCCAGCGTAAGGTTGTTGACCAGGTTCGCTGAAAATATCCTGGTGTAGCCGACAGCCCAAGTTTGCGAATCGACTGTCGAGCCGGGGCCTACGGTGAGAATATTCTTGCCGTCATAGGTAGGCGAATGCTTGTAGTTGTTCATGTAGAAGCGGCCGAAGAGATGATCCCCGTTATGGAAGTTCTGGTCGATCCGTGCGATGTACTCCTCATAGTTCTGCTGGAGCGGGGTGCCATAGGTAACTGTTCCGTTTGAGGAAGCAGACGAGATAGGCATCAGTTTCGTCATGGCGAGCGCCACTGGATCAAGTAGGGGGCCAATCTGGTTAGGAGTCGCAAGGGCCGCATGTGTATACGGATTTTGTGTGATGGACACGGGGTGACCCAGTGGGTTCGTAGAACCAGCCGTCAAATAGTTGGTGAAATCGCCGGTCAGGTTCTGTGCGATCGGAATCACCGCGTTGCTGGCATTGTTCACGCTGCGGACGATCGTCTTTTGATAGCCGCCGAAGAAGAACAGCTTGTCCCTGAAAATGGGGCCACCGATGACGCCGCCGAACTGGTTGCGCTTGAGTGGATCTTTCTTGCTGGCAAAGTAGTTGGCGGAGTTGAAGACGCGGTTGCGCACAAACTCGAATACATCGCCGTGAAACTGGTTGGTACCGGACTTAGTGACGACGTTTACCACCGCGCCGGCATTGGAGCCATTTTGCACGTCAAAGCTGTTGGTCTGGACGCTGAACTCCTGGAGCGCGTCGGGAAAGGGGAAAGGCATGTTGACGTTGCTCATCATGTCTTCGTTGTTGCCGCCGTCCAAGTTGTAGGCGATCTGATCCGGGCGGGCTCCGTTGACTGCAATCGCCTCGGCGCTGGGATTCTGCTTGGTGTCGCCCTGCAACGCTCCGGAATTGTTCGCGTTTGCCGAAATGGCGCCTGGGACCAGAAGTGTCAGATCCGCCGCATTTCTGCCGTTCAGAGGCAAATCCATAACGCGCGCGCTCTCAATTACCTGTCCCAAAACCGGTGACACTGTGTTGACTTGCACCGCGGACTCTGCCACCGTGACTTGCTGGGTGGCCTCACCGACTTCCAAGTGGACGTCCATGTCCCGAATCTGATCCGCGAGCATGACGATGTCTTGAACGTATTTTTTGAAGCCGGTCGCCTCTACTGAAACCGTGTAGTTTGAAGGCGGAAGCGCTGGAATGTTGAATTGGCCTCCAGCGTTCGTCACTGCCTGGTGCGAAACCGACGTGCTCTTCTGGATGACGGTTACCTTTGCGCCGGGAACCACCGCACCGGTAGGATCCGTGACAACTCCAGTGATTGCTACTGTGCCACCGCCCTGTGCAAGGGCACAAGCGGCGGATACGAATACCACTAGCAAAACCAGTATTCGCATACGCCACGTAGCTGCGTTTCCTCCAAGGAATAACTCTCGTCTCATGTACATCCCCTTCTGCAGACCGCGCTTTGCGCAATTCCTGCATACATCTTTTGACCGGGTGAAGGTTGCAATGCCAAATTCCGCGCTGCCATAAGGGAATCACCTACGGTCTGGAGAATCTTATTCTACACAGCCCTATTTGTTCAAGACCCAAATTAAGTTTTTCGAAAGTTTCTTGATTCGATCCTCAAGACAATAAACAACAGCGGATCTGATTTCTCGCTCTGATCGCCCTGAGATCTCAATCACTCAATATATCGGCTACACAACGGAATGACCTCCGTCCGGTGGCGCGCGCAGCTATGTCTCTCAAACCCTGAATTTAGTTTCATGTTAGGCGGGTGCCAAATTTGGCCATGATTCCATATCAACCTGTTGATTCTGGAATAGTTTTTGCTTCCAGTTGCATCCAGCTCAGGCGAGCGTTGTGTCGTAGATCCTAGGTTAGTCTTTCTCTCTTCGTTGACGGGTTGCAGAATTGATTCCTACCTAATTCGCCATTAAAATTTCCTAGTAAGAAACGCTGAACCTTGACGGCTCCAGATCCGACCGCCGGGAGCAGGACCGCTGATTTCGTTCCTGCGAAAAGGCGTGCTCATTATCTATTCTATTTCGATTTTATTGCTGATCTCGTCTGGATTTGGCAGCACGAAAACCTTGAAGATTTTGCGACTAAGTCGTCCTCGCTTTTCGAGATGCCGTCGCGACGTTGGGTCTGCGCAGGCTCGTCGCGGCGGACTCAGACGGCGCATGAACAAAGCGCCTTTGGAATACCAGCGCCGCAGCTCCCCGCAAGCGCGCGATGTCCCCGTCGTGGGTGGGCAAAACCTTTGCAGGAGATCCAGCTAGCGTTAAAGCAGCCACCTCCTTCTCGATAATCGGACCGAAACGGTACCACGCGGATGTAATATCGCCCGCAATGAGAATCACACTGGGTGAAAGACCGGCGATAATTGGCCCAAGTCCGCGCCCAATTTGGAGTGCCTGCTTCGCAAGCGCTTGGGCTGCATTTTGGTCTCCCTCTTCAGCCTTGTTGAGCAGTCCGTGAAACGTGACTGCATCGGCAGTGGGCAGAATTTCACGGTAATAGCGAAGCGCCGCATTGCAGGACGCTAGTGTCTCCCAGCAACCCCTTTTCCCGCAGGCGCAGCGGATGCCAGATGGATCCCGCGAAATGTGACCGAACTCTCCTGCCATTCCCCGGTGGCCAGCAATCACCTGGCCGTTGGCGAAGACACCGGTCCCAACGCCTTCAGACACAGTCACGAGAACGGCATCGTGAATTCCATTGAGACGCCCGAAAAGGAGTTCCGCCAACAGGCAAGCGGTGGCGGCGTTCTCCATTTCTACGGTCAGGCCCGTTTCTTTTTCGATTTCTTTCTTCAGGTCGAAATCGGACCAATTCAGATTCGGCGCAAAGACCATGCGCTGCGTTCCCGGATCGAATCTACCTGGAAGACCGATGCCAATTCCTTCGATCGACTTGCCCGAAAAGTCCGTCCGCATTCGCTTTATGCAGTCCGTTATCAGCCGCGTCGACGCACCAGGTTTGGAGGTCAGGGGTACCTGTGACCGCGAAAGAAGACGGCCGTTCAGGTCGACCATGGCAACGGTCGCGAGTTTTGGATGGAGATCGACGGCAATCACCATCAGGTCTTCATTCAGTCCCAACAGGGTGGGGTGGCGGCCGCGCGCAAGAGAAGCAACGCCGCCTTCGCGCACCCAATTTTCCCGAATGAGCTGTTCCACAATTTGCGAGACGGTGCTTCGCTGCAGTCCCGATCGCCTCGATAAATCCGCGCGGGAGAGCGGCTGGTTGGCGCGGATCAACTCCAGCACTATATTCCGGTTGATTCCGCGCGCCGTTTCGCTGGAAGCCAGCTCAACGTCGGTCAGGTCTACATACCGAATTGCCCTTCCAGCTTGCCGCAGTTGCACCTGATCCCCTCTCGCCAATTAAGAGCGAACACGAGCCGTGTCGTGCAGGAAAGCGCACGAACGACCCAAGCGGACGTAGCATAACATAGTGACCCAAGATTATAGTAATGAGCCCTATGGATTTAGCGGCAGCGAGCTTTTTGCATTGGCAGCCGCCAACCATCTGAACTTCGTTGCGATGCGCGAAGCTCCTGTCGTGGTATCAATCTGACGGACTCCAAACCTGACAGAATCGCAGAGCACTTCGAGCTTTGCGACTACGTTAAGAAACTCTCTGTGCAACATCGCCATTCTCGCCGGGCAATCTATCGTTGTTGAGCCGAATGATTAAGTCCCCTGTTGACCTGAAGCGCCAATGCGCGTGAGGTACACTCGAATACCAAGTCAATCCTGAGCTGGTCAGGACAGTCCCGTCTACGTACCAGTAGAATGAACTCCGTAGCGTGCCACAACATCCGTTGTGACTGGTATCACACCTGGAATTGCATGCGGGCTGGGAGAAAGAGCCTTGTCAATAAGAACTGAAATTTTGCGCGAGCTGGGCCGGCAAACTGAGCCGTGGGACGTACTGATAATCGGAGGCGGGGCCACTGGTCTCGGTGCAGCGGTGGAAGCTGCCTCGCGGGGCTATCGCACTCTTCTGGTCGAGAGAAGCGACTTTGCCAAGGGCACTTCAAGCCGAAGCACAAAACTCGTTCATGGCGGCGTTCGTTATCTTGAGCAACTCAATCTGACGCTCGTTACCGACGCCTTGCGCGAGCGCGGCCACATGCTGCGCAACGCGCCTCACCTGGTTCACGACCAGCAGTTTGTTGTACCGGCTTACAGCTATGCCTCTCTTCCCTACTATGGCTTTGGGCTCAAGGTATATGAGTTGCTATCCGGCAAGCTATCCTTCGGTCGCTCGCAGATTCTCTCCGCCAGAAGCACGCTAGAGAAGCTGCCCGGACTGCGTGGAGACGGACTTCGCGGCGGCATCCTCTATCACGACGGGCAGTTCGACGACGCCCGATACGCAACTGCGCTCTTACGCACATTTCAAGATCTGGGCGGAACGGCAATCAATTATGTGGAGGCTGTTGGGCTTCTGGAGAGGTCAGGCAAGACGATCGGGATTCAGGCGCGAGACGGGGAAGACAATACCGTTTTCGATCTGCAGGCAAAGGTTGTCATCAATGCCTGCGGCGTCTTTGCCGAGGATACGCTCTCAATGGAGCACGGCAAGCATGCGTCGTTGCTTGCTGTGAGCCAGG